>ERZ1645192.2066-NODE-2066-length-16690-cov-6.010460_pt1 | contig 16690 bp, 16 predicted proteins | sample MGYA00575354_ERZ1645192 | MGnify/ENA primary metagenome ERZ1645192 (study PRJEB40844, sample SAMN11349763) | freshwater sediment metagenome | isolation source: river sediment | host: Sediment | place: India: Faizupur Khadar , New Delhi | collected 2017-02-21 ... | reverse complement strand
GGGGATCAGGCCATCACTGACCTGATCACGGATCGTGCGCTGCGCTCCCTGGAAAGAACATTCGCTCCCATCCGGTTCACCTTCTGGAACAACCTCTCGGCCCAGGAACTGAAGGGCCGCCTGGGAGAGCTTGGACCGGGACAGATCATTTTTGTCCACGGGGTCATGCGCAACGAGGAAGGGGTGCTGGTGGACTACAGGGAAAAGAACCTTTTTCTGTCCACCCATTCCAAAGTGCCCATCTACGGATTTTGGGACTTTGAAATGGGAACCGGCTGCGTGGGCGGCAGAATGGTCCAGGGGCAGGTGGAGGGAGAACGCGTTGCCCTTTTGGGCATACGCATCCTGGCCGGGGCCGATCCCGACACCATCCCCGTGGACCTGGCCACACCGTCGCAGTATATTTTCGACTACGAACAGCTCCAGCGTTTCCAGATCGACCCCGATGCCCTGCCTGGAGACAGCATCGTCCTCAACCAGCCCGCCCGTTTCTACCAGATCGACAAACGCTTCATCTGGGGAGCGACGGCCGCGGTGGCAGTGCTGCTCGCCGCTCTGGCCATGCTGCTCAGCTCCATCCGCCGCCGGCAAGAGGCCCAGGCCGTGCTCAATAAGAACAAGGAGCAACTGGAAGAGGCGGTGCGGGCTCGGACAGAACATCTGCGCACAGCCAACGATGCCCTGGAGCGGGAAGTGCATGAACGTATGCGGGCCGAAAACGACCTGCGCAAGGCCCGTGCCCGGCTGGAAATCGAGGTGGAGCGGAGAACCAGCGACCTCGTTTTTGAAATCGAGCAGCGTCGCCAGGCCGAGGCCCACATCCGCGACCGTGAAGCCAAAGCCAGGGCCCTGCTCAACGCGCCCAATGAAACCCTGCTGCTCATGGACCAAGCCGGAATCATCCTGGATATCAATGAGACCGGGGCCGCTCGCCTGAACCAGAGCCGCGCGTCCCTCTCCGGGGTCTGTCTGTACGACGTGATCACACCGTCCCTGGCTGAACGCTTCAGACAGGCCGTGGACAGCATCTTTGAAAGCGGAGCAGCCGAGAGCATCACCGACTACGGCGAAAACCAGGACCTGGACATACGTCTCTATCCGGTTTTCGATGACAACGGCCAGGTAACGCGGGCGGCGGTGTTCATGGCCGATGTGACCGAAGCCAAACGCATGGGCCGCCAGATCATGCTTTTGGACAAAATCAACTCCCTGGGCCGCATGGCTGCGGGTATTGCCCATGAAATCCGCAATCCCCTGACCGGCATCCACGGGTACCTGTATGCCATGGACGAAGTCTGCGCGGAATTCCCTGACCGGCACGTCGCGGAGACCTTCCGCGATATCATTGAGAAGATCCGCAAGGCAGCGGGAAAAATGGAAGCGGTCATCCGCCGGGTGCTCGATTTTTCCAAACCCGGCACCCCCCGGCTGGAACTCCTGGACCTCACCGGTCCGGTGCATGAGGCCTTGGGCCTCATGACCCCGACCCTGCGCAAGGCCGGAGTGTCAGTGGAAACGGATCTCGCTCCAGTCCAGCCCGTGCTGGGGGATCGCATGCAGCTCGAACAGGCGGTCATCAACATCATGGACAATGCGACCAGAGCTGTCCGCGACCAGGCCGGCAAGCACATCCGGATCAGCCTGTCCCAGTCCGAAGGGCTGGTCCGCCTAACCTTCGCCGATTCCGGTCCCGGCGTGGCGGAAAGGGATCGGGAGCGGATCTTCGACCCCTTCTTCACCACAGCCTCCGACGGCACGGGCATCGGCCTTTCCATTGTCCAGCGCATCGTGGCCGACCATCATGGCTCCATCCGGGTGGTCGAAAGCAGCCTGGGCGGTGCCGAGTTCCGTCTGGAGTTTCCGGTTCATACGGGGGTACACGCATGAACTACTCCCTTCTCATCATCGATGACGAGGAATCCATCCGGGACAGCCTGCAGATGGCCCTGACCCGCCAATACACAATTTCTGTGCGGGCCAGTGGGAAGGAAGCCCTGGCAGACCTGGAGGCGTTGAATCCGGATCTGGTCCTGCTCGACATCGGGCTGCCCGACATGAGCGGACTCGACGTCCTGGAAGGAATCCGGGCCCAGAACGCCCACGCCGCCATCATCATGATCACGGCCTTCGAGGACCTGGACACGGTCATTACGGCCATGAAGCGCGGGGCATTCGACTATCTGGTCAAGCCGCTGCGCATGGACACCCTCAAGCTCTGTCTGGAGCGGGCCAAGAGTTCCATCCGCCTCGGCAAGGAGGTTCGGGATCTCCAGGACAAGGCCCTGCGGGAACAGATTCCCTTTTTCGTTGCCCAGAGCGAGGCCCTGACCGACGTGGTGCACATGGTCGGCAAGATCGCCATCAGCCCGGATACACCGGTCCTCATCGAGGGCGACACAGGAACCGGCAAGGAGCTCATCGCCAGTGCCATCCACCACCGCAGCCCCAATTTTCGTGGACCTCTCATCACCATCAATTGTGCGGCCATGCCCACGAATCTGATCGAAAGCGAGCTGTTCGGGTATGCCCCAGGTGCCTTCAGCGGGGCCGGGCGAAAAGGCAAACTCGGACTGGTCGAGGAGGCGGCCGGCGGAACCCTGTTTCTGGATGAGATCGGCGAGCTGCCGCAGAGCGCCCAGGCCAAGCTGCTGCGCTTTCTGCAGCAGGGAGAGTTCTACGCCCTGGGCTCCACGGTCAAGCGCACCGTACGGACCAGGATCCTGACCGCCACCAACCGCAACCTGGAGGACATGGTCAATGACGGCAGCTTCCGGCAGGACCTTTTCTACCGCCTGGCCGTGGTCCGCATCCGCGTCCCATCCCTGACCAGCCGCAAGGAGGACATTCTGCCCTTGGCCAGACTCTTTCTGTACCAGTACTCTGAAAAATTCGACAAGAAGATCAAGGGGATCACCCCGAGGGCCGCAGCTGCTCTCCTGGGCCATCCCTGGAAAGGCAATGTGCGCGAACTGCGCAACATCATAGAACGGGCCGTGCTGATGGCCTGCGGCCTGGAATTGGACACGCCGGACCTGGGACTTGAGCCTCAGTGCGAGTCCGACACGATTCCCCAGGCCCCGGCAAGACTGACGCCAGTCGGCGTGGATCTTCCCGCCGTCCTGCACGACCTGGAGCGGACCTATTACGAGCAGGCCCTGGCCTTGGCTGAAGGCAATGAATCCCAGGCTGCCCGGCTCCTCAACGTGTCCAGAGACACGTTCCGATACCGTCGGGGGAAGCTGGGTTGCTGATCCATCTCGCCTGCCTGCATCTTCCTCTGGTCTGGCCAGCCAGTCCTCGGGATGACACTGCGGGGATGCAGCCCGGGCATCCCAAGACCGACTGCCCACATTGCCAGAGACCCCCCGCATTCCGTAAGCCCCAAAAAAAGGAGGGCGCATGACCATACGCGACCTGCAGGACAACATCGACGCCTGGGTGCACACCTTCGGAGTCCGTTATTTTTCCGAACTGACCAACCTGGGTGTGCTCATGGAAGAAGTGGGCGAAGTGGCCCGGATCATGACCCGCCGCTACGGAGACCAGAGCTTCAAGGAATCGGACGCAAAGGATCTGGCCGACGAATTGGCGGATGTCCTCTTTGTGCTGACCTGCATCGCCAATCAGACCGGGGTCGACTTGACCGAGGCCGTGACCCGCAACCTGGATAAAAAGACCCGGCGGGACCGGGATCGGCATATCAACAACCCCAAGCTGCGCACCCCGTGAGCATGCAGGCAGGCAGTCCCTGCTGCAGTCCATGGCACCGGCGCCTTTCTTCCCTCCGCAACCCCGGGAGCCCGCAGGCTGAAACATGACCCTCTTTGCTTCCCCCCCTCTGCCCCAACCGCATTTTCTGCCCATGACCAGATCCGAGATGGACCGCTTGGGTTGGGACGTCCTGGATGTGCTCCTGGTCAGCGGCGACGCCTATGTGGATCATCCGTCCTTCGGCACGGCCTTGCTGGGCCGGACGCTTTTGGCCCATGGATTCCGCACCGGCATCGTCACCCAGCCCCGATGGACACAGCCAGACGATCTGCTGGTCATGGGTCGCCCCAGGCTCTTCGCCGGGGTCTCGGCCGGGGCTATCGACTCCATGCTGGCCCACTACACAGCCTTCCGCAAAAAACGCTCCGAGGACGCCTACACCCCCGGGGGCAGGGCTGGGGCCAGGCCCAACCGCGCCTGCATCGTCTACACCAATCTGCTGCGCCAGGCCTTTCCCGGCCTGACCGTTGTGCTGGGAGGCATCGAGGCCTCCCTGCGGCGCATCACACACTACGATTTCTGGACCGACGCCCTGCGCAAGCCCATTCTCCTGGACGCCAAGGCAGACATTGTTGTCTACGGCATGGGCGAACGGCCCATTGTCGAAATAGCCCAGCGACTGCATGCAGGGCAGGGCCTGCAGGGCATTCACGGCACCGTGTCCGCGGGGGAGGATTTCGAGGCCGGGCTGGTCCTGCCCAGCCACGAGGACATGCTCGCCGATCCACGCGCATTGATGCGTGCCACCCTCATGCTCGAAACGCAGGTGCACGGGGGCGTCATGTGGGCCAGGGAGAAGGTCGGAGCGCGAACCATTGCCGTGGCTCCCCCGGCCAAACCCCTTTCGACCGCTGAAATGGACACCCTGTATGCCCTGCCCTTCTCCCGCAGGGCCCACCCGCACTACGGCCAACCCATCCCGGCCGTGGAGATGATCCGCGACTCCATCACCAGCCACCGGGGGTGTGGCGGTGGATGCTCCTTCTGCACCCTGGCCTTGCACCAGGGCCGGCGAATCGCCTCCCGCAGCCTGGGTTCCATCCTGGACGAGGTCCGGCGCATGACCGCCATGCCGGAATTCAAGGGCAACATTTCCGACGTGGGCGGCCCCAGCGCGAACATGTGGGGCGCGGTATGCGCCAAGGCCGAGCGTCCCTGCGCCCGCGCAAGCTGTATGACGCCCAGGATATGCCCCCATTTCCGGATGGACCAGCAGGCCCACCTGGACCTGTTGCGGACCGTGCGGCGCGTCCCGGGCGTCCGCAACGTGCGCGTGGCCAGCGGAGTGCGCTTCGATCTTGCCCTGCAGGATCTGAAGGCCCTGAGCGGATATTTGCGGGAGTTTGTCGGCGGACAACTCAAAATTGCCCCTGAGCATGTCTGTGACCATGTCCTGCGACTCATGCGCAAGCCTGGGATCCGGGTTTTCGAGGAATTTCTGACCCTGTTCGCCAGGGAGTCCCATCGCGCCGGCAAGGAGCAGTACGTTGTGCCGTACCTCATGAGCGCATTTCCAGGCACCACGGACGAAGACATGCGCGCTCTGGCCCGCTGGCTGGCCCAGCGGGGCTGGCAGCCACGGCAGGTGCAGTGCTTCATCCCCATCCCCGGGGCAGTGGCCACAGCCATGTACCATGCCGGCATCACGCCCGACGGAAAGCCGATCTTCGTGGCCCGCAGCGACGAGGAGCGGCTCCGCCAACACAGAATTCTGCTCCCGGATGAAACCCGCGGCCAAGGCCGGCGCCCCTCTGCCAGCAGGCCCACCCCGGGGGGCCGCCGCAGCCAGACCTCGGCTGGTCCTGGCCGCGACGGAATACCTCGGGCCAGAAACCGAAATTTTCGGAATGAAACGTGACCGGCGAAATCCCGCACACGGCAATTGTCATTTCCAGGATTACACTGTAAATTCAACAAGAAAAAATATCATCGTGGGCGGTCGAGGGCATGCGGGGCGACCCGCGCCTGCATGTTCGAAACCGGGCGTGGCGGACAAAATTTTTTGAAGAACATGCTGAGAATAACTTTCCAAAGTCGTTGAATTTTATTATCAGTGCTTCAAATTTCATATTTTTTACCCGCTGGCCGGGGCAGGCGCGGTTCAGACGAACAGGGTTTGAGCGCCTCTGGGGTCGAAGGGAAGATGACATGCGAATCGTCATCAGGAGCAAACAATGAACAAAAGCGAACTTATTCAGGCCGTTTCGGAAAATCTCAAGATTTCCAGTGAGGAAGCGGCCACCATCGTCGACAGCTTCTTCGACTCCATGCGCGACGCCCTGTTGCGTGGCGACCGGATCGAGATCCGCGGCTTTGGCAGTTTCAAGATCAAACAGTACGATGGCTATATCGGACGCAATCCCAAAACCGGAGAGTCCGTGCAGGTCAAGCCGAAAAAAATGCCCTTCTTTAAGGCCGGCAAAGGTCTGCTGGATTATCTCAACGCCTAAAAACGTTGACAGGGCGCCCAATCGGCGCGAAGGGTCCTGGCTCATTCCGCTCGACGTGGAGAGTCGGTTCATTGTGGGCTGTCCGCACGCCGTATGATGGAGCCTCGACATTGCACTCTGTTCTTCAACGTGTCGCCGCCATTCACGATCTTTCTGGGTTCGGGGGAGGATCCCTCTCCGCTGTCATTCCCATTCTCTCTGCCCTGGGCATGCAGGTCTGCGCATTGCCCACCGCCATCCTGTCCACCCACACAGGCGGTTTCACGGATTTTCATTTTCGGGATCTGACCGAAGACATGCGCTGCATCATCGCGCACTGGAAGCGCCTGCCCCTCAGCTTTGCCGGGATCTATTCCGGATTCCTGGGCTCCGTGGAGCAGATCGGGATTGTGCACGGGTTCATCCAGACCTTCCGCGACGCGTCGAACCTTGTCGTTGTGGACCCGGTCCTGGGCGACGACAGCCAGCTTTACGACACCATGGACGCATCCATGGTCACGGGCATGCGTGACCTCGTTTCCGTGGCCGACGTCATCACGCCCAACATCACCGAAGCCGGTCTACTCCTGGGCCAACCCCTGCACTTCGAGAACCTGGTCCAGGATGAAATCAAATACTGGGCCCGCGCCCTTTCTGACATGGGGCCGCGTTGCGTCATCCTCACCAGCGTGCCCGAAGAACGTCAGCGCAGCACGTCGGTCATTGCCTATGAACGGGACGCCAACCGCTTCTGGAAAGTCGGTTGCCCATATATTCCTGCACGTTATCCCGGAACTGGAGATATCTTCGCCAGCGTGATAACTGGGTCGCTCCTCCAGGGGGACTCCCTCCCCCTCTCCCTGGATCGGGCCGTGCAGTTCGTTTCCATGGCCATCCGGGCCACATTCGGCCACAATTTTCCCGAGCGCGAGGGGGTCTTTCTGGAACGCGTCCTGCCCAGCCTGAACGCACCCGTGGCCATGAGCAGCTTTGAACTGATATGAATACCCATTACCGCGGCATTTTCGTCAGCGACCTGGACGGCACGCTGCTCCGCCAGGGCACCATGTCCCGGCAGGACCTCGACGCCCTGGCGGAGCTCAAGAGCGAGGGCATCCTGCGGGTCATCGCCACCGGGCGTTCCCTGCATTCCGCCACCCTTTGCCTGCACGACGAGTTCCCGACCGATTACCTGATCCTGTCCACCGGCAATCAGGTGATTGACTGGCCGGCCCGGAAGGTGCTGCAAACATACCGCCTCGGTGCAGGGGAAGTGCGGGAGGTCTGCAAACTGCTGGTGGACATGGACGTCAATTTCATGCTCCACGACGATTTTCCGGACAACCACTGCTTTGCCTTCCACCGGGGCAGGCAGGTGAACGAGGACTTTGAGCGCCGGCTGGCCCGCAACGCGGACCACGCCAGGGGTTGGGACCCCGAGGCGGACCCTGCGCCCGCCTCCCAGGCCCTGGCCATTGTCTCCCCCGAGGAGACCGGCCGATACGACCATATCCGGCAGGCCCTTTCGGGTTACAGTGTGGTCAGGGCCACCTCGCCCCTGGACGGCAAATCCATCTGGGTTGAAATTTTTGCCCACAGCGTTTCCAAGGCCGCAGGCATCACCCATATCATGAAGCACCACGGACTGGAGGACGCGCTTCTGGGGGCCATCGGCAACGACCACAACGACAAGGAAATGCTTGACCTGGTCCACCTGCCCTATATCGTGAATGACGCCTTCATCGATCCCGGGCACAACTATATCAGCACCCCGGCGGCCCGGAGTGACGCGGTGGCTTTTGCCGTGTCGCACTTCATGGAACAACTGCATTCCGGCATGACCCAACGATGAAAAACATGTTCTCCTTCCCAGCCCTGATCGGGGAGACATCCCTGGGCCTCGTCAAAAACGTTGGCCAATGGGGTGTCTTTTCCCTGTCCGCCCTGGCCGGGGCGGTGCACATCCGTCAGCTTTTTCCCAAGGTGCTGCAGAACATCCATTTCATCGGCTTCAAATCCCTGAACATCATCATCCTGGTGGCCTTCTTCACCGGCATGGTCCTCGGCCTTCAGGGCTATTACACCCTGATCAAGTTCAGCGCCGAGGGCATGCTTGGCGTGGCCGTTGCCCTTTCCCTCGTCCGGGAGCTTGGCCCCGTGCTCACGGCCATCATGCTCATCGGCCGGGCCGGATCGAGCATCAGTGCGGAAATCGGCATCATGCGCATCTCCGAGCAGATCGACGCCCTGACGACCATGAACATAGACCCGGTCCGCTATCTGGTCACCCCCAAAATGCTCGCCTCATTCATCTGTTTCCCGCTGCTGACGGCCGTGTTCGACTGCGTGGGCATCCTCGGCGGATACTTTTCCTCCATGCTGCTCAGCTCCAGGTCCGGCATTTTCTTCAGCAAGATCCAGTCCAGCCTGTTGCTGGAGGATGTGACCGGAGGGTTCGTGAAGTCCTTCGTGTTCTCCTTCATCGTCATCACGATCTCCTGCTACTGCGGGTATTTCACCCATCTGAACCAGGCCAGCGCCGGGGCCCAGGGCGTGAGCAACTCCACCACCTCGGCGGTGGTGCAGTCCTGCGTCTACGTCCTCATCGCCGACTACATCATAACGTCCTTTCTGATGTGACCCGATGAACACCGCCCCACTCATCCAGATCCAGAACCTGTGCAAGTCCTTCCACGGCCGCGTCATCCTGCAGGACGCGAACCTGGACATCCACAGGAACCAGATCACGGCCATCATCGGCAAAAGCGGCGTCGGGAAGAGCGTGCTGGTCAAGCACATCATCGGCCTCATCGACGCGGATTCCGGGGACATCATCTTTGATGGCCAGCCCTACTCCCGGATGGACAGGAAGGCCTTCTCGGCCATCAAGAACCGGTGCAGCTACATGTTCCAGCACAACGCCCTGTTCGATTCCATGACCGTTTTTGAGAACATCGCCCTGCCCCTGCAGGAAAAATTCGCCCTGAACAAGACCGAGATTGCGGACAAGGTCAACGCGCGCATCGCCCAGCTGGAATTGACCGAGGTGGCCCACATGTACCCCAAGCAGATCTCCGGCGGGATGCAGAAACGCGTGGCCCTGGCCCGGGCCCTGATCACGGAACCGGAAATCATCTTTTTCGATGAACCGACCGCCGGCCTGGACCCCATCCGCAAGAAGACCGTCTTCTCCATGATCCACCGCTATCACGAGCAGCTGAACTTCACCGCCGTGATCATCACCCACGACATCCCGGACATCTTCTACATCGCCCATACGGTGCATATCCTGGACAACGGCAGGATCGTCTTTTCCGGCACGCCCGTGGACCTGGAGCAATCCGGGGATCCGGAGCTGTATTCCTACACCCACGGCCATGAAATGCTCGTGGACGAATTGACCGGGCTGCACAACAGGGTCTCGCTGAACCAAAAGCTCGACGCCCTGTTGGGAGCCCTCGACAACGGCGAACACCTGGCCGTCAGCACCGTGCGCATTGCCGGCCTGCGCATGGTCATGGACTTCAGGGGAAACTTGCTGGCCCACGCCTTGATCAAAAACATCGCCAAATGTGTGCGGGGGCTGGTGGCCAAAAGCGGTTGCGCTGGTACGTTTTCCCATGAAGTGCTCGTGGCCGCCGCCAGAACCACGGACCCCTCCGTGCTGGCCACCCACGCCACAGCTTTGTCCCGCTTCTTCAACTCGGAAGCCATTCAGGAATTCTGCGCTGAAAACAGGCTGCACGTCGAGATCGGCGGCATCCTGGCCACAACCGGCGACACGGCCAGCTCGGCCATCCAGAATGCGCTCGCAATGTCAAAGAAATGCATATGAAGAACACCTCCACCCTGCATGTCTCCATCGGCCTTTTCCTCATCCTCGGTCTTGTCTGCACGGCCTACCTGGCCCTGACCCTGGCCAACACGACCCTGCTTTCCCGGAACGTGTACACCATCACCGCCAAGTTCACGGCTGTGAACGGCCTGCGCAGCGGGAGCAATGTGGAAATCTCGGGCGTGTATGTAGGCAAGGTGACCGAGATCCGTCTTGACCCGGACCTCTACCAGGCCGTGGTCACCATGCAGGTGCAGAACTCCGTGCCCATCCCCGTGGATTCGACGGCCGCAATCAAGACCAGCGGCCTCATCGGCGACAAGTACATCAGCATCATTCCTGGCGGGGATGACGTGGTGCTCAAGGACAACGACATCCTCATGGATACCCAGGCGGCAGTGGACATCGAAGAACTGATCTCGAAATACGTTTTCGGAAGTGTGAACAAATGAAGCGCCTCGTTCTGTTTTTTGTGCTTTTCCCGGCCCTGGCCCTGGCCATGACGTCCCCCACGGACTATGTCCGGACCAACGTCGACGCCGTGGTGGCGATCCTGACCGACCCCCAGCTCCAGGGGGAAGAGAAGAAATCGGAGCAAATGCTCCGCATCGAGTCTGTGGTGGATGGGATTTTCGACTCCCAGGAACTGTCCAAGCGCGCACTGGCCCAGCATTGGAAACTCTTCCGGGAGGACCAGCGCCAGGAGTTCCAGAAGCTGTTCCTGGAACTCATCAAGCACGCCTACCTGAAGAAATCCATCGCCTACAACAACGAGGTGGTCCAGTACAACCAGGAGCTGGTGAAGTCCGAGACACTGGCCGAAGTGCACACGGTCCTGACCTCCCCGACCGTGAACATGCCCATCATCTACTACATGATCAGACGGGACGATTCCTGGAAGGTCTACGACGTCTCCGTGGAAAATGTCAGCCTGGTCAAGAATTACCGTTCCCAGTTCCAGAGCATCCTGCAGAACAGTTCCCCCGATCAACTCATCGCCATCCTGAGGGAAAAAATCCATGAATAGGCGCACGGTTTTTGTGCTGTTCGTCCTGGTCCTGGGCCTGACTCTGCTGCAGGGCTGTGCGGCCAAGACGGCCCACCGGGCCCAGGCAGGCCCGCTGGGAACCGCGGCGGCCGGAGAAGAGGAGGCGATCCCCGAGGATGAAACCTACCCGGACAGCCTGGAAACGGTGAACAGGGGCATCTTCGCCTTCAACGACGGATTCATCACCCACCTGTTCTCCCCCGTCGATACAGTGTACACGGGTTTTTTTCCGCAGGACGTGCGCAACGGGTTCGGCAACTTCTACCGCAACCTGGGCTACCCTGTGCGGCTGGTGAACGCCCTGCTGCAGCTCAGGCTGGACAAGGTGGCCAAGGAGACCGCGTCCTTCGCCCTCAACACCGTCTTCGGGGTGGGCGGCCTCTTCAACGTCACCCGGAACATGCCCGGCCTGCAGTCCTCGCCCGAGGACTTCAGCCAGACACTGGCCTTTTACGGACTGGGCTCGGGCACCTACGTGGTCCTGCCCTTCCTGGGCTCCACCACGGTCCGCGACGTCGTGGGTACCGTGGCGGACTCCTTCCTCCACCCCCTCTCCCTCATCACCCCGGACAGCGCCAGATACGCCCTGATCGGACACGACAAGGCCAACACGGCCTCGGCCAACCTCCCGGCCTACAAGACGCTCAAGGAAGAATCCTTCGATCACTACACGAGCATGAAGGACGTCTACTTCCAGTACCGGCGCGGTCTGGAGCAGGAATAGCAGATTCGTGACGGCCGCGTTCCAGGGTCCGGCCCCTCTTGACTTTTGCCCGCCCGGCATATCTTTCAATTATCACGATGCTCAAAATGGACCCACACAAGCCACATGGAGGAAGATCATGTCCGAGAAGAAAACTCTTCTGGAAATCGAGGAAACCCGCCTGACCTACATGGCGGGCATGCTGCTCAAAGAAATCGCGGCAGGTCTTTCACGCCGCCAGCTCACCATGCAGGGCCCCCAAGGCCCGGTCACAATGGCCCTGCCCAAGGAGGTCGATGTGGAATACAGCATTGAAGAGAAAACCAAGGACGGCGAAACCAAGACCGAGCTGGAAATCGAAATCAGCTGGAAATCCTGAACAACTCCGCGCTTGCCACGCACAAAAGGCCCGTGACCCGGGCCTTTTGTGTTTCCGGAACAGGTTTACCTGCCCTGGAATCGGGGATTCCCTCGGCGGCCCGACGGACTCGCGGCCCAATGTGCATGGACCTCGGCGACCCGCGCAGGGTCGAAAACCGGAATGGCTCGGCGTCACATCTTGGATGGCAGATACGTCACGATCTGCGGGAACAGGCACAGGAGGGCCACGCCAACCATGGTGGCCACGAGAAAAGGATAGATCCCGCGGAAGATGGACTCCAGGCTGATGCTCTGCTTCATGGCCGTGGTCACCCCATAGACCACATACACGTTGATGCCCACGGGCGGGGTGATGACTCCCATCTCGGTCACCATCACGATGATGATGCCGAACCAGATGGGATCAAAGCCCAGATTCATGACCACGGGAAAAAACACTGGCACCGTCAGCATGACCATGGCCAGGGAGTCCATGAAGCATCCGGCCACAAAATAGATGCCCACGATGAGGCCCATGACCACAATGGGCGGCATATCCAGTCCGCCGATGAAGGTGGCCGTGGTGAAGGGGATGCGGGTCACGGCCAGGAATTTGCCAAAAACCACCGCTCCAGCCACCAGAAAGAGAACCATGCACGAGGTGCGCAGGGTTTCTTCCAGCGACTTCATGATCAGCTTGGGGCCCAGCTGACGCCGGGCCACGCCCAGGACCAGGACGCTGAACGCCCCGACGGACGCCGCTTCGGTCGGTGTGAACCAGCCCCGGAACAGGCCGGTCAGGACCACGGAAAAGATGAGTACCGTGTCAATGAGACCGGTCAGGGAACGCAGCCTGACCTTCCAGGGAAAGTGTTCGGCCGGAGGACCGAACTCAGGATGCCGGAAGCAGGTCACGGCAATGGCGCACAGAAACAGCCCGGTCAGCATGAAGGCCGGCAGGACCCCGGAAACGAAGAGCTGGCCGATGGATTGCTCGGTCAGCACCCCGTAGACGATAAGCACCACGCTGGGGGGCATGACCATGCCCAGCCCGCCCCCGGCGGCCACGGCCCCGCTGGCGAGACGATCGCGGTAGCCGAAACGCTTCATCTCCGGAATGGCCACCGTGGCCATGGTCGCCGCAGTGGCCGGACTGGACCCGCAGATGGCTCCGAAGGCGGTACAGGCCGAGACCGTGGCCATGGCCATGCCTCCGCGGACGTGTCCGAAAAAATGATAGGCGGTGGTGAAAAGCCGACGGCTGACCCCGGCGTTGAAGGCCAGCTGACCCATGAGCACAAAAAGAGGGATGGTCGTCAGGTCGTAGGAGACAAAGACTTCGTACATGCTGCGGCTGAGCATGTTCAGCCCGCTCTGGACTGAGGTCAGCACGGAAAAGCCGACAAAGCCCACCAGACCCATGACAAAGGCCACAGGCATGCGCGTGGCAAAGAGCAGGAGCATGACCGCGATGCCGATCAATCCCGTCATGGTCGCGCTCATGACCGCCTCCATTCCAGGACGAAGCGGATCAGGTCGTACAGCATGACCAGGGTGGTCACTGCGAAACATCCTGCCAGAACATACACGAGCACATATTCGGGCAACCCCAGGTTCAGGGATACTTCGCCGGAAAGCTGCTTGTCCCGGGCGTATGCGGTCATCATGGTGGTCACCAGGGCGAAGAAGAAGACGGACATGGTTTCGCGGAACAGCTTCAGCACCCTGCGCACCCGCATGGACAGGAGCTGCACGAAGACCTCCACCCCGATGTGCGAGCGGTGCGCATGGGCATACGGCAGGCCGAGGCCCAGGGCCAGGACTCCCAGAAAGGCGACGATCTCCTCGGACCCGAAAATGGGGCTGCGCTGGACCCGGCCCGTGATGTCGGTCACGGTCACCAGGACCATGGCCAGCACGGCCAGGCATGCGGCCACCCGCATCACTCCGCACACACGCTGCAACATCTTGTCGACACTCTGCACAGAAACACTCCCTGAAAAATGAAACGGGGCAGCGGCAGGACATCCCGCTGTGGCCTGCCGCGCCCCTTCTGTCTGAGAAGCAGCCAAAAGCCTACTTTTTCATCTGGCCGTGCATGAATTCCACCACGGCCTTGCCATCAGCGCCGAGCTTGGCACACTCGGCCTCGTACTCCACAAAAAGCGGGTCCATGGCCTTGGTCCACCGGGCCGCCTCGGCCGCATCCAGGGTGACGATGGCGTTGCCAGGCTGGGCCAGGAAGAACTCGCGGCCTTCCTTGTCGCTGTCATCCCAGGCCTGCCCGTGTTTGGGGATCCATTCCTTGCTGACCTCGGTCATGGCCTGCTGGGCCTCCGCAGGCAGGGCCGCCCAGGCGGCCTTGTTGAGGACCACGAAGAAGGTCGTGGTGTAGCCAACTGCCGTGGAGTCCGTCAAATAGTCCACCACCTCGGCCATTTTCCAGCCCTTGTTGGTCTCGGTGGGATAGATGCCGCCGTTGACCACCCCTTTCTGGATGGACTGGTAGGAATCGGGCATGGACATGGCCACCGGACTCCCGCCCAGGGCCGTGATCACGCTGGCGCTGTTACCCGTGGCCCTGATCTTCATCCCCTTCAGGTCCTCCATGGACTTGACCGGTTTGCCGGCCGTATGCAGTATGCCAGGCCCATGGGCGTGAAAATAGAGCACGTGCACGTCGTCGAATTCCTTGGGCGTGAACTTGGCGTACACGGCGTTGGCCAGTCCCGTGGCCTGCACGCCTGACGCGTAGCACATGGGCAGATCCACGCCGGACAGGACAGGAAAGCGGCCCTTGGTGTAGCCCAGGGCGGACATGCCGATGTCGGAGATGCGCTGCACCACGCCGTCATAACAGTCCTTGGCCTTGGTCAGGGTGCCGCCGGGATAGTACTCGATGACCACCTTGCCGCCGGAGCGTTTCTCCACTTCCCGGCACCACTGTTCGGCCAGCTGGGACTGGATGTGGGTGGGCGGGAAGAAATTGCTGTAGGACAACTTGACCGGATCGGCCCCCCCGGCCGGCTTCGCCCCCCCCCGCACGAGCCGCCCGGCGGCGGCGGCCGGGGCGGGGGGGGGCGGCCTCATTGTCGTATCCTCCATGTAAAAAGTGCGGCCGCACCCCATGCGCAGCCCCGGCTATTCCGAAATTTCCGATGCGTTGGCCAGGGCCAGCCGCATGGCGGCCCGGCGGAAGTCCGCGCGGTCGATGGTCCCCGTGCCCAGCAGGGAGTGGATGAGAAAGCCCTCGAACAGGGCCGTGTTCAGGGCGCCTATCTTGCTGGCGGGATATCCCCCCCGCACAAAGGGGCCGACGATATCCTCGAAAATGTCGTTGGAGAGGCGATACAGGGATTGATTGAGCTGGCCGCGCAGCTCCTCGTTGCGTGAGGCGTGGATGGTGAACTCCAGAAAGACCGTGCACCAGTTGCGGTCGTCGATCATGGTCTCCAGGAAATCCAGGATATGCCCCATGACCTCCTCCAGGGTGCGTGCATCGCGCACGGCCTGGTCGCGCATGCGCCGGTAGGACTGCATCTTGCGGGCAATGATCTCCAGCATGATTTCGTCCTTGCTCTGCCAGTGGCGATAGAAATTGCCCTTGGCATAGCCGGCGTCGGCCGTGATCTCCGCCACGGTGGTGGCCACGAAGCCTTTGGCCGAAAACAGCCGTTCCGCCGAGTCCAGCAGCTCGCGCTGGGTCTGAAGTGATTTTTCCTGCTGCTTGCGGGCCACGACAACGCCTCCAAACATGTGGTCATAAAATGACCAAAAGTCATTTTATGACCACGTATTCGGATGACCATGTTCTGTCAAGCGCTTCGTCGGGGATAGCGGGCATGCCGCAGGGTGCGCCAGGGGCTTCTTGGCGGTTTGACCCCGACTGAACCCTCATAAGCCCGCCTGGAAAATATTCCTTCTGGATGGGAGTCAGAACACGCCACCCTCACGGCAAACCCCATGTGTCTGGATTGAGAAGGCAGCCTCAGGATCAGAATGAATCCGCGATGGCGTTCCGTAAACCACCATGCAAACGCCCACGGCTCTGCCAACCTGGGTTCGCCAAATTTTCAGGGATGGCCCCGACAGCCTGGGGCGATGGCGTACATATTCCTGATTTTTTGTCGTGAATCGTGTATGGGGATGTTTCAGAAAATTATCTCACAATTCAAAGCCCTTGACATATCTGAAACTCTCGGGTTTATCAAACCAGCTGAAAACTTTTGAGCATCGGCATGGCGTACAGATCCGTGAAGGCGACGGAAAATGGCGGAATTTTACGGGAAAGCGGGAAAAATGGCGTTTGCCATGGGCATGACAGGTCTTGGAAAGAAGACCTAAGGCTTTCTTTCGCAGCACCACCTTTGTGTAGGAGCTGTGCTTTGAGGAGAATCTTTTGAGTTTCAACGGTGAAATCGTGGCAGGATCCCTGCTCATCCGCGAAAGTAGAAGTGTCGCCGAGCTGCTACTCCTTGGGCTTGGCCCGAAGGCCGTGCATGAACGCGTGAGCGCGGACAACAGCCTTCAGAAGCGTTCACCCG
>ERZ1645192.2064-NODE-2064-length-16696-cov-5.198065_pt1 | contig 16696 bp, 13 predicted proteins | sample MGYA00575354_ERZ1645192 | MGnify/ENA primary metagenome ERZ1645192 (study PRJEB40844, sample SAMN11349763) | freshwater sediment metagenome | isolation source: river sediment | host: Sediment | place: India: Faizupur Khadar , New Delhi | collected 2017-02-21 ... | reverse complement strand
CGACGTCGCCGCCGTCCCGCCGGATGGTGGCCTGGCGGGGGACGAGGTCGAGGACGATCCGGGCGGTGATGCCCCAGACGACCGCCTCCGGCGAGCGGTAGACCGGCACTTGGATCGACGTGCCGGGCCAGGGCCGCTGGTAGCACTCTGGCACGCCCAGCTCCCGGGCGGGGAAGGTGATGGTCACGCTCCCATCCGGTTCTCTCCGGAACGGCTCGACCACCATCTGCACCGAGTAGAATTCCGGTGGGTTTCTCCGGAACCACTCCAGCGGGACGGTGAACACCCGCGCCACCTCGGCCGGATTGGGCTGGAAGCTATCCAGGTCTGGCGAATCCACCACCCCGACGACCGGTTCGACGAGCATCCCGGCCGGCCCGATCACCGTGTCCAACCGTCCGGCCAGCCGGATTCGTTCGGCCGAAATCCCCAGCTCTTCCTCCGTTTCCCGCACCGCGGCTTCGGCGGGTGTTTCTCCCTGCTTGAAATCCATGAAACCACCGGGAAAGCAAACCTCGCCTCCCTGGCGGATGCCGACTGTCCGCTCTTCGAACAGGAGCTGCCAGCAATCCTCCTGAAAACATAGCGGCACCAGCACGGCGGAGTTGCGGTAATCCCCCCGGCCGCCGATCCCCGGCGTGGCGGGCAACGCCTGCCGGAGTCTCTGGAGCAATTGGTCGGGTTCGGGTGCGTTCATGAATCCAATAGTACCACGGCCGTCCCGGCCGTGGAAGATGGAGTGGAAGGCAGACTGTAAGATGGACCGGCAGGTGCCGCACGGGCGGGGACGCCCGTGCTACTTTCGTACTCAGGGCTCTCCGAGCCCGTTTGGCCACACCGTGACGCGCTTGGAAAGCGCTGGGTACATTGCGCTACGTCAATTCCCGGCCACGGGTTTCGGGGATCCAGACCCACCAAACCGCGGCCAGCAGGAACGCCGCGGCCACGACGAGAAACGCCGCGCCGAAACCGTGCACCTGGGCGAGCGAACCGATCCAGAATGGTGCGGCCGCGCTGGCCACCCGTCCGAGATTGTACGTGAAACCCTGGGCGGTGGCCCGGATCGCTGTGGGGTAGAGCTCGGCGGTCAGGGCCCCGAAGCCGGAAAAATATCCGGTCCCGAAGAATGCCACCACCGGCCCGAGCCCCAGCAGCCACCATGGATCCCGGGCCGCCGAGTAGAGCGTGATGCCGAGCGCCGCCCCCAGCAGGAAAGCGACGTAGGTCCGCTTCCGGCCGAACCGGTCGGCCAAAAAGCCAAAACTCAGGTAGCCCAGCCACATGCCAAGCTGCATGAAGATCACCAGCCCCGAGGTGAGCCAGGTCGTCAACCCGGCCCCGCCCTGGCCCGCCTTGAGCGTCAGGTAGGCCGGAACCCAGAGGTTGAAGCCCCACCAGGCGAACATGGTGCACGCGTTCATGAGGGTCACCACCCCGGTGACGGGGAGCAGGCCTTCCCGCCACAGCCGGCCCAGCGCGGCCGTCCGGTCCGGCGGCAGTTGGCTTTGCCGGCGCCAGATCGGCGACTCTTCGACCCGGCGGCGGATCCAGAGGGTGAACAGGGCCGGCAGCACGCCCACCAGGAACACCCCCCGCCAGCCCCACGCCGGCAGCACCAGGGCCGCCACCAGCGCGGCGGCGGCATATCCGACCGCCCAAAAGCTCTGCATGAAGGCCATGGCCTTACCCCGGTGCGCCGACGGCCAGGTCTCCGACACCAGCGCGGCCCCACTGGCCCACTCGCCGCCCATCCCCAGGCCCAGACAGATTCTGAACACGGCCAACTGGGTCACCGTCTGGGCCAGCCCGCAGGCGGCGGTGAAGACGGAGTAGATCAGGATGCTCCAGATCAGGGCCCGCACCCGGCCCAACCGGTCGGCCACCACCCCGAAGATCATCCCGCCGGCGGCCGAGGCGAGCAGGGTGAGCGACCCGAGCAGGCCGCCGGTGGCCTTGGTCATGCCGAGCCCGGTCAACAGCTCGGCCAGCACCATGGCGTAGAGCATCACGTCGAAGGCGTCGAGCATCCAGCCCAGGCCCGCTGCCCAGAGCGTCCGCCGGGAAGCCGTCGGCGCTTCCCGCCACCAGCCGAGCAGAGATTCGGGCAATCCCTGAATCGCTCGGGGGTTCGCCCCGGGCATTTCCCGCCGGCGTGTGTCCGTTGGCCCGCCAGGCCCGTCGTGGGGAGGGGAATCACTCATCAGTCCGGCCTCCGGTGTCCGGGACCACCTCCGCGGCGTCGCCGTAACCGCCGCCTCCCGGGGTCTCGATCACCAACCGGTCCCCCGCCCGGAGCGGCCGGCTGAACTTCCCCGGCATCTCCCGCGGCTGTCCCCCGGAGATCACCGTGTTCCGGCCCGGCCGCCCTTCGCCGCCACCGGCCATCCCGTAAGGGGCACGCCGGCGCCGGTCCGACAGGACCGTCAGCCGGACGTCGGTCAGGAACTCGTACTCCCGGACCAGCCCCTCGCCGCCCCGCCACCGGCCAGCGCCCCCCGATCCCGGGCGCAGCTCGTAGCGGCGCAGGCGGATCGGCAGGTAGTTCTCCAAGGCCTCCACCGGGGTGTTGAGCGAGTTCGTCATATGAGAGTGCGCTCCGCTCATCCCGGGCCGTCCCAGCGCGGCCCCCAGGCCGCCGCCCAGCGTTTCATAGTAGGCAAAAGGCTGTCCCCCGCGCTCGCCTCCGCAGGACACATTGTTCATGGTGCCCTGGGAGGCGGCCGGCACCCGGTCCGGCAGCACGTCGCCGAGCGCCTTGAGCAGCACGTCGACGATCCGCTGCGAGGTTTCCACGTTGCCTCCCGCCACCGCGGCCGGGAACACGGCGTCCACCACCGTGCCGGGGCGGGTCGTGATCCGCAGCGGGCGGTAGAGGCCCGAGTTGTACGGCACGTCTTCGCGGATCAGGCACCGGAACACATAGACCGCCGCGGCGAAGGTGATGGCCAGGTTCGCGTTGACGTTGCCCCGGGTCTGCGGGCCGCTGCCGGAGAAGTCCAGGCCGGCTTCGCCATCTCCGATGACCATCTCCACTTTGATCGGGATCGGGGCGCTTCCCTGGCCGTCATCATCGAGAAAGTCCTCCGCCTGGTAAGTTCCCGGGGGGATGCCCCGGAGGCAGTTCCGCATCATCCGCTCGGTGTAGTCCTGCAGATTCCGGCCCGCCTCCGCCACGACGGGCAATCCGTAGCGGTCCAGCAGCCGCAGCAGTGAACGCCGGCCGATGGCGTTGGCGGCCAACTGAGATCTCAGGTCGCCCAACCGCTCCTCGGGCGTGCGCACGTTGGCCAGGATCAGGGCCAGGAGGTCCCGCTGCATCCTCCCCTTGGACACCAGCTTCACCGGCGGAATGATCAGGCCCTCCTGGAAGATCTCGTCGGCCAGCGGCATGGACCCGGCGGAAATGCCGCCGATGTCGGAGTGGTGGGCCCGGTTGGCCACGTAAAACACCGGCTCCGCCGAGTGATGGAACACCGGGGTGACCATGGTCAGGTCGGGCAGGTGAGTGCCCCCCCGATACGGGTCGTTGAGGAGAGCCACGTCCCCGTCTCGCAGGGACATGCATTCGATGACCGTCCGTACCGAGATGGGCATCGCCCCGAGGTGGACCGGCATGTGGTCGCCCTGGGCGAGGGTCTCGCCCCGGTGGTCGAAAATCGCCGTGGAGTAGTCCCGCCGCTCCTTGATGTTGGGGGAGAAGGCGGTCCGCATCAGGCTGATGCCCATCTCCTCGCAGATGGAGACGAACAGGTTCTTGAAGATCTCCGTTTCGATGGCCGAAATCATCGCCGGATCACCAGGTTGAGATTACGGTCCACAGTCACCCCGAAACCCGGCGGTACGACCGTCGTTGCCAGGCGTCCCAGGATGACCGCGGGCACGGCCACGGCCTGCCCCGGCCGCAGGTCGTCATGGTGAAAGACCGCCGTCCGGCGGACCCCTTCGTCCCACAGGACCCTCTCGAATCGCTCCGGCCGGGCTTCATCCTCCCGGGCGGGCCACTCGGGCAACCGGACGGAGGGGCCGGGAGCGATTAGTTTTACCCTCAGGTTGACGACTTCCAACGGCCGGGCCGGGTCGCTGGAGCCGTACAGCCGGTCGTGCCGCCGGTGGAACTCCCGCTTCCACTTCGGCCCGTAGGGAACGTTGATTTCGTAGGACTGCCCCAGGTAACGCACATCCAAACTGCGCCAGACGCCGACTTCGGCCGCGATCGTCCGGTGGACCTCCCGAAAATGCCCCAGGTGCCCCAGGGCCAATTCGGCCAGCCCGTCTTTCAGGCGGGCCAGATCGGGTTCCCGCCACAGGACGCTCCGGGAGAAGTCGGCCACCAGATTCGAACCCAGGATGCCCAAGGCGGAGAACACGCCGGCCAGGTGCGGCACGATCACTTCTTTCATTTCCAGGGCCCGGGCCAGGCTGGCCGCATGCAGACCGCCGGCGCCACCGAAGGAGACGAGGCTGAAATCCCGCAGGTCGTGGCCCCGCTCCACCGAAATTTTCTTGATCGCCCGCTCCATGTTGGAATTGACCACCCGCAGGAGTCCCAGCAGGAGTTCTTCTTCTTTCAGGCCGTGGGCCGAGGCCAGCCCGGCCAGTAAACGGGCGGCGCGGTCCGCGTGGACGGGGCGGTTGAAAAAATCGGGCTGAAGGCGGCCGGACAGCAGGTTGGCGTCCGACACGCTCAGTTGGTCTCCAAGGCCATAGAATGCGGGGCCCGGGTTGGCCCCGACGCTTTCCGGACCTACCCGGAGGATTCCGCCCTCATCGAACCGGGCGATGGAGCCGCCTCCGGCGCCGACCGTGTGAATGTCGATGACCGCCATGAGGACAGGGTGGCCGGCGATCTCGGTGTGCTGGCCGAAGTGGATCTCCCCGTCGATGAGCGACACGTCGGTGGAAGTGCCGCCCATGTCGAAGCTGATCAGTTGCCGGCGCTCCGGGTTCCGGATCAGCGCGTCGGTGGCCACCACCCCGCCGGCCGGCCCGGAGAGGATGGTCTTGACCGGCAGCCGGGCCGCGTCCACGCCCGAGATGATGCCCCCGTTCGATTGCATGATCTGCACCCGCTCTCCGCCGAAGGAAGATTCCAGGCGCTCCAGGTATTCTCCCATCAAGGGCAGCAGCAGGGCGTTGATGGCGGTGGTGGAGAACCGCTCATACTCCCGATATTCGTTCACCACCTCGGACGAGGCGCACACGCGAACAAACCCCTTGCGGCGGAAGAAATCCGCGGCCCTCTGCTCATTGGCCGAGTTGCGGTACGAGTGCAGGAAGCAAACCGCCAGGCACTCGATCCGGCGGCGGTTCAACTCCCGCCGGATGGTCTCCAGGTCATCTTCACGGACCGGCTGCTGGATCGTCCCGTCGGCGAGGGTCCGTTCGTCCACTTCGAAGATCAGTTCCGGCGGCACCAACACCCGGCGGGGCGGCGGAGCAAGGTTGTAGAGCTCTCGCCGGGTCTGGCGTCCGATCTGCAGCACATCCCGGAAACCCCGGGTGATCAGGAGGGCCACCGCTTGCGTCTTGCCCTCCAGCAAGGCGTTGGTGGCCACCGTGGTGCCGTGCCGGAGACCGCTTGCCGGGGCGATCCCCTTCTCGCCAAAGCCCCCGAGAATGGCCCGGTCCGGCGCTGAAGGAACCGAGTCGACCTTGAACGTGACCAACCGGCCGGCGGCGTCCTGGTAAACGAAATCGGTGAACGTGCCACCGGTATCCACCGCGACACACCCGCCGGAATACTGCTTCATGGGAGAGTCAATCCTTCAGGCGGGGCAGGGTCACCTGGACCCGGTTCCGCCCCTCGCGCTTGGCGGCCAGGAGCGCCTGGTCGGCCCGATCGATGAGTTCCGTCACCTCAACCATGTCCTTGACATCGGACTCCGGCACCGCCAAACCGACCGAGAGAGTCACCCGGATCTTCTTGCCGCCGGCGACCCGGCAGGCGCACCGCTCGACTTCCTGCCGGATCCGTTCGGCCATCTCCAGGGCCCCTTCCAGGTCGGTCTCCGGAAACACGAGCAGGAATTCCTCGCCCCCGTAACGGCCCATCAGGTCGGAACCCCGCAACGTCCGGGAGATGCAGCCCGACACCTGCTTGAGCACCATGTCGCCCGCGAGATGGCCGTACTTGTCGTTGACGTTCTTAAAATGGTCCAGGTCCACCATGCCTACCGTGATCGGCCGGCCGTAGCGCTGAGCCCGCTTCAACTCCAGGAGCAACTTGTCCAGCACCGACTCCCGGCGGAGCGCGCCGGTCAGGTTGTCGTAAGTGGCCGACTCGAAGAGCTTGGCATTCTCAAAGACGATCCCCACGTGCCTGGACATGAAATCGAGCATCTCCAGTTCTTCGGAGGTGAAACCCTTGCCGCTTTCCTTCCGGCCGATCAGCAGCAGCCCGGTGAGTTGTTCCTGCACGAGGAGCGGAACGGCGATCTCCAGGTGCTGGGCGTCAAATTCCTCTCCCAGGGGCCGGTCCCCGATCGCCAGCCGTTCCAGAGGAAACGGTTTTTTCGCTTTCTTGACCAGCCGGACCAACTCATCATCCAGATCGATGAGCGCCGCTTCGCCGAAAGCCTCGGCCGGGGCGGACACGAGGTGGTACAGCAAGCCGGCCGGGGCGTCCGTGAGAAACAGGGCCACGGATTTGAGCCTGAAAATTTCCTTCAGCCGGCCGACCAGATGGTGGCCCATGAGCGGCACCTTGCCATGCATCGGCAGTTCGCCCGCCAAGGCGATCAGCCGCTGCCGGAAAGCCCGTCTCTCCGGAAAAAACCGCCGGTCGATGATCTGCTGGACCGCCTGGCTGAGTTTCTGGAACAGCAATCCAAGCAGCAACGCGGTGCCGGCAAACAGCCAGACCGACGGCACGCCACCGGCCACAAACCCCGACAGGATGAAACTGCCGGCGCCGAGCAGCGTGTAGAACGCAACCAGCAAGGTGCCGGTGAGGGCGGAATAGACCAGTCCCTTGCGGGCGATTAACTGGATGTCGAACAGGTGGTACCGGTACATGGCGATGAACACCGTCACCGGGAAAGGCAACAGCACGGCCGCCCAGGCCAGGTCGGCCCACTCGGGCGTGCCGCGGCCCAATAGCACCTGCAGGGTGATCCACATGACCATGCCGATCCAGGGCAGGATGCCGAGCAGGATCAAACCCGCCTGGTGGCGCGCCAGGGGTTCGGGGTGGCGGGACGCCTGGGTGCCGAGCAGGACCATCAGGCCGATGATCCAGGTCGGAAAGAAGAAATAGTCCATCAGGTTGGCGGTGGAGAAGATCGCGGCCGGCGACCAGCTCCACTCGAAGACCCGGGCCAGGAGGCTAAAGACCCCCCACAGGCCGCAACCCAGCCCGACGGCATAAAACAGCTTGATCAGCCATGGCCACCGTGACAGCCAGGGATGCCGCACCGGCACCGAGCCGGCCAGGTGCAACTCCACCCCGTACTGGAGGCCGCTGAGCAGATAGAATGCCAGGTTCGCGGCAACCAGGATCCAGAGGCTGCCCTCGTTCATGGGCAAGGCTAGCTCGAAGGCGATGGCCACGCCGAAAAGGCTCAGCAGCGTCTTGCGGATGTCCCGGCCGGGCTGGAAGAACGCCAGCAGAGCGATGGCCAGGTAGCCGCAAATGGTGGCGCTGACCATGAGCATTTCCCCCCAGGGAAACTCGCCGCCGGGCTTCACCTGAAGGCCGAGCTCCGCACCCTGCCGGCGGACCAGGAACCGGGCCGGCTGGCCCCGCTTGAAACGATCCGCGGCCAGATCGTAGTCCTCGGACCGGGTCATCCGGAGATCGTCGATGGCCAGCAGAAAATCACCGGCGCGGATTCCCCCCCGATCCGCCGGGTAACCCGGACGGACGGATTCGATGGGAATGCCGCCCTCTCCCCGGCCGATGTCGATGCCGACCTGCCGATCGATACGGGTTTTTTTCAGCCACCAATGGCTCCCGAACAGGGCCAGGGCCCCGGCGACAATCAGGACGGCCAAGGCCAACCGGCCCGCCATACCCGCCCGCCTGCCTGGGGAGAACATCATCACGGCTGTTTGTTCCGCCTTGCCTGATCCGGAAGTGAAACCGCGGGATTCCCCTTCGCGGAAACGATCTTAACCCAGAATATCCTCAAAAACAACCACCACCAAGACTGTTGCGCGGGACGTCGGGAAAGGCTACAATCTTCCCAACCGATTGAACCGAGGAGGCTGCCCGCGATGACCAAAGTGTACCACCTGAACCTGGAGAAAAAACAGATCCAGAAAGCCCGCCTGGCTCTGATGCCAGGAGACCCCTTCCGGGTGCCGAAGATCGCCGAGGAAATCCGGAACATCTACGGCGGCGAAATCCAGCCACTGGCCTGGAAGCGTGAATACCAGACCTACCTGTGCCAGTTCGACGCCCACAAGCTTCTCGTCACCTCGACCGGCATCGGCGGACCTTCCACCTCCATCGCCATCGAGGAGCTGGCCCTGCTGGGCGTGGACACCTTTCTGCGCGTCGGCACCACCGGGGCGATCCAGAAGCAGGTGGAGATCGGCGACGTCATCATCACGTCGGGCTCCGTCCGCCTCGACGGCGCCTCGACCCACTACGCGCCCATCCAGTACCCGGCGCTGGCCCACCACGAGGTGGTCAACGCCCTGGTCGAAGCGGCCCGGTCCCAGAAAATCCCGTACCACGTCGGAGTGACCGCTTCGGCGGATACCTTCTATCCCGGCCAGGAGCGCTACGACTCCTACACCGGCTACGTGATCCGGGACTTCCAGGGCTCGCTCCAGGAGTGGCAGAAGCTGGGCGTGCTCAACTACGAGATGGAGACCGCCGCCATGTTCACCATGGCCGGGGTGATGGGGCTCAGGGCCGGCTGCGTGGCCGGGGTCATCGTCAACCGGGCCGGGCGGGAGAACATCACCGCGGCCGACTTGCAGCTCGGCGAGCACAACGCCGTCCGGGCCGCCGCCGCCGCCGTGGACCTGCTCCTCAAGGCAGGCAAAACTTCGAAAAAAGCGAAGAAGGCTGAATAGACGGATTGGATTGGTTCATCGGACGGCACCGATCACCTGGACGTCCTCCAAGCGGCCCAAGGCGGCGTCGAATGTCCCCAACGGCATTTCCGCGGCCGCGCGGGCCGTTTCGAGAATGAACGCATCGGCGAAATCTACCGTCGAAACCTGCCAGGTCCTAACGGCGGCTTCAATAACGGCGGGTTGTTGAATGTGAAGTTCCGCCATCTCCAAGAGGGCCAGCATGACTTCACAGACTTTCGCCTTTTCAAGCCGATAGCAACTCAACAGCACCCAGGCCAGTTCAAGCATGGAGAGATGCGCCACCCAGACCGGCCGGTGTTTTTCGACGAAGGCTAAGGATTGTTCGTACTGTGGCAAGTTGTCCCGCACCACCAGTCTGACTAAAACATTCGTATCGATCGCTGTCATGGATGTGCTCCATTCATTCTGGCTTCACGCGATTCCATCGTGTTTCGAGGAATTTTCTCCTGGCTTCGCGAAGCTCCCCATCCGTCATCTCGACTTTCGGGAAAGGCTCCAAAATGTCGGGCAGCTCCGCCAACGAACGCCGCTTCGGCCGCACCACATATTCACCGTTCTCCTGCCGATCCCAGATCAGCTCGGTCCCTGGTTTGATGGCGAGGTCTTTCCGGACCTCGGCCGGGATCGAGATCTGCCCCTGGCTGGTCACCTTTGAGCGTGCGACAATCATAGCGTCCTCCTTTTATTACCCATGGTAATGCAAACGTTGTCCTCTTGTCAATGAATTCTTGGTGATCTTCTTTGACAATCCCCCCATCCTGTGTTAGCTTTGCCATGTCTTTGACAACCGATCGGCGTTCTTATCCAGAGAGGTGGAGGGACCGGCCCTGTGATACCTCGACAACCAGGCGCAGCCACCGTCGCGCGCCATGGTGCCAACTCCGGCAGAGCCTTTGCGGTTCTGGCAGATGAGAACGGTTCGACATGATTGGCCGCCATTCCCCCGGCTTCTGCGAACCTGCCCTGCTTCTCCCCGGATAGAACCCGACCGTCCCGGATTATCACCAGATCCCGGCATGTATTTCATCGCCGCAGGTCCGGTGTTCCGGCACATTTTCCGCGGAGGCAGCACTCATGGCCGATCGATTCGCCACCCGGGCCGTCCACGCCGGGGAAGCCCGTTCCCACCCGTATGGGGCCCTGACGGTGCCCATCGTCCAGTCATCCACCTTTCTGTTTGCCGATTCGGCCGAAGTCCGGGCCTTCATGGAAGCCAAGGCCGCCGGCGACCGGCCCCGGGACGATTACGGCCGTTACGGCCACCCCACCCAGCGCGCCGCCGAAGCCAAGCTGGCCGCCCTGGAAGGCGGCGAGCAGGCCCTGCTCTTCGCCAGCGGCATGAACGCCATCACGACCACCTTGTTGTCCCTGCTCCGATGCGGGGATCACCTGGTGCTGATCTGGGACGGCTACCACAAGACCCGTGAATTCGTCCTGGATTTCCTGCCCCGCTTTGGAATCGAGGTCACCGCCCGGCCGGTGGAGACGATCCCGTCCCTGGACGGCGCGCTTCGCCCCAACACCCGGCTGATCCTGGCGGAGGCCCCCTCGAATCCCTTCCTGAGAGTTCCGGACTTGCCCGCCCTGTCCGCCTTGGCCCGGCGCCGCGGCCTCCATCTCCTGGTGGACAGCACCTTCGCCACTCCCGTCAACCTGCGCCCCCTGGAGTGGGGCGCCGGCCTGGTGCTGCACAGCGCCACCAAGTACCTCGGCGGTCACAACGACCTGCTGGCCGGCGTGGTCATCGGTTCCCGCGCCCTGCTGCCCGAGGTCGAAAAGGCGCGCGGCCTGCTGGGCGGAGTCCTCGGCCCCCAGGAAGCCTATCTCCTGCTACGTGGACTGAAGACCCTCGAGCTCCGGCTGCTTCGCCAGAACGCCACCGGCCTGGAGGTCGCCCGGTTCCTGGCCGGCCATCCCCGGGTGAGGCGCGTCCACTACCCCGGCTTGGAATCCCACCCCGATCACGCCCTCGCCCGGCGGATCATGACCGGTTTTGGCGGCGTGGTCAGTTTCGAATTCGACGGCGATTTCGCGGCGACCGGCCGCTTCGTCGACCAACTCCGGCTGCCGGGAATCGGACCGACCCTGGGCGGGGTCGAGAGCATTGTGCAACAGCCGGCCGCTCACCTTTCCCTGGATCCGCGGGAGCGCGCCGCGGCCGGGCTGCCGGACAACCTGGTGCGCCTCGCCCTGGGGATCGAATCCCCGGAAGATCTCATCGCGGACCTGCAGCAGGCCCTGCGTGCATAAACTATTCTTTTTCGTCAGGAGGTTTCCATGATCGTGCACAAGTTCGGCGGCACTTCCGTCGGCACCCCGGAGCGAATCGCCAACGTGGCCGAGATCATCGCGGCCCGGCAGCAGAAGGAGAGTGAACGCGGCGCCGGCCGCGGCACTATGCCCGCTGGCGAATCAGGCTTGAATCCGGGCACGGTCGTGGTGGTCTCGGCCCTGAGCGGGGTGACCGATGCCCTCGTCACGGGCGCCCGGGCGGCGGCTGATGGACGGGACGACATCTGCCGGGAAATCAAGTCCGCCATGCTCGCCCGCCATCTGGAGACCGTCGAGGGATTGCTTCCGGCGGGACCCGACCGGTTGGAACTGGGCGGCTGGATCGAGGACCGGCTTCATGATCTGGAACGTCTCTACCGATCCATTGCCATCCTGGGAGAACTGACCGTCCGCGGCAACGACGCGGTGGTTTCCTTCGGGGAGCCGCTCTCCGCCCGGATTCTGGCCGCGGCCCTGCAGGGGCGGGGTGTCCGCGCCCAAGCGATCAGCGCCGCCGAACTGATCGTCACCGACGACCATTTCGGCCAGGCCCGGCCGCTGCGGGATCTGACCCGCCAGCGCCTGGACGAACGGCTGCGGCCGCTGCTGGAGCGGGGCACCGTCCCGGTGGTGACCGGCTACATCGCCGCCACCGCCCGGGGCGTCGTCACGACCCTCGGCCGGGGGGGCAGCGATTACAGTGCCGCTCTCATCGGCGCCGGCCTGAACGCTGACGAAGTCTGGATCTGGAGCGACGTGAACGGCATCCTGACCGCGGATCCCAGCATTGTTCCCGAAGCCCTCACCCTGGAGGAGCTCTCCTACGCCGAGGCCACCGAACTGGCGTGTTACGGCGCCGACGTGCTGCATCCCAAGACCATCCGCCCCCTGGTCGACGCCCGGATTCGCCTGCGTCTCCTCAACAGCTTTCAACCGTCCCACCCGGGAACGGCCATCGTGGCCGAGCCGCGATCCGGCCGGATGGTCTCGCCGGCCATTATTTCCACCACCGGCCTCGCTTTGATCGGCTTGGGCAGCCCGGACGACGGCTGGTCCCTGCCGCTGGCGGCCCGGGCCCTGGCGGCGCTCGGGGCGAACGGGGTGGAGGTGACCATGTTCTCCCAGTCTTTTTCCGAACCCAGTCTCAACCTCGTGGTCCGGGAGCACAACCAAGCCCATTGCCTCCACCTCTTGCGGCGGGAACTGGGCGGCGAGTCCGGCTGGCTCGAGGAGGCCCCGACACCTGGCCCGGCGCCCGGCGCCTTCACCAACGGCCGTTTCCAACTCGAGGTCAAGGAAGAAGTGGCCACCGTCTCGGTGGTGGGTTTGCCCGCCGACGGGGACACCGGCATCGTTTCCCGCGCCTTCGCCGCCCTGGGCAGCCACGGCACCCGGGTCATCGCCGTCGCCCAAGCCGGCCGGGGTAATGGCGTTTCCTTCTGCATCCCCGAAAGCCAGGTGGCGGAGGCCGTCCGGCACCTGCACCGGGAGCTCGGACCGGGAGGCCGCCATGAGTAGGATCCCCGTCGCCGTCCTCGGCGCCACCGGCATGGTCGGCCAGCGGTTGCTCCAACTGCTGGACGTTCATCCCTGGTTTGAGCCCGCCTTCCTCGGCGCTTCCGTCCAATCGGCCGGGAAGCCTTTGGCCGAGTCGGGACGCTGGCTGCTCCCGGAGCCCGTGCCCGCGTCCGCCCGCCTGGAGTTGCGCCCGCTGGACGCGCCGTTCGATTGCCCGCTGGTCTTTTCGGCCCTCCCCTCGGACGTGGCCGGGACCGTCGAGGAGCGCCTGGCCGCCGAAGGCAAGGCGGTGTGTTCGAACGCCGCCGCCCACCGCCTGGCGCCCGAGGTGCCCCTGCTCATCCCGGAGGTCAATCCGGACCAGACCGCCCTGATCGAACTCCAGCGCCGCCGCCGGGGCGGCGCCGGTTTGATCGTGACCAACCCGAACTGCTCCACCGTCCAGGTCGTCCTGGCCCTGAAACCGCTGCACGACGCCTTCGGCCTGGCCGAAGTCGCCGTGACCACCCTGCAGGCGCTCTCCGGAGCCGGCTACCCGGGCCTGCCGGCCATGGACGTTTTGGACAACGTGATCCCTTTCATCGCCGGGGAAGAAGCGAAGCTGGAGCGGGAGCCGCTCAAGCTGCTGGGCGAGGTCCGGGATGGCCGTTTGCGCGAAGCCGAGATCCGGATCAGCGCCCAGTGCAACCGCGTCGCCGTCCGTGACGGACACCTGGCCTGCCTGACCGTGCGGCTTCGCTCACCAGCCTCGCTCGACGAGGTGGGCCGTCTCTGGCAGGAGTTCCGGGGAGCTCTGGAGGCGCGCAATTTGCCCAGCACGCCGCCGCGCCCGGTCCGGGTCCACTCGGCCGCCGACCGGCCCCAGCCCCGCCTGGACCGCGATGCCGGCGGCGGCATGGCGGTGAGCGTGGGACGGTTGCAGTCGAGCCCCCTGGGCGGGCTCAAGTGCGTCGTGCTGGGCCACAATACCGTCCGGGGCGCGGCCGGAGCGGCCATCCACAACGCCGAACTGCTCCTGGAACAAGGCTGGTTGCGTGGGCCGGGAGGCGTTCCGGCCAGGCCGCCGGTCCCGGCGAAGGAGGCGTGACCATGCCGCCCGAGTTTCATGGCGTGACCACGCTGAAAGCCATTTTCGGGGGAATGCTGGCCTATCGCGACCTGGTCCCGGTCGACCGGCGTCTTCCCGGGGGACCCGAGCTGCGGGCCGGACTGGGCGCGGCCGGGCAGTGGATGCCCCGCAAGACCGATCCCGCTTGCGGCCCGATCGTGGCCGAACTGCTGCGCCGGGCCCGAAAGCTCACCCCGGCCGCGCCTCCCCTGCGGCGGCTGGTCTATCTCGGCGATTCCAGGCCAAGCGACGGGGCGGCCTTCACGGCCATCTGCGCCGCCGGTGGCTGGCCCGGCCGCCTCTTCATAGGCCAGGACGATCTCTCCGAGCCGCCTCGGCTGGAGTGGCTGGAACCCCGGTGCTTGGCCAACCGCTGGGCGTTGCTGGGAGAATTCATCGACCAGTTGGAGGCGACGCGGTTTCTCCTGGACGCCCAGACCGCCGTAGTCATCGACGTGGACAAGACCATCCTCGGCGCCCGCGGCCGGAACGATTTCGCCATCGACGGCGCCCGCGAGGAGGCGCTCGTCCGCACCGCCGCGGCCGTGGTGGGCGGCCGGTATGACGAAGAGCGCTTCCTGGCCGCCTACCGGGTGCTCCGGCAGCCGATGTTCCACCCTTTCACCGGCGACAACCACGACCTGTTGGCCTACCTGTGCCTGGTCATCAGCACGGGTTTGATCCAACTGGACAAGTTGTTGTCCCACCTCGAGCAGCACCGGGTGGAATCGTTCGACCAATTGCTCCGCAGCCTCTCCGCCCGGGGGCGGCAACTTGCCGACGCCGGGCTCGCCGCGGTTCACGCCGACTTCCAACACGCGTTCCTGGCCGGGGATCCTACCCCTTTCAAACTCTTCCGGCAAAATGAGTTCCTGGCCACGGCCGCCCGGCTGAGCTTCCCGGCCGGCATCGGGGCAGCCGCGCTTGTCCGCGACCACCTGGTCATCACCGAGGAGGTGGCCACGGCCGCAAAGCGGCTGCAAACCGCCGGGGTGCTGGTGTTCGGCCTGTCCGACAAGCCGGTCGAAGCCTCCTGGCCGCCGCCGGGGACCACGGGCCGGCCGCTGCATGAGCTCCCGGCCGGCGTGGTCGGCATCCCGGCAACGGGATGAACGTTGGGTGCGTGTTTATATTATAATGCGCGTGGTTGTGGCAATTTCGAGGAAGCGATCCGGAATATAGCCCATGTATCCACCCAAACCCTTCAAGCTGGAGCGTTACTTCGCCCGCTGGGAATTCCAGGTGCCCTTCGCCCTGGGCAGTTCGGACTGTGAAACCATGAGCGTGGATGAGCTCCTGTCTCTCCAGCCGGGCTCGCTGGACCGCCTGCTGACGCTTCGGCTCGGCTACACCGAGTCGGCCGGCCACCCGGCCCTCCGGGAGGCGGTCGCCTCGCTGTATCGAACGATCGCGCCTGACCACGTGGTGGTCCACAGCGGGGCCGAGGAAGCAATCTACCTGTTCATGCTGGCCACGCTCCAGCCGGGGGACCACGTGATCGTCCAGACGCCCTGCTACCAGTCACTGGCGGAAGTGGCGCGCAGCCTGGGCGCCGACATCTCCCCCTGGCGCGGGGAATTCGGCGCCGGCTGGCATTTTTCACTGGCGGCGCTCCGGCCCCTCCTCCGCCCCGGCACCCGCCTGCTGGTGATCAACACGCCGCACAACCCCACCGGCTTTCATTTTTCACACGACGACTTCGCCACCCTCATCGATGAGGCGGCCAAGAGACATATCACCGTATTTTGCGACGAGGTTTACCGGGAGTCGGAATACGATCCCGGAGGGCGGCTTCCGGCGGCCTGCGACCTCCACCCGGGCGCGGTGTCACTGGGCGTCATGTCCAAGACTTACGGGCTGGCCGGACTGCGGATCGGCTGGCTCGCCTCCCGGGACAGAGCGCTCCTGGAGCGTGTCCAGGCGCTCAAGGACTACACCACCATCTGCAGCAGCGCGCCCGCCGAGTTGCTGGCCGAGATCGCCCTCCGGCACCGGGAAAAGCTGGTGGAGCGGACCCGGGCGATTCTCCTCCGCAACCTCGGCCTGCTCGATGAGTTTTTCGCCGGCCACGCCGGTCTTTTCCGATGGCAGAGGCCGGCCGCTGGCCCGGTGGCCTTTCCCCGGCTTTTGCGCGGGGACGTGGACGCTTTCTGCCGCCAGGCGGCGGCCGCGGCCGGGGTGATGCTGATTCCGGGCACCCTGTTTGACGACGCGGAGAATCACTTCCGGGTCGGCTTCGGCCGGGCCAACCTGCCCCAGGCCCTGGCGCAACTGTCAGGCTGGCTCACCCGGGCCCATCTCAAGACCTGACCACCCGTCATTCTGATCTCGGAAAAGTTATTGGGGTGCTTTCTTGAGCGTTCATCGATCCTGAATGATGTACCGGGAGGTGTTTCATGAAATTCCACGTAATCCGTTTCGGCTGCGCGCTCTCCGCCGTCTGGGGCCTGATCATCCTGCTGACCGGTCTGGCCAACCTGATTTGGCCGGCCTACGCGGTCGAGTTCCTGAAGCTCCTCGATTCCGTCTACCCGGGTTACCACTTCGGGCAGGGTGGGATTTGCGGAGTGCTGGTCGCGACCCTTTACGGCCTCTTGGACGGCTGGCTGGCCGGCATCGTGTTCGCCTGGCTCTACAATCTCCTGACCCGGAAGAAGACCTGAACTCGGTAAAAATTGCTTGCAATCCGTCGCTACTTGGTGTAAAAGGCTCAATTTGCCCGTACTTTTCGCCGGGCAAGTTTTGACAAGG
>ERZ1645192.2063-NODE-2063-length-16698-cov-9.079733_pt1 | contig 16698 bp, 13 predicted proteins | sample MGYA00575354_ERZ1645192 | MGnify/ENA primary metagenome ERZ1645192 (study PRJEB40844, sample SAMN11349763) | freshwater sediment metagenome | isolation source: river sediment | host: Sediment | place: India: Faizupur Khadar , New Delhi | collected 2017-02-21 ... | reverse complement strand
TGGAATTATTAAATAAATGAGAACTGCCGAGATCCACACAGCCAAAGGGCTGATGAAGGCAACTTTCTTTGAGAAAGATGCACCTGCCACCGTTGAGAATTTTATCACGCTTGCAAAGAAAGGATTTTATGACGGACTCGCTTTTCACCGCGTCATACCCGATTTTGTAATACAGGGAGGGTGCCCCTTCTCAAAGGATATGTCTGATCCGCGAGTCGGGACAGGAGGACCCGGGTATAAGATAGACTGCGAATTAAAAGGCGAAAACCAGTACCACGACAGGGGTGTCCTTTCAATGGCACATGCCGGAAGAAACACAGGTGGTTCCCAGTTCTTTATTTGTCACGGACGAACCAACACAAAACACCTCGACAGGCAACATACCTGTTTTGGAAAGGTATTCGAAGGTACCGATGTGATAGATAAGATACGCCAGGGTGATAAAATTGAAAAAATTGTAATCATAGAAGAAGTTCAGTAATGGCATTCGAAATTACCGGGAGAGTTGTTGATATCCAACCTGTTAACCAGGTAAGCGATAAATTCAGAAAACGCGAATTCGTCATTGAAAGAAAAGAATCAGGCGGCTCTGCTGTTTTTGTCGATTATATTAAATTCCAGCTCATACAGGATAAATGCGACCTGATAAATGAATCATTTCTTAACGCTGAAGTAAAGATATGGTTCAATATCAAAGGCAACAGATGGGAACGGGACGGTAAAGTAAACTATTTCACAAACCTCGATGCGTGGAAGATCGAAAAGGCTTCACCCGGAGGAAGAGATACTAACGTTACATCAGGACAGCCCCTGGAAGATATCCCGCCGGAAATTGACGAACTCAGCGACCTTCCCTTCTGAATAAAATGGAAAATCCTTTACGGTCAGCCTGGAACACACCTTTTGGAACACCTCCTTTTGACCTGATAAAGATTGAACATTTCATACCTGCCATAGAGGAGGCTATCAGCTCCGCAATGGAAGAGATTAAAACTATCATTGCCGATGCTGAACCTCCCAGCTTTGAGAACACAATCATAAGACTCGACCGGTCAGGAACAAGGCTTGCCGACATTTCTGCTGTGCTTTATAACCTTAACAGCGCAGAAACTAACAAAGAACTTCAGTCTGTAGCCCAGGCTGCCTCCCCTATCCTGGCAAGGTTTTCAAACGACATCACCATGAATGAAGATCTTTTCAGGAAGGTGAAGTCGGTATATGACTCAGTAGAGAGATCTCAGCTGAGCCACGAAGACCAGATGCTCCTCGAAAAACATTACAGGAACTTCATACATGGGGGAGCAGGTCTCGATCCCGAAAAAAAGAAACGGTTCAGGGAAATATCTGAAGAACTATCAAACCTGTCTGTCCGGTTTGAAGAAAATATCCTTAACGATACCAACTCTTTCGAACTTCATCTGACCAACAGGACAGACCTCGCCGGAATCCCTGAAGGCACTTTAGAGATGGCTGCCCAGGATGCGGCTGACAGAAACAAGGAGGGATGGATCTTCACCCTGCACTATCCAAGCTATATCCCTTTTATGAAGTACTCTGAGAATAGAGCACTCAGGGAAAAGATGTACAGGGCTTATGCGTCCAGGGCCTTCCATAACGATAGTCATGATAACCGTGAACTGTGCGCCAGGATATCCGATCTGCGCCGTGAGGAGGCCAATTTACTTGGATTCAGCAATTACGCAGAGCTTGCCCTGGCCGACAGGATGGCTGATACGACCGGAAAGGTAGTGTCATTCCTAGAGAACCTGCACCATGCTTCACTGAAAGCAGCACAGCGTGATATTGAAGAAGTGAGGTCATTCGCTGCAAAATCGGGTCATAGTGGCAGCCTCGAACGATGGGACTGGGCATACTATTCCGAAAAACTCCAGAAAGAAAAATTCGGTTTCGACGATGAGCTGTTAAGACCATATTTTAGTCTCGACAATACCGAGAAAGCTATTTTCAACCTGGCAACTACCCTGTATGGAATTACTTTCAGGCCTCTCTCCAATATCCAGGTATACCATAAGGATGTAAAAACATGGGAGGTCAGCGATGCCGATGGAAAATTCCTGGCGATCCTGTATGCTGATTATTTTCCCCGCCCGGGGAAACTGGGAGGCGCATGGATGACCAGTTACAGGGATCAGCATATTTTATCTGACAGCAACATAAGACCACTTATTTCCATCGTAGCTAACTTTACAAGGCCAACACCTTCAAGACCTTCGCTGCTTACTTACGACGAACTGACAACTTTCCTTCATGAGTTCGGACATTCGCTGCATGGGATGCTTTCAGACTGCAAATACCAGGGTCTTTCAGGAACGAATGTCGCACGCGATTTCGTCGAATTGCCATCACAATTCATGGAAAACTTTGCGCTTGAAAAAGAGTGGCTGAGGACCTGGGCTGTGCACTATAAGACAGGTGAGACAATTCCTGAAGATCTTATCGACCGTATGAAGTCATCCTCAACATTCAATGAGGGATATGCCTGTAACAGGCAGCTGGGCTTCGGATTCCTCGACATGGCATGGCATACTATCACAGAAACAGTGACCGGCGATGTCACAACATTTGAAAAGGCTGCAATGGAAAGAACAGAATTGTTCCCTGCTGTTAAGGAGACAAACCTGAGTGTTTCATTTGGCCATATCTTCAGCGGAGGTTATGCCGCCGGATATTACGGATACAAATGGGCTGAGGTGCTCGATGCAGACGCTTTCAGCCTCTTCAGGGAAAAAGGCATCTTCGACCACAACACAGCGATGTCGTTCAGAAAGAATATCCTTGAAAAGGGAGGAAGCCGGAAACCAATGGACCTCTATATTAATTTCAGGGGGAGAGAACCTTCCATCGAAGCCTTTCTGGAGAGAAGCGGGCTTAAATGATCTCGGGTATAAATATTATATTTGTTCATTATCTGAAACTACATGATGCTCTATTTCTTTAAAACATCTGAACAAAAAATTATTGCTGCAGGAACAAACAGAAGCTTGCTGAAGAAGGACCTTGAAAAGCTTACCTGGCTATTTGGTAATGCCGAACTGATGAGTTCCGGGAAAATTGAGGGCAGATTTATAGGGCCTCGCAAAGAGATGATCACACCCTGGTCGACCAATGCCGCTGAGATCACCCAGAACATGGGAATCGATGGAATAACACGCATAGAGGAATTCAGCCCTGCAACAGGCAGTAGTGAATGGGATCCCATGCTGCAGGCATTGTACACGAGTCTCGACCAGGATATATTCACAATAGAGAGAAAACCCGACCCTGTGATCTTTGTCGACGACATAAGGAAATACAATCAGAAAGAAGGTTTGGCACTTAGTAACGATGAAACAGAATATCTTCAGTTGCTAAGTCAGAAGATAGGAAGGAAACTTACTGACAGTGAGGTTTTTGGATTTTCACAGGTTAACTCCGAACATTGCCGGCACAAGATATTCAACGGCACCTTTATCATCGATGGCAGAGAGATGGAATCATCGCTTTTTCAGATGATTAAGGAAACAACAAAGAGAAATCCCAACAGGGTCGTTTCAGCATATAAAGACAATTGTGCTTTTCTGCAGGGTCCTCCGGCAGAACAATTTGCACCTGCAACACAGGATAAATCCGATTTCTTCAAGATAAAGACTTTCGATTCGGTACTTTCAATAAAGGCTGAAACACATAACTTCCCAACGACGGTAGAACCTTTTAATGGAGCTGCCACAGGCACAGGAGGCGAGATCAGGGATCGCATTGCCGGAGGAAAAGGAGCCTTCCCGATTGCAGGGACAGCAGTATATATGACTTCATATCCAAGGCCTGACGGCGGCCGTCAGTGGGAAAAGAACATTGAAGAACGACCCTGGTTGTACCAGACTCCCGGCGATATACTAATAAAGGCATCCAACGGTGCAAGCGACTTCGGAAACAAGTTTGGACAGCCGCTTATCTGCGGATCACTGCTCACCCTTGAACATACCGAGAATCAGAAGAAATTTGGCTACGATAAAGTTATTATGCTTGCCGGTGGTATTGGCACCGGAAAAATGAAAGACAGCGGCAAAGACCTTCCTGAGAAAGGCGATCTGATAGTCCTGCTGGGCGGAGATAATTACCGTATCGGAATGGGAGGCGGAGCCGTCTCGTCGGTAGATACCGGGAAATTCGACCGGTCAATAGAGCTTAATGCTGTTCAGCGGGCAAACCCCGAAATGCAGAAAAGAGTCTATAATGCGATCAGGGCCCTCGGCGAAATGGACAATAATCCGGTGATATCGATACACGATCACGGAGCCGGAGGCCATCTGAACTGCCTGTCAGAACTGGTCGAAGCTGCGGGAGGAAAAGTCGACATAAGTGTGCTTCCGGTTGGCGACCCCACCTTATCAGCTAAAGAAATTATCGGAAATGAGTCCCAGGAAAGAATGGGGCTGGTAATGAAGAAGAATTCAGTCGATATACTCAGGAAAATCGCAGAAAGGGAAAGAGCTCCCTTCTATGTTATAGGTGAGATCACCGGCGATCACCAGTTCACCCTCTTCAATCCGGAGACAGGCGAAAAACCTATCGATATTAAGCTCGAGGATCTCTTTGGCAAGCCTCCGAAGACAATATTAAAAGACACCATTCAGAAAACATCCTGGAAAAAAGTCGAATACAGCCAGCAGCAGATTCATGAATACATTGAAATGGTGCTCCAGATTGAGGAGGTTGCCTGTAAAGACTGGCTGACAAACAAGGTAGACAGGTCGGTGACAGGACGTATTGCAAAACAGCAGTGTGCCGGTCCGCTGCAGCTTCCTCTCAATAACCTTGGAGCCATAACTCTCGACTACCGGGGTAAGGCAGGTATGGCAACATCAATAGGCCATGCTCCGGCGGCAGGGCTCATCGACCCGGCAGCAGGTTCAGTACTTTCAATAGCTGAAGCACTCACTAATATAATCTGGGCGCCACTTACAAATAAGCTCAGGAGCGTCTCTCTCTCAGCCAACTGGATGTGGCCATGCAAAAATGCCGGAGAAGATGCACGACTTTATGAAGCTGTAAGGGCTGCAGGCGATTTTGCCACGGCCCTGGGAATAAATATCCCCACAGGCAAAGACAGCCTCTCGATGACACAGAAATATAAGGACCAGGTCGTCTACTCGCCCGGAACAGTGATAATATCTGCCGCTGCCGAGGTGAAGGATATCCGAAAGATAGTCGAACCGGTGATCGTAAATGATCCCTATACCAGCATCTTATACATCGACATGTCGCGCGATGAAAAAAGGCTCGGAGGCAGCAGCCTTGCTCAGGTCCTGAACCGCATCGGTGATACGGCACCCACTGTCAGGGATCCTGAATATTTCACCGAGGTATTCAATACTGTACAGCAGCTGATAATGAAGGGCAAGATACTTGCAGGACATGATATCTCAGCAGGAGGAATGTTTACAGCTATCCTCGAAATGTGCTTTTCGAATACAGGAGGAGGTGTCGCCCTGGATATATCGGCATTAAATGACAAGGATACCGTTAAACTGCTCTTCTGCCAGAATCCCGGTATTCTGATCCAGGTGAGGGATGAAGAGGAAGTCGCGGAGCTGCTTCTTGAAAATGGCATCTCATACCTTTCGGTCGGACACCCTGTCAACGACAGAACATTGTACATCACCAACCAGGAATACAAGGGCAAGTTTGATATCGACGACCTTCGCGATAAATGGTTTATGACATCATACCTGCTCGACAGAAGACAATCCGGAAAAAAACTGGCAAAGGAGAGGTTTGACAATTATATTAAACATGACCTGAATTTCAACACAGGCGATTTCCGGGGCACCTTCAGGTCGCTGGGCATTTCACCCGACAGGAGAAAAAACAGCGGTACCAGGGCAGCAATAATCAGGGAAAAAGGTGTCAATGGCGACAGGGAAATGGCATATGCCCTCTATCTCGCAGGTTTTGATGTGAAGGATGTTCACATGACTGACCTTATTTCAGGACGTGAGACACTCGATGATATCAGTATGATCGTGTTTGTCGGAGGCTTCTCAAACTCCGATGTGCTTGGCTCAGCAAAAGGATGGGCAGGTGCATTCAGGTACAACAAAAAAGCAAAATCAACCCTGGAGCGTTTTTATAAAAGAAAGGACACCTTATCGCTGGGTGTCTGCAATGGATGTCAGCTGATGGCAGAACTGGGGCTCATTTATCCCGGTCACAAAAAAATGCCAAAGCTTGTACGTAATGAATCTGATAAATTTGAATCAGCATTCCTCGGAGTCAGGATCCTTAAGAACAATTCTGTAATGCTGGGGAATATGGAAGGAATGGAGCTAGGGATCTGGGTTGCACACGGCGAAGGAGCATTCAGGCTTCCCTATTCTGAGAAGAAGTATAATATTGCAATGAAATATTCGGCACACACTTACCCGGCCAATCCAAACGGGTCGGACCATGATGTTGCCGGCCTCTGTTCTGACGACGGACGTCATCTGGCGATGATGCCACATCTCGAAAGAGCCTATTTCCCATGGCAGTGTGGATATTATCCTCCCGACCGGAGGCACGATGAGATCACACCCTGGATAAAGGCCTTTGTGAATGCAAGGTTGTGGATTGAGAACCAGGCTCAGGTTTAATTCCTGAAGGAGCATATATAGCTTCAGCGACTATTTCAGCTATATCAGCAACCTTAGTCTCTGTTGCAGCTGCAAGTGTTTTCTTGCAGAGAGGACACGAGGTAGCAAGAATATCAGGATGATCCTTCGTAAGAGCAGCAGCGGCATCAGTGGCTATCTTATGTTTCTGGTGGTAACTGATCTTCATATTACCAAGACTTCCTCCGCAGCAAAGAGAATTACCATCATCAACATCTGTTTTCTGCAATTGTGACACATAGCTGAGCACATCCCGCGGCTCCTGATATACTCCTGATCCCCTGCCAAGATCACATGGTGTGTGGTAGACAACTCTTTTCCTGAGGAAATTAAGCTTCAGAGTGCCATCATCAATCAGTCTTTTTATAAATTGCGAATGATGAAGCACCTCAATATTCAGGTAATAGCTCTCCCTGAACACCTTATAACATATCGGGCATGAAGTTACCAGTACTTGCGCACCCGATTTCAGAATGAGTTTTGAATTGAAATTAATGAGCTCACGGGCCTCCTTATCCTGCCCTGCAAGCATCAGGGGACGTCCGCAACAGACACCACCGTTTTCGTCGATAAATTTATATTTCACACCTGATGCATCAAGAATCCTGACCATACTATTCCTGATGGCAGGGGTAAGATGGGTCATGCATCCTGCAAAATAGAGCACTTCTGTCTTAGCAGAGGGTATGGGAGGAAGAAAATTATAAGTATGACGTCCGTTGGTCTTCGGAAGCTTAACCGCAGGCTTATCTGGAAAATACTTCTTCCAGAGTCCTTTCCCGGCCTTATTCACCTCTCCTGCCCTTCTCTGGATCATCCTTATCGGTGTAAGCTCAATTCCAACAGGACATTTATAATCGCAGCGGCCGCACATCAGGCAATTAAAGGCGATGTCCTTTACATCAGTTCCGTTCCGGATTCCCTTCAACAAGTAGGCCGACTGGATGGTAGTTATGCCGTTTGAGAAATTCAACTGGCAGGCATCGATACATATTCCACATGAGGAACAGGAGTATATCTGCATTTCCGTGAACGCCCCGGCCTTGTCGCCGGTGGTAATTCCGGAATTCCTGGCAAAAATAAGGAAGAGCTCTGTAGGAATATGCATGTACCTTGTAAGAGGAAGAAGAACAAAGAATGTTCCGAGCGACAGCGAATAAAGCCACCAGAACGGGTATGCCATTTCATTGGCGGGAAGAAATGAGGCAAGCCAGGAACCCAGCGATCCGGTCAGGAAACTTCCTGTTCCGTATGCTCCGCTGGTAAAGCTCTCTGCGAGCAGCCTGCTTGGGAAGATAGTCCAGAGCGAGATCAATGCAACCTTATCCAGAGGCTTAAGCTTTGTGGTCCTCTTCATACCAACCACCCTGGAGTAGATTCTCTTTATGATGGCAAGTATCAGCCCCGAAAGGATAAAAGCAAGCAGGAAATCCATAAGGAACGACCATGCTGCTTCAAAGCCTGTCCTGCCATGATCGGGATTAAAAAATTTGAAAAATATCGCCCTGTATGGAGGATTGAGGTGCTTCTCCCCGAAGATATCTGCCTCGATTGTTCCGAATAGAATAAGAAGGAACCAACCGAAGGCGAGGCTCATATGCATGTAGCCAAGTCGCGGATTTGCCTTCAGTATTTTCCTGTGTATCAGGCTCTCCATGAATATTTCCCTGATACTCTTTCCAAATGAACGTCCGAAAAAGCCTCTCTGCAGCCTCAGCTTATCCTGTCTCGAAAGGTCGCGGAACCAGATAACACTCCTGGCTACTGCATATAGGATAATGGAGTAGATTCCTATCTCAAAGGGAATTATGAAAGGATCAAACTGCATTCTTAATTTTCAGTTTAAAAGCTTCACGCGCAAGGGTAATGACGTTTCGCGTATTTACGCCCCTGGGGCAGACAAGAGTACACTTCCCGCAAAGCATGCATTTGCTGATAACATCATGTACCTTATCATTCTCACCCCGTTTAAGAAGAATCTGAAGTTCTCTCAGGCTGAAAGAAGTAAAATTGCCGGTGGTACATGTGGCAGTGCAGCAACCGCACTCGATACAGACGTTAAAACTTGGCTCCTTCGAACTTATGTAATCAGCAACAGACCTGTCGTTGCTATCGTAATCGATATGCCTCCCTTTTAATATTGAAAAGCCGAATTTATCCATTTCACTTTTTTCTGCTTTCCAGGTAATCAATTACTTCAGGCAGTGCTGCACGTGCATGCGAGATAGTTTCAGTGATATTCATAGGTGCCGTGCATGTGCCTGCGTAGAATATGCCTTTCATATTTCCCCTGTTGCTCCCTGTATGATTGTCGGCAGCGGCAAAGAACCTGTTCTCACCGGTTTTCAGACCGGTATTTTCGGCAAGTGCCAGTCCCGATTTCGACATTTCCATGCCAGCCATCAGGATGAGCAAATCAAGCTCCATCTTAAGAGGTCTTCCTGCCAGTGTATCCTCAACTTTTACTATCAGCCTGTTTTCGATGTTCTCCGATACTTCAGAAACCTTTCCCCTTATATAGTTAACTGAGTATTTTTCCTGTGATTCCCTGTAGAGCTCCTCATAATGGGCGCCACCCATTCGAATATCCATATAAAAGCAAAATACCCTGGAAGAGGGAATATGTTTCTTCAATTCCATGGCTTGTTTGACTGCAGCCACACAACAAAGCTTTGAACAATATGGATTCCCGACTTTCTCATCCCTCGAACCTACACAATGTACGAGCCCAATCTTCTGAGGTATTGTACCGTCGTGTCTCCTGATCTCCCCTTTTCGGAACATCAACTCGAGTTCAGCCGAAGTAATTACATTATCGTAGATGCCATATCCGTATTCTTCTTTTCTTTCGCTTCTGAAAAGGTCGAAACCGGTAGCAACAACCACTGCATCGGCTTCATAGTATGTTCCATCGGTACTATTTACCATGAAGCTGCCATGTTTTTTCTGGATGTCCGAGACCTCTGTTCCGTAGTGGACGGAGATATTTCTATTGCCGTTAATTTCGTCAAGGTAGTGTATGACCTCCATACTGTCGCGCATGTCAGGGAAAAGATGATACCAGTTTCGTACATGTCCTCCGGCAAGTGTATTTTTTTCCAGCAAAGTCACCGGGTACCCGGCTTTGGCAAGCTGTCCCGAGATTTCCATTCCTGCAGCGCCGGCACCGATAACAACAACCTTTCCTTCCATATCAGGTATTAATAAGATTATGAGGTACAGGCATTTCCCTGCCATCCTTTGTTCTGAACTTTTCTGAAGGATCAAAAGGAATTCCCAGTTTTCTGAGCAGGGGCTCCGGCTGAACCATGTGATACTGAAGGCCAAGGTCCCATGGAGAATATCCCATTACCAATCCTGTAAGCTCCTCGTAGGTAAGAATAGGTATCGATTGCCCATCTTCGCCATAAATAGTCCCATCCATTTCCTTTATCGTGAACTGCCATTTATCCATGAACATATTGCATCCCGGACAATTGGTAAGCACAAAATCGGGTTTGAAGGGTTTCATCGATTCGAACTTCTTAGCTGTATTTGAGAGTGAATATCCCCTGTTTGCCTGGACGAGGTACTGTCTGAAGCCGAACCCGCAGCAATGCCTTCGTTCCGGATAGTCAACCACCCTGCCTCCCCAACGTTCGATCATTCCGCTTAGCACCTGTGGAAATTCTGCACCGCCGACACCATGTTTGGGAAACATTTTCGCATAATGACATCCAATATGTTCCACCCCGTTAAGCGGTTCGCCTGTTGTTATGTTGATGAGCGGATATTTTGCCTTCTCAGCTATTTCGTTCCTGAATTTAAAAATGATATCGCTTGTGTGTGCAACATTTTCAGGAACGTCAAACTCACGTCCGGTGGCCTTGAAAAGATCGTCGCGGGTCTGTGCAAGTTCTTCAGGGAAGTGTTTCCAGGTTTCCAGTATCTCTGTGTAGATCCCGAAAGATGTTACACAGGAAATGGCAATATTTTTATATCCCGATTCTTTCATCAGGGCAAAATGCCGGGCTACAACTGCCATAATTGTCCTCAGGGGCACAATGTCGCCGTGATATCCAATTCCTGTACATGATGTATGTGAAGGATTTTCAAATACATCCTTCCCGAGAACGTCTCTCATGAAATGGAGGAAGAACTGTTCTGAACCCGGAAAGAAGCTTTGCCTGATACACGACCTGACATAGAAGAAATGATCATCAGCTATCTCCTTCTGATAATCGGCCCATATTCTTTTTTTTCCTTCAGCTTTCATAAATGTTTTTCGTGAAGTCAGATCGTATGCTTCTGGTTATTTGCTTTGAAGACTTCTCTGAAATAGTCATTATCGATGCCTTCATCTTTATATTCAATGCCCATCTCTTCAGCCTTCTCCTTTGAGTGCTCCTCAATTATCCTGAAGAGCTCAGTTCCTCCGGTGACTTCGAAAATATTCTTCAGCTCATCTCTTACATCATCAGGAATAAGCCTCAGAGGGCCTTCGCCGATTTCATTTACATGTCCACCAAACCGTTCATAGATATCTTTGGTATGATCGAGAATATATTCCCAGATTGGCCCCTGTTCGCGGTGCATTTCCGGGCTCACTGCATATGTGGCAACACAATATCCATATTTGAATATATTTTCACCTACTGTTCTTTTTATTGCAAACTGCTGGCGCCCCTTTTCCGATTCTGTAAAAAATCCTAGTTTTTGCGAAAGAGTTCTTAAAGCCATTACTACTAAGGCAGGAGTATTTCCACGTGGACACCTGGTTTTACACGACATGCATTCACCACAATACCAGATGGTATCTGACTTCAATAGCTTCTCAATCTGTTCATTATCATTTGATTGTACCAGATCAACGATCTTTCGGGGATCATAGTCGTAGAATTCGGCAGCAGGACAGATGGCAGTGCAGACACCACAGTTCATACAGGCGTTAAGTCCTTCATGGAACCGTACATCCTGCTCCAGCATTTCAATGTAAGTCAACATCTTCCGGCCTTAGGTGGTTTTTAAGTAATTAACACAAAAATACCTTTATGGAAGAAGAACCATAAGACTTTTAAGACCTATTTATGTATAGTATTTATACTTATAGGTGCGAGGGTACGAGGCTACGAGGGTACGAGGGTACGATGGTACGATGGTGCGAAGGTATGTATGGTTAGTTGGCGGCTGGTTTCGACCTTGAGTATTTATAAATTACTTTCCCCTCCATATTTATAAAGTACATGGAAAGATCTGTTTTTGTAGCAGATACAATGCTAAAACCGGGCGCTGAGGCTGCAAACTGTGTCCACTCGTTTGAAGCTGATTCACGGACTTCGGATCCTGCCGTATTCACAAAATAATCAATCTTGCTGTTTGGGTCTTTCAGGTGCTGGAAGATATGGTCATGGGCACCGACAAAGAAATCGACATCATGCCTGTTAAGTACAGGATTCAGAAATTCGACCAGTTCCTTTGTATTTTTTCGTGTAGGATGTGCACTGTAAACAGGATGATGTCCCACTACTACAACCCAGTCTTCTTTCTCAACAGTCAGCACGCTGTCGACAAAATGAACCTGTTTCTGTGCTGCAGCCAGGGTGTATTTTTCATCGGGGCTTCCAAAGCCTTCAACGAGAGAATATGTATCGAGGATTATCAGCCTTATGGAAATATTGTTTCTCGCCTTCACAAGAGTATAGTATGCAGCAGGCATCTTCCAGCGACGGCTTATGTTCGAATAATCAACCTGTGCCTGTATGTTACCCCCGTGATCGTGATTTCCCAGGGCCGGGTACCAGTCGACATTTAGCGAAGGATTTGTATAGATACTCTCATGACTGAACCACCATAAGGGATCGTGAACACTCTGTACGCCGGCTGTCTGAAAATTATCGCCTGCAGTGACAACAAATCTGGTGCTGCTCAAGGAGGCCACTTTTCCCATGGTCTCTCCAACCTCTTTCTGATTTGAATAGCCATTGCGGCCATGATCGCTGATGATTATGAAATTAAAATCTGAACCCGAGGGAAGCTTCAGTTCCTGGCTTGCAGGAAGAGAAAGTGTCTGTGAGGCAATAAATGTATTTTCATGCGGGACAACTGACTGCGTCTGCGCAACCGACGCACATCCGGCAAGTATTAATACCGCCAGCAACATCCTGATATGATTCTTCATGATATGGTTATTTTTAAATTTTACTTCATTTTTACTTTCAGAGGAATAAGCTTCTTAACGTTTTCCACATCAGTCCCTGAATTGACGAGCACTGTGATAGCTCTTATTTTTCCAAAGCGCTGACCAGCGGTATATTGTTCCTTAAGGGAATCAGGAAGGTCACTGGAAAGTATAACAGGTTCTGCTTTCCCTCCGAAATAAAAAGTTATCCGGAAAGTGTCCTCAAGGAGAGTGCCCCAGAAAACGGTTTTCTTCTTATACTCCATTTTGTAAAGCCAGAGTTTCCCGTCATTGTAAAAATTCCACCTGCCCTGTGATCCTGGGTATGTCTCTGATATAAAATCAATTACATCATTCCAGAATGTGATCTTCCGGCCCAGAACCGAACCTGTCAGCTCATCGTCAGGCCTGACAGACGGATCGGTAAATGCAAATCTATCTTTCCCTGCCATAATGATTATTTTTTTACCTCATATTGAGACAAAACTTTCCCCTCAATATCCTTTACCAGTGCTTTTATACTTGTTTTATCGGCAGTCACCTCGACGAAAGAGTTGTTGGAATTTACCAGGAGCGCATAGCCAAATCCTGATTTTTCCCTTTCATAGAAAGCATTACGATGTATATGTGCGCTGAATACCATGTCGGCGCCTGCATCTTTCAATATTGGTCCAAAGTTTGCCGACAACCAGGTCATTGCGTGATTCTGCTTTTCAGCCTTTACAACAGGCATATGTATAATTACAATCCTGTAGTGCGCCTTCCGGAATGCATCGCTGCTAACTTCTTTTTCAAGCCACTTCAATTCCTCAGCCCTGTATGCATCAAAATCTGCCAGTCCATAATATTCCCTGCTGTTATCAGGCTTATCTTCACCGCAGTCAAGAACAGTAAAATGTACAGGACCTCTGTCGAAGCTGTAATAATATCTCTCTTCAGGATAAACAAAGTAATCTCTCAGATCGCGTGCCAGATAGCCTCTTGACTCATGGTTCCCCCTGACATAATAGAAGGGCTTTACTGACGCAAAATAGAAAATACTTGTATCAAGGAATCCTCTGAATATCTGATCATGCTCCTGCAGGTAATTTATCATGTCGCCGTTGAAGAAATAAAGATCCTGCGCTTTTCTGTCGTTATTCCTGAGATAGGAACCCAGTTTTCCAGACAGCTCATGGACGTCGTTAAAGACGGTGAATGTCACCTTATCGCTTTTATCCGGTGGTGTGGCAAATATTATATTCTTACCTGTCAGAGTATCTCCATAATAGACTCTATATGCCTGATATTTAAGTATCTGTACTGAATTCAAGGCATATTTGTAGGTTGTTCCCGGTTCAAGATTTTCTATAGCAACTTTATGCAGTAATCCACCTCCATCGATATTCCCGAAATGGCTGTTCCTAATAAACTTTGTCTTACCATCGGGAAGCGTCAGAGTTATCCCGGGTATTGCCGGCTTATTGGTTGTCCATACAATGGTTACTCCTGACGATGTAAGGTTTTGTATCCAGGGCCCGTGAGTAACTAAAAGGTTTTCATTGTCAATCCCCTGTGCATAGGCGCCTGCCGCAACGAAAATGGCCGGAATGATCAGAATAAAGATCCTTCTCATAATTGTAGGTTTTGATTTTCAGTCAGTGCTGTCGTATTTACAACTTTCTTTGCCTTTCCTTCATTTACTTCTTTCAAAAATGTAATACTTCCATACCTGATTACTTTCACACTAATTCTCGTCAAAATCAATATCTGTGAAATTATGAAGAGAAGAAAGACAGCAGCTCCGGTATCTGGTGTCCATTTCCCAATGAAGGAGACTGAAAACCAGGTCAATAAAAATTGTATGATGGCAATAAAAAGAACAACAGGGTATGAAGAAAAAAATGTCCGGAAGGAAGTGCTGAATCCGAAACCGATAGCCCCGAAACAGTCAGGTTTCTCGTTTGCTGCCTGCCAGGAACGGGCATAGTCGGCTGCCGTCACGAAAACCAGGGACACAAGAAAATACAAAACTCCGGCTATTATCAGTGTCTTGAACAGGAGTGTTTCTGATCCGGAGGCTGACTGGGAGGCCAATGAAACCGGTACAATAAACAGTACCAGGAAAAGCAGCAGAAGCATGGTATTAACAAGGATTGTAATTACCAGGAACGGCCAGAAGTTGGCAGAGCATGCTTTGAAAAAGTTCCTGCCCGAGAACCTGGCTGACGATCGTCTGATAACATCGAAGATCCCTCCTGTGAGAAAGACTTTCAACAACAGGGAAATAATCATAAGGACAAAAATGCCTGCAGTAAATGATGACATCATTGCTCCCAGGGCATTGCCAAGGTCGCCGAAAACTTCGACATCAATCCCGTCCTGAAGTCTGTCTGTGATCATGCTATCACCGAATCCTGACTTAAAGAATCTTCTCAACGGGGCAGCAAGCAATAAGGCTGTCAGCAGTGAACCAGCCCATATTATCAAAATGCTCTTCCATGCTTTCAGAGTACGGCAGAAACCCGATGCCAGCGATTTAGATATTTTCATTTCCGGAAATTTACAGAGTTACTGCACTAACAAAGAACTGAAGTAAGAAAAGGATTTTATTTGTCAGGCGCCTGACAGGCACACGGTCGGGCTCGCTGGTAAGAGAGTTATTGATAAAATTCGCATCCATCCTGATCTTATAATCCGGATCAATCTTTACCCACTCTATCTCAGAATTGCTCATTATCTCGAGCTTTTTGTAACGATCTCTTCCATCCCAGTTCACCAGTTGCTCATTCCCGCTGCTAAAGTGTATCAGCACATCCACCGGCAGCATCACTTCTCCCAGCCTCTGTAAACCTGCCACACAACGGTAAAGTGAATCTGATGCGATCGTCATTGCAGTTTCAACGGCTGTCGTATCCATGCGGAAGCGTGAGGTATCGTTCCGGTAACTGTTGAAAGTGGCAACCTTGTAATCGCAAAGTCCTGTACCATATAGGGTCTGGTCGAAGAACCAGCCCATATCCTTTCCAAACTTTTCTCCATGGTGTGACCTTACGACCTCGTTTACAACATCAATAAAATCGCCCGGGGCCGGATGCTTAAATGCCCAGCGTCTGTAGTATTCCCTGAAAACATCATTCATAGTCTCCTCCCCTATTATTCCCATGAGTGTGAAAAGCCATGTAGATGCCTTATTATACGACATCATTGAATATGTCCCCAGCGGGTAGCTCCATGAATTCTCCTTATTTGAAACAACCTGGTTATTGGGAGAATAAATATATGATGACCTGGCAGTGGTCTTGTCAGCTACTTTTATCAGGGGATGGTCGATCATTCCTGATCTTTCACCCCAGTAGTGATCCATTATCCTGGCCTCCCAGAACGAATTTATGCCTTCGTCCATCCAGGGATCTTCAAACTCATTTGAGGCAAGTATGCCCATGAAATAGGCATGACCGAACTCATGGACAGTGACCATCTCCGGAAGGTGAATGAAACCCGGCATCCCGTATATCGACATAGAGGTGAACAATGTCGTATACTCCATTCCTGTTGAACCCGAACCTTTTGCCGGCGGGTCAATACATGCAAGGTGAGGCCATGGGTATGGTCCTACATTCTCTGTAAGGTATTCAAGGGCACTCTTTACCGCCCTGAACTGTCTTTCCACCTGGCCGGCTCTCTCCTTTGCTATGTACAACGATATTTTTACATGCTTCCACTGGTCAGTAAACACCTGGTATCCCGGCCAGGCAGTCCATGCAAAATCGACGATATCTTCTGCCCTTATCGTCAGGGTTTTGTATGACTGATCGTCGGAACAATCTGATTCGCTTAACTGCAGTCCGCCGGAGCCTACAACATAATTATCAGGTACAGTGATCTTTACATCATAAACGCTATGATTGG
>ERZ1645192.2062-NODE-2062-length-16713-cov-6.005883_pt1 | contig 16713 bp, 28 predicted proteins | sample MGYA00575354_ERZ1645192 | MGnify/ENA primary metagenome ERZ1645192 (study PRJEB40844, sample SAMN11349763) | freshwater sediment metagenome | isolation source: river sediment | host: Sediment | place: India: Faizupur Khadar , New Delhi | collected 2017-02-21 ... | reverse complement strand
ATGAAAAAGAAGATAGTCCTTTGAAAAAAACTGTGAATGGAATTTTAGAATCTTTATGGGGATTTGTTAAAGAACATCCATTAATTGCTTTGGGTGGAGCACTAGTTTTATTTGGTGATAAAATTGGAGCACTTACAGTAGGAATGTATGCAGCAATAAAAACAATAGAATTAGCTATTGCTGGAATTGCTGCCGTAGCAAGACACCCGGTATTATTAGCAGCAGCAGGATTAGTTTGGGGATTAGATAAATTAGCTGATTGGTCAGAAGAACAAAAAGCGGAAAAAACAGCAAAAATTCCTCAATATAAGAAAGACATAGAAAATATTAACAATCCAGAACTTAAAAAACAAGTAAAGGATACTATTGAAGCGATAAAACAAAGTCCAGTTGGTCCTGGCGTGAATATGACAGAAGAAGATAAAGAGCTTCAAGCAATTGATAAAGCTTATGATGCATTTAAAACGGAAATTGAAAAAGATAAATTAAATACAGAAACACAGAATATTGCTTTAGGATCAAAAATACAACCTGTTGTAGCAGGACCAGGAGTTACACCAGGAACAATACAACCGTCAGTTACTACTACACCAACTACTACAGTTGTTGCAACACCATCAGAAAAACCAAAAACAGAACCACAAAAAGTTTCTGAAAATTGGCAACCAATGGGATCAGATTTAGATGGTGGAGAAACAGAAACTAAACCAACTAGAGAAAAAACAAAAACAGGAAATCCCGGAATAGATTTAATTAATGAATTACTTGATGAGAAAAATATTCAAGACGAAAAATTAAGACAGGCGATTATTGCTTTAGCTAGTGTTGAATCAAGTTTCAATGTTAATGCGAGGGGACCAGTAATAGATAATCCAAAAAGCATTCATTATGGTAAACAAGCTCATGGGTTATTTCAAATAATGCCAGCAACAGCAAAAGAAATGGGATATTCTGAATCAGAAATAAAAGATCCTAAAATTGCAGCAAAAGCTGGACTAGAATATTTTTTGAAAAATTATGCAAAATTTGAAAGTATTGATGAAGCAATTGTTGCACATCATGCTGGACCAGGAAAAGTTTCTGAATGGAAAAAAACTGGTGAATTGACTGGTGGAAGTAAATGGATTTCTAATAAAGGATATTTAGAAAAGGTTAGATCTAGAATGGGAAAGGGTGAAGATATTATTTCTGGAGCACTAGGAACTCCAGGAAAAGTATCTGAAGGAATTCCAAAATCAGAATCACCTTTTAAATTTGATCTTTTTGGTACTGGTAAAGGAATCTCAACTGAAGGTTCCGAATCTCCAATGTCTTGGTTTGAAGACATTATTTTTAATGCAATGACTAATCAATCTTTTTCTCCAAAAAACACTTTAGAGAAAATTCGTGCAATGCCTAGAGGACTAATTAATGCTCCACCAAAATTTTCTGGTGGACTTCTTGGAAATCAATCATTAAGTTTGCTTAATAATTTACAAAAACCACCAGAAATTAATATTAATGCACCAAATATTAATAATGGTAGAAAACAAGAATCTTCAAAACCACCCGAAAATACATTAGTATCAATTTTCGATAAAGAATTTATTGAAATGTTAATGGAAAGAAATGTAAGTCCAAATCCTTTTCTTTTCACATAAACGCAAAAAGCCCCGTAAGGGGCTTTAATTTTACTGATGATTAATCAATAAGTGACTTGAAATAATTTAAATCTGGATCATCTTCAAAAGATTCTTCTGCACTAGAAACATCCTTTTCAAAATTCTTTGCTGGTGAGAATGAAACTTCTTCTGCACGAGAAGTAGCAGGAGCATTTCCAAGAACTTTATTAAGACGTGCTTTTAGTTGCTCATCACTCTTGAAATTCTTAGGATCTAAAAATTCCTTTAATGAATATTCAGATTTCCAAATCTTTTCCATTTTATCGTCATCATCAAATAAAGGTTCTGATGTAGCAAATTCAGACTTATCGTAATTTCGATAACCTTCAACTTGACGAATTTTGAGTTTGAAATTAGCACCAGTCCAGAAGTCAAAAGGATTTACTGGATTTTCATCCTCAAATTGAGGATTCATTGCTTCAGAAATCTTATCAAAGATTTTCTTGCCATATTTGAATAAGAAAATTTGTCCATTATTTTCTGGATTAGCAGGATCATTTACAACGTAAATATTGGAAACATAATTAAGTTTACGCTTTTGTTTACGAACAATATCCTTATTTGATTCAATTCCAGAGTTCCACAAATCAGAATTGCGGCTACAACAACTGCAATTTTGTCCAATAGTTGTTGGACAATTTTCTATATACCAACCGCCCGGACCTTGAAAACCATGAGAATATAATTTTACCCAAGGTAGACCATCATCACCATCTACAGCAGGAGTAGGAAGAAAACGAATAATCGCCATACCATTCCCACTTTTATCTACAGTAGGTTGCCAAAAACGATTATCGTCCTTGGATTCTACTGTATTCATTTTTTCAATGGCAGATTTCAATGAATCAAAAGAACTAGAATTATTTTTAAGATTAGCGAAAGATGACATTAGATATTTTACCTATATATTAAGATTAACGACTTATCCACAATAACATAATACAACGATGTGTAATCGGATCTTTAAGATCCTTTTCTATTTATGATTCTTTTCAGAATCAGTTTATATTTTACCACATCCTTTGGAAGAAAGCAAGTGAATTTTTGAATCTTTCTGTGAATCTCTGGCCACTGAACAGTATCAGAAATGTTCCTATTCCAATCTTTAAGGAATCCTAAAATATTATTCAGTATACACAAAGTTTCAATTTCTGTAACTTTCTGTAGATACATTGTCAAAAGTGGTGGATAATTACCTCCTTTGCTTATTAACAACTCATTTGGATTTTCTATTTCACCAAACAATCTTATACAATCATTCTCAAAAATATAAGACATGCTTTCTAATATTTTTTGATGCTTTTTAAATGTCTGTTCCGCTTCTTCTGTTACAAAATCACCAATCCATTTAAAATCATTTTCTACAAAATTAAATATAAACAAAAATAATAAATCAATTTCCGTATATTTTTTAGCTAATCTCAAAAAAATAAATCGGTCATTTCTTTTTTCAAATATTTTTAAATTAGTGTTAGTTTTTCCATTATATTTTATATAATCATAATCGCTAGTAAAATGTAATTTGATCGCGTTCCAAATATTAAAACATTCAAATGCAGTCATTAAAATAGTGTATTTTGTTTCAGTTTCATTAAATTAGATTCCATGGCTTGCATTTCAATCTTTTCCTTAAGATTGTTGTCTATCAATGTAGCTGCAAGTTCTATTTCTAACCCAGTCGTTTCACAATATTCTACTATGATATCAAAATAAGATAACCCAGTATTAGCCGCCAAAGTGTCAATTAAATACGAAAATTTTTTCTGTTCTTCTTTTGTTGCCATTATATTTGATGCTCATTTGGATTAAATGTAATTGATGTAGTATCAGATAAACAATTGCATTCCCCACAACAGGTATCAGAAATTTCTTCTATACCTTTAAGTTCAAGATTAAATGTAATTGATGTAGTATCCGAAATTTCTTCTATACCTTTAAGTTCAAATCCACATCCACGTAAAAAATAAGAAATATTTGATAATACAATTGGTAATGTTTCTTCAACAAATGTATATTCAATTTCCATATTGGAGTCTTCATCAATACCTTTAAGTATAAATTTCATATTATGTATTTCTTCCTCAATCGTTGTTTTCAAACAATTTATTACAAAATTCTTTATCTGTAGATTCATTAACAAAATTCATTAATTTATTAGTTTCTTCTAAAGATTTTATATTCAACCAGGTTAGAGTTTCATTTTTTAATTGATGATTAAATTCTTCAGACAAGTTTAAATTACTAATCTTATTATCAACACAATATTTTATAAATTTATTTTCCCCTTTTACAGATTCAAAAAGCCATAAAAACCGTATTTTATCTATATTAGATTTTCTATGAATATTACTACGATAATCTTTTCCAAATATTGAATAAAATACATCCATATTAGATTCTATATATTCATCAATTAATTTATTTCTTTTTAAAATAGAATTTAATTTTATTATTTGTTCAGAAGTTAGTTTTTTTAATTCTTTTGTATCCCACCATTCAATATCTGCAATACCAGAAAAAAATCCAGCACATGACATAAACTCGTCTTCACCGCCAAGACATACTTTGGCACCATAAAAACACCCAATATAATATGGGGTATAACCATTATATTCATCAATATATTCACCAGATTCAAATTTTCCTTCCCATGAATACATATTAAAACTCTTAATCGTTAAAGTGAACTATAACACCAGCAATAATAAAAAAGTTTGTGATCAAATAAATTAAAACATTCAAAAGGAGTCATTAGAAAAGTGTTTTAACTTTTGTTTTCATCAAATTATTTTCCATTGCCTGAAACTCAATCTTTTCCTTTAGATTTTCATTGACAAGACTTGCTGCCATTTCAATTTCTAATCCAGTTTTTTCACAATAATCAAGAATTGCATCTAAAAAAGAAAGTCCGGTATTAGCAGCAAGACAATCAATGTCATAAGAAAATTTATTTTTTTCCTCTTTAGTGGCCATGATTAAAATTCATGTGCATCAGGATCAAATTCAATTTTATCTGTGGAGCAATTGCAATTACCGCAACAAGAATCCTCTTTAAAATTAATGTCTAAAGAATCAAAATAATATCCACATCCTCTTAGAAAAAGTTCAATATTTTCTAATACTCGCATAATATGTTCTTCTTCAAAGGAAGATACATGTGAAAATTTATTATCTTCATCATTACAGACTAGTGTAAATTTCATTTATTTCACCACAGTTTCATAGAGTTGTTGAAATTCTTCTGAAGTTGCAATTTCTTCATCATAATTTTGCTTGAAATATGTTCTTACAATTTTATTCACTAAACGTTTTGATAGATTTAATTCTTTACAAATAGATCCAACTGCTTCTTTAATATATTCACGTTCTCCTTGAATTCTGGTTAAAGAATTTGAACATTCTCGAACTACATTAAAAAGTTTCTTTTGATCTTCTGGGTTTGAAAGAGACATAAAACTAGGTTCACTTACAGACATTTAACTTGCACCTTTACTTTTGTAAAAAATATGACCACCGATCTTTATTGATTTTTTCACGTTTTTCCATTTAGGTTTAACATAAGTTGCGTGAAAAAATAATGAACCATTCGTAACATCTTTTATTTCATGATGATTATGATAAAAATGTTCTGCCAGATTCAGAATGTCATTATACTCCGAACCCTTGGGTCTTGTCAAGCGTTTTTTTCGTGCCCATGAGAACTGTCCAGGTTGATACACAACTTTACAAATATCATTCGGATACTTGCTGGATTTTGTTCGATTGAGTGTGACAAAAGCAACACCAAGTTGTCCTTTTAATGGTTCGCCCTTTGCTTCATGATATATGTTATCTGCTAAACACTTAATTTGTTTTTTGTGATCTTTAGCAAATAAATTAATTGAATTTAATAATAGAAAAATAAACAGAATACCTGCTTTTATTTTCATAGGAGTTTCCTCTTAGGTTATTAAACTGGTCAATAAAACATGACCAGTTATTTCCCATCTAAGTGACTTCTATTATTTTGAAGCCTACAGATTTTTATGATTTATTTGAAATAAAATCGTTGAAAGTTTTTGCCTTTTCAATGATTTGAGTTTCAGTGGGAAATGGTGGAAATTTAGGTTGATTTGGAATTGTTAAATCCTTTAATTTTGCTTCATCACAATCCATATGCCACTTACTATTAATGATTTCTTTATCTTCATAATATTTGTTCATTAATAGATCTTGTGCCATTTTTAGAACTTCAAGACGAATTGCAAAAGGATTAGGATTATTATTTTCCATTAGTGCGTACCTCTGTGTTGTGTTAGTAAATTATGACCATAAGGCCATATAATATTTAGCAAAAAGATTTAGACCGTTTTGAATTTTTTCTTTATGTGTTTTAATACCCTCCGAATCAATTTCAAATGTATGTTTTGGTCCTTTTACCATTTCAAAAAATTCAGCATCCTTTTTGGAAACTTTATTACCATCTTTGTCTACTGGAATAGATTTCCAGTCATGTTTTCCAGAATAATAATCTGATTCCCAATCACGAAGTAATTCTGAAAATGACCAGATCATTTGTTCCAGAACATAATCCCAACGATCAAACCACTTATCATCTACATTATATTCTTCTTCATTAATTCTATGAAGTTCTACTGGAACATCTTCATTATCTACATTAGGAGCACCATGTTTAATCTCATGTAATTTCTTTAATGTAGGAAGAATAATATGTGCTAAAGTAGTATCAAGATTATAAACATCAGAATCATCAATTTTAATCTTGATTTTACGATGTTTAGATAATTGTTTGGGATATTTTCCAATTTTCACTTTCATAAAGTTTTAGTGGGGATTTCTCCCCACTTTCCATTAATTAAAAGTTAGCACGATATCCAACAGAGAAGACAGAAAATTCTTCATCACCAGACATGTATTGATAATTACCAACAATGCTATTTACAGAATCAATCTTGTATTCACCACCAAAAACTACAGAATTAGTCTGATAAAGATACTTGTCATCAAAAGAATCTCGATAACGATAACCAAGATTTACATTACCTTGACCGAAATCATAAAACATTCCGGGTTCAATAGAACCATAGGAAAAATCTTCAGTACCAACACCAGAAAGCCAATTCTGACCTAGAGCTAATCGTCCATAAATACCAAAATCATCATAAACTTTTGTAGATGGAGTTAAACCAATTTCTAGACGATTTTGATTTACATTCACATCATCAAATTCCTTAAATTCAGTAATACCATCTACAACTAGTCCATCAATAATCTTGGCACCTAGTTGAACACTATAGGCATTAGCATCAATTCCAGAAGAATCACCAACACCGTCATAATAGGAATAATTGATTCCTCCAAACGTACCATATTCAGCGGCAGCGAAAGAAGATACACTTAGAAGAAGGGCTGCTAAAGTTACTTTCTTCATTTTATTTTACCTCTTAAAGATATTAAAATTAAACATGTAAATTTTTTCAGGAAATTTACAAAACCCATTCAAAAGAATTCTTTAATTATATTGATTGACAAATTCAATTGCTTTTTCTAAATATTCTTCAGTTTCTTTTATGAAAATCTGTGGTTGATTATCTGAAACAGCAATAGCAATTACAATTTGTTTTGGAAATAATCCTGTTCTTTCCTGTAACATCTTTGCATATATAGATGCTTGATAAAAGTAATTAGTAATCCAAGATTCTTCTTTTCTTTTACCAGAAGTTTTATGATCAATAATAGATAATTCACCATCATATTCTGCAATAAGATCTACTCGACCAGCTAATCTTAATTCATCTGAATATAATGCTTTTTCTATTCCATAAATTTTTGTGACATTTTCATCTAAAAATGGTTTCATTCTCAGAAACATTTGTTTAATTTCTGGCATGATACCAGAAATCTCCATGTCTGTCAACTGATTTTTTAGATACTTTTCAATTAAATTGTGATATCTAGTTCCTTTTGTAGATGCAGTTCGAGAAATTTTATTTGCTTCCTCTTCACCTACTCTTTTTCGCCATTCTAGAATTGCTTGTTTATTTAGTTCTCCAAGAACTGTCGTCACAGATTTATATTTATTTCCTTCTGGAGTCAAATAATATCTTTTTGAATTAACTGTTTCTGATAATAAATCAAAATTCAAAGAATCCAATGGAAAATGTTCAAAGTTTTTTAGTATCATGATTGTTTTGAACGTTTCCAGTGCTTATCTACAATTTGTTCAGTACGAACTTGTTTAATTGATTTACCACCAACTCTATTCGCTAATTCAGAAGATGGATGTGCTTCAGCAGTTTTTGCTAATACTTCTTTAAATCCATCTGGTACACGATTTTGTTTTGATGTGGAAATTCCAGAAACAATATTAGGAGGATTAATAATTTGTTTATATTCAGGATAATTTTTCTTGAAATCATCTAGTTCAGACATTTTCAAAAAAATTTCTACTTCTTGTTCTGTAATAGTATTGAAAAAATTATATGTGGGCATTAATTTGAAATCCAATTAGGAATTGGTCGATTTTTCCAAGAGTGTAAATGAATCTTTCCATACTTATAATAATTTCGATATGATTGTAAAGAATCATTGACAACAATATATTGATTATCCATTGCAGGCGTTGGTTCTGTAAAAGGTTTCCATGCAATATTTTTAGGAGCAATTCCTAGATAAGGAATTAATTTAGTACATGCATGAGTCTTAGAATATCTATATGTATATTCTGCAAGTAGTTCAAGAAATAATCTATAAGTCCAATAATAATTTTGTTGACTTTCTCGACACCACTTTACTGATGGATGATTATAATGTGTTGCTAAATATAAATTATTTTCACGTTCATCTAAAAGTTTCCATCTTTTAATTTTACGTCCTGAAGATGAATCAATATATTCTTTTCCATCAATAATACGATGTGTTGTAGATAGAATTTGTGCTAATTCGACAGGCATTTTTGTAATATGAGAATCCACATGAAATTGAGCACAAATTTTTGGAACTGAATCAAGATAAAAGATATTCATGGATTACAAAGTATCGTAAGTGTTGCAGAAATCAAAAAAATCATTCCAGGTTCCAACAAAAAGTGTATTGGAAGAATCTGTGACTGCTACTGTGTCTCGATAGACATGATACACATAATCATGAGGAGTGTCAATGACATGTGGATTAATCATATAAACATCACCAACCTCTTGTTTAAATTTTACAATAAGTTGTGCTGCAAGACAATCCATTCCGTTAGCTGTTTCAAATAATTTTCGATTATTATTAATTCCATTCACAATATGAATTTTATTTAAGAAAATTGCTAAATCTAATCCATAATTACTTGGATATCCATCAAAATGCTTATAAAAAGCAGTAATGATCATATCCTCATCATCATATACATATGTAACTGCGTGTGTACCCATGATATTATTGACTCAACTGTTCTTTTTTACAATAATCTTTAAATGTTACTGAAGGAATATTAGAATGGTCAGGACGACGGTAAAATTTTACTAATGGACTTTTGGTTTTCATTCTATAATCATCAGGATTGGATTTTCTAGAACGTTTTACTTTACCTGAAAATGAACTGGTATTAACAATCATGAAACAATCTCTAGTTACTTAATGTACAAATACTATATCACAAAGAAACATCCCTGTCAAGCACGATCATTCGTTCAATAGAATTTGTTCTGTAGTATACTGATTAGTATTATTTTCAAACTGCTTATTATTTTTCTTTTTATCTTTCTCGATCTTGGATTCTAATTCCTTAATGCGATTTTCAAGATAGTTTGTATAAGATTCTTTCTCTTCACTCATGTTTCTAATCTCTCTTTTTCTTGTCTAATTAATCTATAATTAACTTTATCGTTTCGTTTTTTTGACTTTTCAAAATTATCTTCCGAAAATTCTTTAAACTTTCTTGGCGACTTTAATTTTTGCAGTCGCACAGAATTCTTACCGCCAGAAAACATTTATTTTAATTATCCTCAAAGAAGACCAGGAAATACTTCGTTAATAATTTCTTCATTAAGATTAGGAATCTTTAATTGCTTAGTCATTGCCTTAACTAAAAGATCTGCTTCATCTTTATGAAGTGATTCTAAAACTACTGTTAAAAGTTCTTGTTGTTTTTTAATATTTAAACCTTTTGGTTTTGCAGGATGATTCTTAACAAAACGATAAAGTTTGTTAATTTCATTTTCCAATAATGTCCAATTAAGACCTTCTGGTTCTGGTGCAGGACGATATTTTGGAATTGGAGTTTCAAAAACAACTCTAGGAGAATATGCTGCTTGCAAAAAAGATTTAAAACGTGGATCTCCATATTGATGCAATAAAGAAATCACTTGTTGTTTAGTAGAACATTTTGAAATATTTTGCATCATTTCATGAAACATTAAATGCATTATAGAATTCCTCAAAAATCATTAAGATCAGAAATTAGATTTTTTAAATTATATTTAATCATATAGTTCATAAAAACTTGTTTAGATTTACCATGTGTATTTTCATAGGTATTTAGTATATTTTCTTTTATCTCTGAAGGAATTTTACTAAAATCAATTAATGTTTGATTGCGATGATAATTACGTAACATTTCTTCATTACAAAATTCTTCTGGTGATTGATTCAACCAATTTACTAATTTAGATTCTAAAATTGGTTTTTGTCTAATTCCTTCCACGAAAACATTATCGGCAGATAGAATTGATGGAATTCCATCTGACTTTTCTCCACGAATGATCTTTTGCTTCAGTTCTAATTCAGGATTCTTCTCTTTAATAAATTTCTTTTGCATCGGAGCATATTGATCAACATTAGAATATTTCTGTAGTTGACAAAAGTCTCGATCTGAAGAAAGAATAAGAATCTTTTGAAATGGGGCAAACTTTTCAGTTAATGTTGCAATAATATCGTCTGCTTCAGCACCATCAACATCTAGAACCTTATAAGGACAATACTCCTTAAATTCTTCACGAATAATCTTCAATGCTTCAAAAATTGCATCCCAATCATATCCAGAAGAATCCCGAGATTTTTTTCGACCACACTTATAATTAGAAAAATATTTCTTTCGCCAATAATTACGATTATCTAATGCTAAAACTATTTCAGGTCCATATTCAGACTTAAACTTTTTGACATAGATTCTAATAATGTTCAAAATCATATGTCGAACTAAAGTAATATCTATTATCTGATTTCTAGTCGCACCAATCTGTTCAAAAAGTGCTGCTAGAAAAATTTGATTAATATCAAAAAGTATCATTTAAAATTCTCATTTGATTACACGAAGTAAAATTGTATCACTTCCAATTCTACCTGTCAAGACATTTTCCTTTGTCGATATTTTACTCATGAAAGTTCTTAAACCAACCTTAGTTGCTTTCAATAACTCTGGAATCGTTACTGATGGATTTCTAATCACTTTTTGTACACTTTTAGTTTCATCAAAATTTTTCAAAGTGGTTCCTAACACAGAAAATCCTGAAGCATCTATTGCATGGTAAACACCAATCTTTTTATATTTAGTATTATAAATCCAAAGTTGAGTAGCACCTAAAATACTTTTCGGATCAACAGATTTCAAATTCAATTCAGTAAATTCATTACAATAATTTAACTTTGACAGAATTTGTTCTGGTGTCTTTTTCTTTATTGCTCTAGGTTTTCTAACAATAGTCTTTTTAGTTTCATTCGTAAGTTTTAAACAATCCAAAATAATTTGATCAAAAAATTTAATGATCTTTTTAATTTGTAATTGTGAAAAATTAGAATATCCTTCTTTTAATTGAATATCTGTAGTTGTTAAAATCTCATCATACTCTTTTCGACGATTCTTAAAGTGTTCAATAATATCTTTAGTTTGTTTAATTTCTAATGAACTTAAAATTGAATATGGAATTGGAACTAATTTGAATTTAGAATCAACATATTCATCAAACATTCCTTCTAATTCAGCAATACAATCATTAGTTTTTTCTCTAATTCTATCCTGAATATTAGGTTTTGTGGGTGAATTTTCCGTTATATTTAACGGTTTTTCTTTAATAGATTTGATTTTTTCAATTTGGGTTTCAAACCATTTTGAATCTTTTTCGGAAAGAATTCCACCATTGGTCACGATTCTACAAAGAAAACCAAAAGTAGGAATTATATTTTTGATGGGTTTGATATATTTTAATTTTGTTTTAAAATACCGTTCAGCATAATCTTCTGCATCTTTACTGGTACGATTAGAAGCATACCAATTAAGAGACTTGATAAGATCCATTTTAGAAAGTTCTGTTACAGATCCAACAAATTTTGGTTCCTTACCAGAAAATAATTCATTGGCATCAGTTAAACGAGTCATGTGTGTTTTCCTGTTTTTTTACTAAAGTTGAACTATAAAGGAAAACTTGTGAGTTGTCAAGGGAAAAATAAACCCCAGGATCACTGGGGTTCTTTTACTTACTCAGAAACTTGTGTCGTTTCTGGTTTACTTACTGTAACATTTTCTGTTCTGTTAGATTCAATATTTACAGTAACAAGAGTAGCAACAAGAGCAATAATACCAACTAAACCAAACATTTTATGTACCTCCAATATTAGTATGTTATTATATAGTAACATAAAATATTATGGTTGTCAAGAAAAATTTACCCTCAGAGGGACTCAAACCCCCACTTGACGGAGTAGAAATCCGTAGTCTTATTCAATTAAACGATGAGGGTTTATTTTTACCTATTTTGTCTAAATTGTGCCATTCTTGCATCACGATATGCTTCAGCAACATTAGTGCTAAAACCATGATCTCTAGCAACAATATGCTTAGATCCATTAGGATGTTCAAAAACACCCAAGTTTCTTTTTTGACGATAATCATGTGGAGGATGACCAGTAGTTCTATGATAATCCAAAAATTTTTGAACTAAAGGATGTTGTTCTACTTTATCTAATTGCGATTCACGTCTTGGACTTTCTTCCCAATATCTTCCGACATTTCGTTGATAATCTCTTTCAAGAGTATCACAAAAATCTTTATGTGTAATTCCTTTTGGGAAATTCGGATGTTTTGTAAGTTCTTGAAATTCACCAGTTCCAATATCTCTTGAATGTCCTACTTGAGAATATTCATGTCTCATATCATCATGATCAATTAGAGGAGGAAAAATACCTCTATCTTCATTAGATTCATAATTTCCCGGAGCAGTCTCAGTTAAAATTCGATAATTTTTATTTACAAAATAATCAGAATTCTCTGCTTCGTTCTGCATTGCACCTAAAAATAAATTATTATGTCTATGTGCTTCGTGATGTTTATCTAATTGTGCTCTAATAGCAACTTTAGTACCAATCTTAATATTAGCAGGTTTTCCATCTAGCATAATATTTTTAGGTTCATCATGAAGAAGATATGCCCTACTTGAACCTTTAGGCATATTTCCTTCTAAACCAGTCCTTTCACCTCTATTAACCAATTCTTTAATTTTATTCGCTAATAAGTTTTGCTTTGGTCTATAAAAGGTTCCTTTTGAAGCAGCAATTTCTTGTAACTCTGGATGTAACTCTTCAAAAATTAAATTTTCAATAAAATCTTTAAATGATGCCAACATAAATAGATACCTGTTTTTTAATTCTATTTATCAATTTAATGGCATAAGAATTAAAATTACTCGATCTGTTTTAAATGCTAAAATTCCAATATCATCTTTAGAAAAGATTGGTTGTGGATACTTATCGCCAGTTAATTCTGTAAAAATTTCTGCTAATTTAGCAACCAATTTCCATTGAAAATTTATATTCTTTGAATTAGATTTTTCAAACTCTTTTGGAATAACTTTATCAATATCAGGATACGTTCCCTCACCCACATTAAAAGGTAATGAAACTCCTCCACCCTTTAATGAATAAGTCTTATCTGCAATATGTTCAATTACTAATAATGATTCTGAAAATCTCTTTGGAACCATCTTAGACCAAATTTTAATAGTTTCAAATGGAATTAATAGATTTTCTTTTACTCCAGTATCACAAAAAACTTTACAAAGATGAATTCCGTCAGATGCACAAATAAAATTTGGTGTTACATAAACATTATTTAAATATGTTCTAGTATCAAACGTAATTATTTTAGAAACTGCAATTAATTCTTTTGAACTAAGTTGAATATTTGTTTCCATCAAATTCCTTCCCAAACGGTCAATTCTTTTCTTTCCACATCCCAATACCAGATAAATGAAAAAATATAATCTGATAAAAGATTTAGAAAAGGTTGAAGATTAAATATCACATTTTCTTCACCAATAGATTCAATATATTCACAATAAGCAAGTTCTGCTTCTCGAATCTTTGCTCTTAATTGCATTAAACTTTGATTTCCAGGATTAGTTCTAATAAATCCAGTAAGTGGTGGTAAATTTTCAATTAATTCTTTACTTTTATATGAAATATATTCATAATATTCTTCAAGTTTCTTTTGATAATCTTTGTTACTAGGATTATTTGCAAGAGCACCAAGAACAAATATATAATTTTGAATTTCTCCACAAACAGTTAATGCTTGACAAGAATCAAGTAATCCCATAAATTTTACTAATGGATTAGTTTTAGAAATAACTTTTCCACCAACCTTAGTATTTCCAGAATCACCAAATCCAGTATGAACAATGGTAATGATTTTTTGTGGTTTTTTAGACATAATCAAAAATTCTTTTTAATTGTTTCACCATAACAAGCCAAATATCCAATTGCATCTGTAATTGAATCATGGTGTGTTGGGCTTTGTGTTAATCGAGCAATTTTCATTAAATTCATCATTAAAGCAACATCTGAAGATGATACTTGAATATTATATTTATTTTTTAGATAAACTGACCAATAATCTGCAATTACTTGAAAAGCATCTTCTGGTTCACCATAGGTATTGTTACGATCTTTTGTAACAATATTTTTGGCAGTTTCTAAAAGTTCTTCTCTGGAATATTTAGAATAATCTGGTGAATCGGATTGTGTTGGTTGAAAAGCAGCCATGATTTAACCCTATAAAAATAATTAATGGCCCAGCTAGAAATCGAATCTAGATCAACCCGTTATGAGCGGGACGCATTTACCAATATGCTACTAGGCCACAGAAAACTTAAATTTCATACCTTGAAATCATTACAGTTTCTAACATAATGTTTTCTGGTGAAATATTCTCAAGATTATTTCCTAGAACACTCTTGAGAATTGCAGGACTGAAACCTGAAATTAAAGCAACACCAGATTCATCAAATTTTGCTGGACAATTTGAATATGCATTTAGATTCCAAAATACAATTACTGGAACTTCATATCCAGATTGTGCATATTTTGCACGAATCATTTCCATTGCAGTTTGATTAAAATCTGTTGCTTCATCAAATTGCATATCTGATAAAACCAAAAGAACCTTTGGCATTTCTTCAGAAGAAACTTTACCAGTTACAGCAACATTCAGAATCTTTTCCAGTGCTTTTTCTAGATCAGTATTCATTGCCCAATGAGAAGAAACCATTTGATCAATTTTTTGGTTAATGTTTCCCTCTAAATGAACTAATTCAGGAGTTCCAGAGAATGTTAGAAAAACATCCTTAAAAGGTCCAGTATTTTTATCTGCAACATAAAGACCTAAAGATACAGCAATATCTAGACAACATAATGATGATTTACCACCATTTACTAGACAAGACATAGATCCAGAAACATCTACTAATGGAAGAACAGATGCTTCACCAACATAATTTGGAAGAGCATTCCATTGTTGTTCAATAACAGTTAATTCAGTTTCTGACCATTCTAATTGACTATAAAAACCAATTTTTCCACGAAGAACATCATGAGGAAAAACTGCATCTGCATTGATTTTTGCAGTTCCATTCTGAAGATTCTTTGCATATTCTTTATATTGTTCTGGAGCATTTTTCAGAAATGCTTTTTTATTTCTCGCATGACAAAGAGAAGGTACATGAGAAAAATTAATTTCCTCAAATTTCTTTGCACACATTAGTTGTTCTGTAGTATTAGAACCAGCAACAATGAATTTACGATAATCTTTTGCAGAAAGACCAAGAAAATTACGAAATTCTACATAATCTTTTCTATTAGAAGACTTTTCACGAGGACAATATTTGAATGCTAAACCATTGTTATCATTCAGATATTTTCTATAAATTTCAAAAGCAATTTTTCGCATGTTCTTGGTTTGAACTGCAAAAAGATCATCAAAACGACCAATTTCAGGAATCTTATGCAAAAGTTTTACACAAGATTCTGAATCAGTATTTTCTAGATATTGAAGAATATTACGAAAAAGTTCACGTTCTCCTGCACCACCACGAACATCACGAAGCCATTGAGCAATTCTCAATGCAATTTCATTATTTTCTACATATGCAGAAACAAAAGTAGGAATAATATCTTGTCCGCGCATTGCTCCAGATTTATAAAAGAAATCTACACAAGCAGAAGCAGAATTTTGACGAGCAACCATACCATTTTCGGTAGTGGTTATTTGATTTTCAATTGCAGATACAAAAGTGTTCATAAGAAACTCCAAGTAAACAGAATAATGTTTTATACCAGTTATGTTGCGGAAATTATTCTTAAACAGATTACGATTAGTAATGGCATGGAGCCAATCTTATTTTTCAGTTATTGCTGAATGTAATCTTAAATGTCAACCAGAATGACATTTTCCTACCTTTTCAAGATTATATTTATTGCGGAAGTCATTCTTAAAATGGTGCAAATCCGTTACAGACATTAATTAATCTTTTCACAAATTTCTTGTAGTGTCATTTTAGATAATTCTTCATAAGACACAAAATAATCTCCTTGAGTTTTAAGGAAATATTCTCTTGCTCCTATATATGCTTCATTCCAATGTTCATTTTCTCGTTGTCGAAAATCAAAAATTTGATTACGAAGATCTAGATATGTATATAGAATTCTATATAGAGAAATTATTCCACTTGGATCATAATCAAGCCCAATCTGTTTTGCAACATAATTAATCTTATCTTCTAAAGAATATAATTTCTCA
>ERZ1645192.2060-NODE-2060-length-16726-cov-5.161538_pt1 | contig 16726 bp, 17 predicted proteins | sample MGYA00575354_ERZ1645192 | MGnify/ENA primary metagenome ERZ1645192 (study PRJEB40844, sample SAMN11349763) | freshwater sediment metagenome | isolation source: river sediment | host: Sediment | place: India: Faizupur Khadar , New Delhi | collected 2017-02-21 ... | reverse complement strand
AGGACGCAGCGTTCGAGGAGGCTGCCCCGCCGCAGCGCCGCTTTCATGCCGAGCCAGGTTCCCAGGGCGGCGGAGAGCAAAAGGCTCGTCCCGAGCAGTATCACCGTGTTCGGTACTCGGGAGCGCAGCTCCTCGGCCACCGGCAGCCCCGTCAGGAAGGAGATGCCGAAGTCGAAGGTCAGCGTCGACTTCACGTAGAGCGCAAACTGCACGGGGAGCGGCTGGTCGAGTCCGTACATCCGCCGCAGCTGCTCCTTCGCCTCGGGCGAGAAACGGGGGTCCACAATGGAAGCCACGGGGTCGCCCGGCATGAGGCGGAAGAGCAGGAAATTCAGGACGAGTACGAGCGCCAGGACAAGCAGCGCTCCCGAGATTCTCCTTCCCCAGTAGTTCACCGGCGTCTTACCTTTTCCGCCCGAGCCAGAAGGCGTCGTTCGCCGTCAGATGGACGTACTCGCCCGCCCGGTACTCGCGGAAGACGAACGGGCCCGTCCCCACGAGCTGCGTCAGGGAGTCGTCCTCCGGATGCTTCAGCGAGGCGGGCAGCCAGCTTCGCCAGTCCTCCACCTTCTCCACGATATGCCGCGGAAGCACCGGAATACCGCCGACCCGGTGCAGATGCCAGAAGCTCGTGTTTTTCATCGTCACGACCAGCGTCAGCGGGTCGGGGGTTTCGATCTTCTCGATGTTGTCCACGTTGTCGAAATACCGCGGAATCATGTTCTTCCGCAAGTATTCATAGGTAAAGGCGGCGTCCTCGGCCGTCATCGGTTTCCCGTCCTGCCAGCGCACGTTGTCGCGCAGATGGAAGGTGAGCACGGTATGCAGTCCGTCGTCCCGTGTTTTTGTCGTTACGGTCCATGATTTGGCGAGCCATGGAATCGTCTCCAGCGTGTAGGGGTCGATTGCGATGAAGGAGTCGTAGAGGAGCCCGAGTACCTGCCAGTCGTAGGCGGAGCTGGATGTGAACGGGTTGAGCGCTCGCGGTTCCTCCCCCTGGACCAGGTAGAGCGGGCGCATCGGCCCCGCGGCTGGCTCCATGGAGAGCAGGCTCCACAGGTTGTCCGCCGTGGTCCGGTCCGTGACCAGCGTTCCCTTCCAGTCCCGGCGCACGGCGGAGATGGTGTAGCGGCTGTAGATCGGCGCGACGGGGGCGAGCTCCGCCAGCTTCTTCTGGGCGTCGGAGGCCGCGTCGAGCGCCGTCATCGCGTCGGGCGCGAAACGGAGCCGGTCCAGCACGGCGTCCAGTTCGGGGTCGGAGATGCCGGGGAGGTTGTATCCGCCGGGTATGTCCATCTTGGTCGAGTAGAACGCGTAGAGAGAGTCGGGGTCGCGCGTCATCTGCCACGCGAGGACGTACATCTGGAAGTCCCGCTCGTCGAGCCGCGAGAGCATGGTGGAGAAGTCCATCGGCTCCGAACGCACAGGAATGCCGATCGCCGAAAGCGCGTCCGCAGCCCGCGCCGCGAGCTCCGCAGTGGTTGGCGCAACGGAGGCCGTCGGCGAGAGAAGACGCTGGTCGGGGATTTTCTCACCTTCCGGGGAGATCAGCACCCCGTCCTCCCCCCATGTCCACCCGGCGTCTGCGAGGCGCTTCTTCGCCGCGTCGGGGTCGAACGGATACGCCGCGACGTTCGGCTCGTAGTACGGGGAGACCGGGGGAAGAAACGTCGAGAGCGGCTCCGCGTACCCCGCGAAAAGATCGCGCACGACGCGCTCCCTCGGAAGGGCCTGCCACGCCGCCTGCCGCAGTTCGAGCCGGTTCCACGGGAAGGTGCGGACGTTGAACCCGAGGAAAAAGCCGTGAAAGCCGGATGCGAGCGAGAGGTTCACCCTCGGATCGTCGGCGAGCGTATCGACGTCGACGGGGCGGTGCAGATCTCCGAGGATATCCGCCTGCCCTCGCTGAAGCGCCAGAAGCTGGGCGTCGGGATCCCTGATGATCACCAGGTAAAGATCCCGGATTTTCGGAGAAGAGTAGCTCTCCGCGTTGAACTTTCCGTTTGCGCTCCATGCGCTTCCGGAAAGAAAACAGACGATTGTAAGGACAAGTGCGAAGGCGATCGGTCTCTTCATCTCTTTCCCATCCTTCCCGTATCCCTGAGGAGTATGTTTTCAAGTATTTTACCAGAAGACGCGGCGAAACAACGTCTGAAAAAAAGTGCCGGAACCAGAAGAGGGAGTCCCCCGGTACCGGCGCTTTCCGATTTCCGCGAACCTGACGAACGCCCTAAAGCGGCTTTTTCCCCATGATGATCGCGCTGGCCAACGAGCCGTTGATCTCGTTTCGTTCTTCGCCGGAGAGTTCGGGGAAGGCCATCGCCGCCATTGCGTCGGGGAAGGAGTACACCTTCGTGCGCCGTACTTCGACCTCCTCGAAGCCTGCCGCCCTCATCTTCTCCGCGTACTCCGTCTCCCGGAGCGCTCCGGAAATGCACCCGGACCACGCCGCCAGGTTCTTGACGGCGCGCTCCGTCACAGGACGGAGGAAGACGGTGTCGGAGACGCAGAACCTCCCGCCGGGACGGAGAACGCGGAAAGCCTCCTTCAGCACCTTTCCCTTGTCCGGGGAAAGGTTGATCACGCAGTTTGAAATGATGACATCGACGGAGTTGCTCTCGACCGGCATCTCCTCGATGTACCCTTTCACCAGGGAGACGTTTTCGATCCCCTTGAGATTTTCGGCGGCGGTCGCAAGCATCTCGTCCGTCATGTCGAGCCCGATGACCTTGCCGTAAGGGCCGGTCATCTCCGACGCCAGAAAGAGGTCGAGCCCCGCGCCGCTTCCCAGGTCGAGGACGGTCTCGCCCGGATGGATGCGCGCCTCGGTGAACGGATTGCCGCAGCCGAAGGACTGGTCGGCCATCTGCTCCGGAGTTTTTTCGAGCGTCGCGCCGTCGTAGTTGCCGCGCGTCATGCTCGGGATGCCGGATGCGCCCGTCGTTCCGCAGCAGCACCCTCCCGAGCCGCAACACGAGGACTTGTTCTTGATCGCCTGTGCATACCGCTCTTTCACGTAGTTGCGAATATCGTCCATACTTGATCTAGCTCCTTTTTTCCTCCGGTAGATTTTCAAGAAAGCCGGGAAGGTCTTTGATGAATGCGCGTATCTCGTCGCGCACCCGCCGGTAGCAGTTCATTTTTCCCTCCTCCGTCTCTTCGAGGAGCGCCAGCTTCGGCGGGTCGTCGAAGCCGACGTGGAGGACTCTCGTCTGCCCCGGAAAGAACGGGCGCCGCTCGTCCGCGTCGCCGCACACGGTGACGACGTAGTCGAATGAAACGTCGAGCAGCTCCATCACGTTCTTGGAGCGCTGTCCGGAGATGTCCGCTCCCGCCTCCTTCATAGCCTCCACGGCGAACGGATTCAGGCCGTGCGTCTCGATTCCGGCAGAATACGCTTCTATGGCGGCGCTATGGAAATGACGGGTCCACCCCTCGGCCATTTGGCTGCGGCACGAGTTCCCGGTGCAGAGAAAGAGCACCTTTGGCTTTTTGCTCACGTTATTTCACCTCTCTTCGGATACACAGGCTTTTGTACAGTCTTTGTCCTGGCGTTCCCTGACGAGGATCTCGATTCTCTTCACGTCTTCCGCAACGGAAAAAGAATCGACGACGGAATTTTTTATCCATTGGAGTAACTCCGGCGCTATCGCAGGCTTGATACAGTAATAGACCCATTTGCCTCGTTTACGGGAGTCGACGAGCTTTGCCCGGGAGAGAATGCTCATGTGGCGCGACACTGTCGCGGGGGCAAGGCCGAGAAGTTCCCCCACCTCGCAGACGCAAAGTTCCTTCGTGTGGATAAGCGCCAGAAAGACGCGGAGCCTGTTCTTTTCTCCGAGCGCTTTTGAAATGGAAAGTATGGATTCCATAGCTGACTCCTTTATTTCGTTAATTTTACATATGACGAAATGATAAGCGGGGGCGCCCTCTTTGTCAAGAGGCTTCGTCGGGTAGTTTCTTTTCCTGGGCGTAAGCGCTCGTCAAATCGAAGAGACATCATGCATTTTGTACAAGTTAGAGGCGTATCCGCACATACTTACATTAAAATGTATACCGTAAATTATGTTAGCTCATTTACAATTTCCTTTTTTTTATTTCACTCGTTGACAATGTGGCGAAAAATGGTATATCATCGCACGGGTGAAGCAGCAACATACTTCCGAAGATTGCGCGAGAATCAGAAGACCGTGTCGGCTCCGGTAACACAACCCAATCCTTTCGCGGCATTTCGTCGCTTCAAGCGGTGGTGTGCGGCAAGGAGCGATTTCCCCGGAGCCCTGCCGGGACAAATAAGGAATGGCGAAGCGTAGTGGACGCCGTGGATATCTTTCGTTAGAAAGGTATTGTCATCTTCACCAGCGCGACATGATTTATGATTTTCCCCTTCGCCGCCGACATGCTCCGGTAAAGTCTCCCTTTAAGGTTTTTACGAATCCCCTTAACCATCGGGAGATTTGTGAGCGTACGTCCGTTGATTCTTTGCTCTATCTGCCCTGAGGTTCCTGCGGAACCGTATGTGAGGAGGGATGCCAAGCATTGAGTAAGGATGTAAAAGTGTGTTTCTGAGCTACCGTTCTTTGTTTTTATTTTACGAAGGAGGTATGAAATGCGATGACGAATCTTCTGGGTGAATTCTTCGGAACCATGACTCTGGTTGTTTTTGGCGACGGTCTCGTCGCCTGCGCGCTGCTCAACAAGTCCAAGGGACAGAATGCTGGATGGGTGCACATCACCATCGGATGGGGCGCGGCAGTGGTAATGGGCGTCTTCGCCGCAACATCCCTCGGAGCGCCTCAGGCCGACATCAACCCCGCAGTGACACTGGCCAAGATGCTCGCCGGAACCTACACCCTGCCGCATGCGATGATGACCATGCTGGCGCAGGTCGGCGGCGGTATACTCGCAGGCGTCGTCGTATGGCTTGCCTACCTCGGCCACTGGGAAGCCACCGAGGACAAGGGGCTCAAGCTGGCCGTCTTCTCCACCGGACCCGCGATCCGCAACCCCATCAACAACTTCATCACTGAGATGATCGGTACCATTTTCCTCGTTGTTCCAATCATGTTCATCTTCTCCTCCGGCGTCAAGGAAGCCCTCGGCGGCCTTACCCCCGGTTTCGGTCCCTTCCTCGTCGGCTGGCTCGTCATGGTTATCGGTATGGCACTCGGCGGCCCCACCGGATACGCCATCAACCCGGCCCGCGACCTGGGGCCCAGGATTGCGCACTTCATTCTCCCGATCGCCGGAAAAGGCGATTCGGACTGGGGATATGCCTGGATCCCCGTGCTTGCGCCTCTTACCGGCGGCGCAGTCTCCTACTTCATCGCACACGCTCTCGGCGTGATGTAACGCACGGTTTTCTTTTCGAAATTAGGCCGGCGGGGGAGAAACACAAACGCCTCCTCCGCCGGTTCTCCGGAATAGAACCTGCTCCTTGAAAGGAGGCGTTGTTTAGTGAAAAAGCTCCTCAACAAAGTGGATGACGTCGTCGTCGAATCGCTCGCCGGTCTCGCCGCGGCGCATCCCGGTCTGGTGAAGCTCCACCCGTCGGTCAAGGCTGTCCTGAGGGCCGACGCGCCCCAAAAAAAGGTTGCCATCCTCTCCGGCGGCGGCAGCGGGCACGAACCTCTTCACGGAGGGTACGTGGGGTACGGTATGCTCGACGCGGCCTGCCCCGGCGAAGTGTTCACCTCTCCCACTCCCGATCAGATGTACGAGGCGGCCAAGGCCGTGGACGGCGGTAAGGGCGTCCTCTTTATCGTGAAGAACTACACGGGCGACGTCATGAACTTCCAGATGGCCGCCGATCTTCTTGCTGCGGACGGCATTCCCGTCGCGCAGGTCGTCGTCGACGACGACGTCGCCGTTCAGGATTCGCTGTATACGGCGGGACGCCGCGGAGTCGGCGGCACTGTTCTGATCGAAAAGATCGTCGGCGCCAAGGCGGAAGCGGGCGCTTCGCTCGAAGAGGTTAAGGCGCTCTGCGAAAAGGTCAACAGTCAGGTTCGCTCCATGGGCATGGCGCTCACATCGTGCGCCGTACCGGCTGCGGGCAAACCGACCTTCGAGCTCGGCGAGGACGAGATGGAAATAGGCATCGGCATTCACGGCGAGCCCGGCCGTGAGCGCATGAAGCTGAAAACGGCGAAGGAGATCGTGGAGATGATGGCCAAGGCGATCGTCGACGATCTTCCATTCAAAGCGGGCGACGAAGTTGTCGCCTTTGTCAACGGCATGGGCGGCACGCCGCAGATGGAACTCTACCTTGCATACAACGATCTTGTCAATTTCCTCAAGGGGAAGGGGATCGTCATTGCACGTTCTCTCGTCGGCAACTATATCACAAGCCTCGAAATGCAGGGTTTCTCCATTACCTTGCTGAAACTCGACGGAGAAATGAAGGCCCTTTGGGACGCTCCCGTCGAGACGGCGGGGCTTCGCTGGGGGAGGTAGGCGCGCAGAGATGAACCTCGATGTCCAGGGAATGCTCAAGGTGTTCGACGCTATCGGCGAGACGATGGCGGCGCACAAGGAATACCTGACCGAACTCGATTCGGCTATAGGCGACGCCGACCATGGAATCAACATGAACCGCGGTTTTCACAAGGTTCACGACAAGCTCTCCGCAGGATCCTACACAGATCTCGGCGCTCTTTTCAAGGATGTCGGCATGACCCTGATGGGAAATGTCGGCGGCGCTTCGGGACCTCTCTACGGAACGTTTTTCATGCGCATGTCGACGAAACTCGCCGGAAGGCAGGATGTGGATACCGTCTCCCTGGCCGATGCAATGGAAGAGGGGCTTAAGGGCATCGTTGCCCTTGGCAAAGCCCAGCTTCAGGATAAGACCATGGTCGACGCGCTGACGCCGGCAGTCGAGGCTTTGAAAAAAGCTTCCGACAACGGCGTTGATCTTTGCGGCGCTCTCGAAGCGGGCGTCGCTGCGGCGCAGTCGGGTATGGAGTCGACAATTCCCCTTGTCGCCCGCAAAGGGCGGGCAAGCTACCTCGGCGAGCGTTCGGCGGGACACCAGGATCCCGGAGCGACGTCCATCTACCTGATTCTCTCGACGATTCTGCGCTCCGTAAAGGAGAGTTCCTGAGTGAACGCCATTCTCGTCGTTTCCCACAGCGCCGAAGCTGCGCGGGGCATTGTGGCAATCGCCTCGCAGATGGCAGGGGAGCGGGTCGGTATCGCCGCATGCGGCGGAACCGACGACGGCGAACTCGGAACCTCGGTTCCGTCGATTCTCTCTGCGCTTGAAGGGCTGCTCGAAACATCCGATGGCGTTCTCGTCATCCCCGACCTGGGGAGCGCTGTTCTTGCGGCGCGCACGGCCAAGGATCTCCTTGGAGAACGTGCAGGCCGCGTACTCATCGCCGACGGCCCTGTTCTGGAGGGAACCCTCATGGCCTCGGTGGAGGCCAGCGTCGGGGCGGGGCTTGACCGGCTCGCCGCCGTCGTGGACGAAACCAGGGGATTGAGAAAGCTACAGGAATAAGGCTCTGTTCATAGCTCGTGTATGACGCGAAACAGCCGGGAGGCGCTATAGTGGCGTTCACGTCTCGGCGGCATCGCAAATAAAGGAGGCGGTACGATCATGCCCAACTGGTTCAGCAACTTGTTCTCACGCCTCGATAAACCCAAAACAGGAGGTACTGTCATGTCCGAGAAGAAATACGTTGTGGCCATAGACCAGGGAACGACCAGCAGCCGAGCCATTGTTTTCGACCTTGAGGGAACTCCGAAGAATTCGCACCAGATGGAGCACGAGCAGATCTATCCGAAGCCGGGCTGGGTGGAGCACAATCCGATGGAGATCTGGTCCCGCGTGCAGGACGTCATCCGCGAGGTACTGAACACGAACGGAGTCAAGGCGGACGAGATCGGCGCCATCGGCATCACGAACCAGCGCGAAACCACTGTCGTCTGGGAGAAGGCCACCGGCAAGCCGGTCTACAACGCAATCGTCTGGCAGTGCATGAGGACGCAGGACTTCTGCGCCGAATGGCAGAAGAAGCCCGGCTGGGACAAGAAGGTCAACGATCTGACCGGCCTCGTCATCAGCCCCTATTTCTCCGGAACGAAGATCAAGTGGATTCTCGACAACGTCCCCGGCGTCCGCGCGAAGGCGGAAAAGGGCGAGGTTCTCTTCGGCAACATCGACACATGGGTTACCTGGAACCTCACCGGCGGCCCCAACGGCGGCGTCCACGTCACCGACGTCACCAACGCCTCCCGTACCCTCCTCATGAACATCGAGACGCTGAAGTGGGACAAGGAAATGATGGACTTCCTCGGCGTTCCCGAGGCGATGCTCCCCGCAATCAAACCCAGCAGCTACGTCTATGGCTATACCCCCGAGAGCGGCCCCTTCGGCGCGAAGATCCCCGTATCCGGCATCCTCGGCGACCAGCAGGCGGCGCTCTTCGGCCAGACATGCTACAGCCCCGGCGAAGCGAAGAACACCTACGGCACCGGCTGCTTCATGCTGCTGAACATCGGCGACAAGCCGGTCCGCTCCAAGAACGGTCTGCTGACGACGGTTGCCTACGGCCTTGAAGAGGGCAAGGCGACCTACGCTCTTGAGGGATCCATCGCCATCACCGGCGCCGCAGTCCAGTGGCTGCGCGACAATCTGCGCCTCTTCGACGACGCCCCCGATTCCGAGTACTTCGCAGCCAAGGTGAAGGACAGCGGCGGCATCTACTTCGTCCCCGCGTTCTCCGGGCTCTACGCCCCTTACTGGGATATGAGCGCCCGCGGCGCCATCCTCGGCCTTACCCGCTACATCACCAAGGAGCACATTATCCGCGCGACGCTGGAGAGCATCTGCTACCAGACCCGCGACGTCCAGGCGGCTATGGACGCCGACTCCGGCGTACCTCTGAAGGCCCTGAAGGTCGACGGCGGCGCAGTCAAGAACAACCTCCTCATGCAGATGCAGGCCGACATCCTCGGCGTGCCCGTCGTCCGCCCGGTCGTCAACGAGACCACGGCGCTCGGCGCAGCATACGCCGCAGGACTTGCCACCGGTCTCTGGAAGAGCACCGAGGAGCTGCGCAAGCACTGGAAGGTCGATAAGCAGTTCGACGCCGCAATGCCCGCAGACAAGCGCGAAGAGATGTACAAGGGGTGGAAGAAGGCCATAGAGAAGTCCAAAGGCTGGCTCTAGATTCTGACGCCGTCTGCGGACACACGCAGCGGCCGATTTTGAGAAGTCTTCTGAAATAAATCGCACTGCGCGACAGAGGGAGAGAGGCCGTACGCTGCCCATGGCACGCACCTTTCTCCCTCTTCGTACTATGGAGGTGTTCTGAAGTTGACGGACAAAACCTACGATATCATCATCGTCGGTGCAGGGATCGTCGGGGCTACCCTGGCCAGGGAGCTTTCCGCCTATGCCCTTGAAATCGCTGTCATCGACAAGGCGGCGGATATTCCCTCCGGGGCGAGCAGGGCCAACAGCGCCATGATTCACGCCGGATACGACGACCCGGGCTCCATCAAGGCGGATTTTTGCGCCCCCGGCAACAGACTCTATCAGGAACTGGCCGGTCCGCTGGATATAACGCTCCGGAAGTGTGGTTCCTACGTCTGCGGCTTCGATGCCAAAGATTTGAAGCACCTTGAAAAACTTCTCGACCAGGGAAAGCGCAACGGCGTCCCCGGAGTGGAGATCATCACCGGCGATGCCCTGCGCGCCAAGGAGCCGCATGTCAGCGCGGAGATCGCCCACGCGCTGTGGGCGCCCTCCGGATGCATCGTGAACAACTTTGAAGCGGTCCTCGCGTTTATGGACAATGCGCAGCAGAACGGCGTCGAGCTCTTCCTCGAAACAGAGCTTCAGGACATCGTCCTCTCGGACGACCGGAAAGAGGTTCTTGGAATACGCACCAACCGCGGCTTTATGCGTACCTCCGTCGTCATCAACGCGGCCGGGATCAACTCCGACCTTGTCGCGAAGATGGCCGGCGACGATTCATTCTCTATCGAACCGACGAGAGGCGAGTACTACATCATGGACAAGAACGTAGGCAACCTCGTCGGCAGCTTTTTCTTCCCGTGCCCGACCGATAAGGGGAAGGGAATTACAGTTGCGCCGACGGCGGAGAACAACCTCCTTATCGGCCCCACCTCCGTGGTCCAGGAGAGCCGTGACGACACGTCCACATCGGTCGACGGACTGAAGGAGGTCGTCGACGGGGCCCGCCTTCTCGTTCCCGCCATCCCGCTCGGCATGGCCATTACAACTTTCTCGGGGCTCCGGGCGAGCGCGAGCACCAAGGACTTCGTCCTCGGCGTGCTCGACGCCCCGCGGGGCTTCGTCAACGTCGCAGGAATCAAGTCGCCCGGTTTCACCAGCGCGCCCGCCTTGGCGAAGCACACTGTGGAACTGATGAAAGAGAAGCTCGGCGACCGCCTTTCATTTGCTTCGAAACCCGATTTCGTTCCGGAGAGAAGACATATCCCCCGCTTCGAGGCGCTTCCGATGGAGGAGAAGATCCGCCTTGCGGCGAAGGACCCCCGCTATGCGCAGATCGTCTGCCGCTGCGAGATGGTGACCGAGGCGCAGATCGTCGAGGCCGTCGCAAGGGGAGCGCGAACTGTTGCCGCCGTCAAAATATGGACGAGAGCCGGCGCCGGACGCTGTCAGGGAGGTTTCTGCGGCCCCCGCGTGGTCGACATTCTTGCGCGCGAACTCGGCGTCTCCCCCGAGGAGATCACCCGCCACGGCGGGCATTCGCGCTATCTCGTCGGCAGGACGAAGGACTACTGGTTCAAGGGGGGAGAAAAATGAGCGACATGCATGTTGATGTTGCGATCATCGGGGCAGGCCCTGCCGGCGTTGCAGCGGGGATCGGCGCCAGAGAGGCCGGAGCGGAGAACGTGCTCGTCCTCGAACGTGACTGGGACCTGGGGGGTATCCTGCAGCAGTGCATCCACCCCGGTTTTGGACTGCATACCTTCAAAGAAGAGCTGACCGGCCCCGAATATATGCACCGCTGGATCAAGAGAGCCCACGAGGCGGGGGTACAGTTCCTCGTCAACTCGATGGTCTTCAAGATGGAGCCCGACGGCAGTCTTTGGGTGATGAACCCGGAGAAGGGGATCTTCCGCGTCGTCCCGAAGGCAACCGTCCTTGCGATGGGGTGCCGCGAACGTCCGCTCGGAGCGATCAACGTTCCGGGCAGCCGCCCCGCGGGAATCTACACGGCGGGGACCGCGCAGCGCTACGTCAATATGGAGGGGTACATGCCGGGGCACAAAGCGGTTATCCTCGGATCCGGCGATATCGGCCTCATCATGGCGCGCCGCATGATCTGGGAAGGCGCGAGCGTCGAGGGAGTCTACGAGATCATGCCCTGGGCGGGCGGTCTGCGCCGCAACATCGCGCAGTGTCTCGACGACTACGGTATCCCCTTCTATCTGGAGCACTCGGTGGTCAAGGTGCACGGTCATGACCGCCTCGAAGGAATCACCGTCGTCAAGGTTGACGAGAACCGGCGTCCCATTCCGGGAACCGACCGTTTCGTCGCTTGCGACACGATGCTGCTCGCCGTCGGCCTCATCCCCGAAAACGAGCTCTCCCGCATGGCGGGCGTCGATATACACCCCGTCACGGGGGGACCCGTCCTCAACGAATTCTATCAGACGACCCGGCCTTCGATCTTCGCCGCCGGAAACGTCGTCATCGTGTACGACCTCGCCGACTGGGTCAGCCAGGAAGGGTTCGCCGCAGGGCGCAACGCGGCCCTGTACTCCGCCGGAACGCTCCGCAGTTCGGAGCGGCGGATCGCCATCAAGGGAGGGAAGAACGTCCGGCTCTTCTCGCCGCAGTTCATCACCGGATGCTGCGACGCCACCGTCTACTTCCGCGTGACGCACCCGATCGAGAAGCGCTGCCGGGTCTTCGCCGAACACGGACTCTTTGAACAGAAGCACCGCTACGTCCGGCCCGGCGAGATGAACGAAGTCCACCTCAAGGGCGCCGCACTGCAGGCCCTGCCCGAGTCCGTCGCGGAAATCACCATCGACGCCGAGGAGGTCTGATCGCCATGGAAGAACGTCTGCTGAACATGATCTGCGTTGGCTGCCCCGTCGGGTGCGACATCAAAGTTGCGGTCGAAGATACGAAGGTTCTCTCCGTCGAGGGGAACAACTGCCCGAGGGCGCTTGAGTTTGCAAAGGCCGAGGTGGCCAACCCGACGAGAGTCTTCGCGACGACGGTGCGCGTTTCCGGGGGAAAACTGCCCGTCTGCCCCGTCAGGAGCCGCCAGGCAGTGCCGAAAAACCGTCTGTTCGATATCTCCAGGGAGGTAGCGCGCCTCGTTGTTCCCGCTCCCGTAGAAGTCGGACAGGTTATTCTCCCCGACGCCTGCGGGACGGGCGTCGACATTGTCGCAAGCCGCGACCTCAAGACCGAGGAGGAGTCCGCATAATGGAAAAACAGGTCGTTGTCCGCAATCCCCACGGGCTGCACGCCCGCCCCGCAGCAAAGTTCGTCCAGGCGGCGTCGTCCGTCCCGGAGGACGTGATCATCGAAAAGAACGGGAAGACTGCGAACGCGAAGAGCATTCTCTCTATTATGTCCCTCGGCGTCTCCAAGGGAGACACAGTCACCCTGACCGTCGCCGGAGAGAGCGGCGAAGCCCTGCTGCAGACCCTCGAAGGAATTTTGGTGAGCGAGGCGGAGTAGTTTCTGAGAAAAGCGATTGACAGGAGCCCGGAAAGACGATAGATATGAATACGGGCGGTTCGCGCCGGTTGCGGCGGACTGCCCGGAGGAAGCGTCCTATCATACTGAAGGAGAGTGTTGCGAATGAAACGGAGAGTGTTTTTGAGTTTCGCGGTGCTGGTATGCGTCATCTTTGCGGCGGCAGGGGCCGGAATGCAGGCGGAAGCCTCCGACTACAAGCTGGTGCTGCGTCTGAGCCACGTCTTCCATCCGGACGAGCAGCTCACCAAGTCGATGGACTGGGTGGCGGAGCGGATCCTCAAGAGGACGAACGGCGCCATCGAGATCCAGACGTTCCCCCAGGGGCAGATCGCCGTCTACAAGGACGGCATGGAGCAGGTTGTCCGAGGAGCCGACTTCATCTCCGTCGAGGACCCGTCCTACGTCGGCGACTACGTTCCCGATTTCATCGCGCTGGTCGGCCCGATGCTCTACAACTCCTACGACGAGTACGTCGAGATCATCAAGACCGATCTGGTCCAGGACATGATCAAGAGGGCCGAGGAGAAGGGGATCAAGATCCTTGCGCTTGAATACGTCTTCGGCTTCCGCAACGTCATTACCAACAAGGTCGTCAAGACGCCCGAAGACTTGAAAGGCGTGAAGCTGCGCACCCCGGGAAGCCAGCTCTTCATCCAGACGCTCACAGCGATGGGCGCGACCGTGACCCCGCTCCCCTGGGCCGAGACTCTTCCGGGAGTGCAGCAGGGAATCGTCGACGGTATCGAAGGCTCCGAGTTCACCAACATCGGCACCAAGGTGTACGAGCTGCTGAAGAACGTCGCCCGCACCCAGCACTTCCTCGGCACTTGCGGCGTCTACATCTCCACGCAGGTATGGGAGAAGATCCCCGAGGAGTACCGGGCGATTATCGCCGAGGAGTTCGCGAAGGGCGCGCTTGAAATGGTGGAGATCGGCAAGAGAGATCTCGGCGATGTCACTGCGAAGCTTGAATCGTACGGCGTGAAGTTCAACGAGGTCGACAAGAAGGCCTTTACCGAGGCGACGAAGAGCATCTACGAGACGTTCCCCGGCCTGACGCCCGGCATCTACGACAAGCTGCAGGCGGAGCTGGAGAAGATCCGGGCGAAGTAGTCGCCGGATTTCCTTCACGCGAATGAAATAAACGTACGGCGCGGCAGGGAGAGGGAACGTGGTTTCTCTCCCTGCCGCTGATTCACTCGACGAGAGGTTATCGACCATGAAAAAAATCGTACATACACTCTTCAGCTATGCGGAGGAAATCGTCAGCGCATTCTTCATCAGCATTACCGTCTGCATGGTCATCGTCAACGTCTTTTTCCGTTACGTGCTCAACATGGGGATCTTCTGGTCCGAAGAGGTCGCAACCATCTCTTTCGTCTGGAGCGTCTTCATAGGGGCCGCGGCGTGTCATAAGCGCAAGATGCATATCAGCATCGACCTTCTGACGAAACTTGCCCCGGACTTCCTGAAGAAGCCGCTTCGCCTGATGGCGCACACGATTATGATCATCCTCAACGGGTACATCGTCTATTTAAGCGTGATCTTCGTCCGGGCCTCTTCGATAAAACCGACCGCCGTTCTGGGAATCTCCTCAAGCTATGTGAGCTCGGCGCTCCTGGTCGGCTTCGGACTGATGACGCTCCATTCCGCCGTCTTCTTCTTCGAAGAGCTTCGCAGCGGCGCTCTCCCTCCGGAACAGGCTGCGCAGGGGTGATGCAGATGGAATTTCTCCCTGTCATCGTCGTCTTCGTGCTCTACTTTTCGGGCATCCCCATTGCGTTTGCTCTCTTCGGCGCGGCGCTGTCCTATTTCACCTTCATCAATACAGGCAGCCCCGTCGACCTGATCCTCCAGCGCTTTGTCACGAGCACAGCCTCCTTCCCGCTCCTGGCCGTACCCTTCTTTATTATGGCGGGATCGATCATGAACTACGCAGGGATAAGCTCCCGCCTGATGAAGATGGCCGACGTCCTTACCGGGCATATGACGGGAGGGCTGGCGCAGGTCAACGTGGTGCTCAGCACGCTTATGGGAGGCGTCACGGGGTCTGCAAATGCCGACGCCGCCATGCAGAGCAAAATACTGGTTCCCGAAATGGAGGCCAGGGGGTACGACCGCGCCTTTTCGGCGGCCATCACGGCGGCCTCTTCGGCAATCGCGCCTGTCATTCCTCCGGGGATCAACCTGATCATCTACGCCCTGATCGCGCGCGTCTCGGTCGACAAAATCTTCCTGGCGGGGTACGTCCCCGGCCTCATCATGTGCTGTACCCTCATGATTGCGGTGAGCATCGTTTCAAAGAAGAGAGGGTACAAACCCTCGCGTGAGCGGCGGGCCACTGCAAGAGAGATGCTGCGGCAGGTCAGGGAGTCCTCCTGGGCGCTCTTCATGCCGCTCGGCATCATTCTCGGACTGCGCTTCGGCATGTTTACCCCCACCGAGGCCGGCGCAATCGCGGTGCTCTACTGCTCGCTCGTCGGTTTCCTCGTCTACCGCGAGCTTCGGCCGGTTCATTTCATCACCATCTTGAAGGATACCGTCTACGGTACCAGCACCGTGCTCCTTATCATCGTCGCGGCCTCGGTCTTCGGCTACTACATGACCTGGGAGCGCATACCGCAAACCGTCGCCGCGCTGCTGCTCGACATAGCGCATAACAAGTACACGATGCTCCTCGTGATCAACATCATGCTCCTCATCCTCGGGATGTTTATCGAGGGGGGCGCGGCCATGATCATCCTGGCGCCGCTCCTGGTGCCGGTCGTCGTCGGCCTCGGCGTCGATCCGGTCCACTTCGGACTGGTCATCATCGTGAACATCATGATCGGCGGCGTGACGCCCCCGTTCGGGTCGATGATGTTCACCACCTGCTCGATCACCGGCGTCGCCATTCCGGACTTCATACGTGAGAGCATCCCGTTCATCTTCGCACTGCTCGTAGCGTTGCTGATCGTGACCTATTTCCCGGCGCTCACGCTCTTTTTACCGCATCTGCTCTACTGAACGACGGGAGGAGCGCGCTTCGGCGCGCTCCTTACATACTCTCTACCTATAGAAAGAAGGGGTTTCAGTGCTTGTCTTCGGACACAGGGGGGCCTCGGGGTACGCCCCGGAGAATACTCTGCCGGCTTTTGAACTCGGAATCCGGCAGGGGTGCGAGGGTTTTGAATTCGATGTGCAGCTGACCAAAGACGGCGTCGCCGTCGTTCATCACGACTGGACCGTGGACCGCACGACCACGGGGAGCGGCGCCATACCCGATCTCACATTCGAAGAAATTCGTGCGTTCGACGCGGGGAAATGGTTCTCGGAGGAGTTTACGGGGACGACTGTTCCGCGCCTGGAAGAGCTGTTCGAGCTGGTTCCGGATACGATGCCGCTCAACGTGGAGCTGAAGAGCAGACCGCACGACCGGCCCGGGCTTGAAGAAGCCGTCGCCGCACTACTGGAGCGGTACAACCGGGTTGAGAACACGATCATCTCCTCCTTCAACCATAAAAGCCTGAAGACGATGCGCAGGCTGAATCCCGCGTTTCGCCTGGGGATACTCTATGAAGGGGTTCTGCTCTCCCCGTTCTCCTACGCAAAACGCCAGGATCTGGATCTCTACAGCCTGCACCCCTGCCACGACTATGTCTCGGCGGAGCTGGTGGAGAAGGCGCACGCCCGCGGGATCAAAGTCGCGTGCTGGACGGTCAACACGAAGGAGCGTGCCCGCGAGCTGGAGGCCGCGGGGGTAGACGTGATCATCACCAACTACCCCGACAGGTGCCTGCCGGAGGCGCCCAAGGGGAAGAAACAGAAGAAAAAGGCAGGTAAGTAGCAACAGGCTGAGCCCCTCCGTCCTGCGCTCTCGCGGAGCGCAGGACGCGTGCGTCTTGAATGGGAGCGGGAGGGACGGCCGAAGACTCTCTATTAAGAAAACGGATTTTCAAAAAAACGCTGTTGACAACCTCTGCAAAAGTGGTATTATACCCCTCGCGTCTTTGAAACGGCGCG
>ERZ1645192.2057-NODE-2057-length-16734-cov-10.742790_pt1 | contig 16734 bp, 14 predicted proteins | sample MGYA00575354_ERZ1645192 | MGnify/ENA primary metagenome ERZ1645192 (study PRJEB40844, sample SAMN11349763) | freshwater sediment metagenome | isolation source: river sediment | host: Sediment | place: India: Faizupur Khadar , New Delhi | collected 2017-02-21 ... | reverse complement strand
ATCTCCGTGACATTGGCTTCCTCTTCCACCTGCTCATCAATAAACCACTTCAGAAAACTCTGCGTGGCATAATCTGACTCGGCTATCGCCACATCCATGATCTTGTTGATGCTCGCCGTCACAAACTGCTCATGCTCCAACGATCTCTCAAATACTTCCACCACACTCGCAAAGTCGGTTTCCACCTGAGCAATCTCCTTGAGAATCACTTGACTGCCACGCTCATGCACATATTTGAAAAATTTGTTCCCGTGCGTCAGCTCCTCCTGGTACTGGATATACATCCAGTTCGCAAAACCCGGAAATCCTTTCCCCTGAAACCATGCCGACATCGACAAATAAAGAAATGCAGAATAGTATTCATTATTAATCTGCTGATTGATCGCTTTTAATACCTTTTCCTTTAACATGATTCTACCTTTTTTTAATTCATACTCCAAAATTACAAATTCCTTTTTAATACTAAAGAATATCCCTCCACCATTTAACAATTATTTAGAATTATTCCTATTTAAGGAAGGCCTGTATGGAGAATCCGCAATTAATCGTAAATTTGAGCGTTATCCTATCAGATAAACAGACTCAACTATGAACAAAATTGGACTTATAGGCCGTCTGATGGCCATTACCATGATATTCAGCCTTGGAGGGTGTCATCTTGATGAAGGGGAGACGCCCGAACCTGTGGACCAGTATCTGGTGAGTTACACCAGGGTAAATGAGGCCATCGTACAGATGATAAAGCCGGTTTTTGAGGCTCTGGAGGATCAGTATCCCGACATGGATGGTATTTCCTCCAAAGTCAGGTATGGGGTATGGGTCTACCGCGTCAATTACAAGACCACTTATGGTGGACATGAAGTGGAAGCTTCGGGACTGGTTGCGGTACCGATGAGTTCAGGTTCGTTTCCGTTACTGAGTTTTCAGAACGGAACCAACACGCTCCATTCCAAGGCGCCATCGGTCAACATCAATGACAATCTTTTCTCCGTGCTTCAGTTGGTTTCCTCAACTGGTTTTGTGGTTACGCTGCCCGACTATCTGGGTTTTGGGGCCTCCTCAGCGATGTACCATCCTTACCTTCACAAGGCGTCGACGCTGACGTCGGTGACCGATCTGCACCGGGCGACCAGAGAGTTGCTGCAAAAGTTGGGAACGAACACGCTGGCCAGGGAAACCTACCTGATGGGGTATTCCCAGGGAGGATGGGCCACCATGGCCTTGAAGCAGGCGATGGAGACCACCCTGTCAGCCGAGTATAATCTGAAAGCCAGTTCATGCGGGGGAGGCCCCTATAATCTGACGGCCATCAGCAACCACATCCTGAGCCAGACCACCTACCCCATGCCCTATTTCCTGGCTTACATGATCGATTCCTATATCCTTTCCGGAGAAATCACCCTCAGGCACAGTGATTTCTTCAATTCTCCCTATTCGGGAGAAGGGGTTATCTCTTCCCTCTTCGACGGAACCCATGATGCCGACTACATCAATGGCCAACTGTCCACATCGGTCTCAACACTCTTCAAAAAGGAGTTTCTGGACCAGCGTGTAACGGGAGAGAAATATGCCGGTCTCAGGAGTGCTTTGGAACGGAATTCGGTGAAACCATGGAAGACCACCACCCCAACCCTGATCATTCATGGTCAGGCCGACACTTTTGTGCCGGTCTCCTCCTCTGAGGCGATGGTCAACGGCTTCACAGAGGCCGGGGTTTCCGTTGGAGTGGTGACTTACCTCCCGTTTCCCGCCCTCGGTCATCAGGACGCCATCCTCCCCTGGGGGGTCAAATCCCTGAAATGGATCCTCAGCCACAAGGAAGGTTAAACTGTTTGTTTCTTTTCTTCGGAAGTGATACGGGTTCTCCGCACCCTGTAAGGGGTTTTCTGTTGTGATTCGTAGTAGGTCCGCATCTGGAGTTCGGCCAGCAGGCCAATAGTGATGAACTGAATTCCCGCGATAAGCAGAAGGATGCCCAGCAGCAGAAGGGGTTTTCCCCAGATATCGCGCCCCATGATTTTAAGCACCAGAAGGTAGAGACTGACGGCTGCCCCGGCGCCCAGGGTAATAAAACCCATCTGGCCGAAGAAGTGCATGGGCCGCTGCATATACTTCTTAAAGAACCACATCAGCAGCAGGTCACTCATCACGCGGGTCGTCCGCGCCAGGTTGTATTTTGACTTACCGAATTTGCGGGGTCTGTGGTTGACATCGGTCTGGGTAAAGCGGGTCGATCCCTCCAGGGCTGCCAACACCGGAATAAAACGGTGGAGTTCCCCATAAATATGGATACTCTTGATCGTGTCGCGGGTGAAGAGCTTCAGGGTACACCCCAGGTCCCGCATCTGGGTGCCCGTAGATTGTCTGATCATGTAGTTGGCAATCCGGGAGGGGATCTTGCGCAGGATAAACCCATCCTTCCGGTGGGCTCTGACGCCGGCGACCATATCCCATTCCCCGGTTTCGGCCATTTCCAGCATCCTCGGAATATCGGCAGGGTCGTTCTGAAGATCCCCATCGATCAGACAGACATACTCCCCCCCCGCAGCATCTATCCCCGCCTGCAGGGCACTGCTCTGTCCGTAATTGCGCATGAGCTCCACCAACACAAACCGCTCATCACCGATAGCCATCACCTCCCGGCGGGTCCCGTCCGTTGAGCCGTCATCAACGAATATCGCCTCGAAATCTATATCCTTCAGCGCCTCTTTCATCTGTTGACTCAGGGGAGCGATATTGGGTTCTTCGTTATAAACACAAATCACGACGGAAAGCTTCTTCATAGTGCTTAATGATCAGATATTAATCAGGTGGCAAAGTTACAAGTAAATTGGTGGCAAAACCACTCTCCATCAATTTATGCCGTTGAATTTCCAGATAAAGGAGAGCCGGAAACTCTGGTAATCCCAGTGGCGCAGACCGGAGATAAAGGCCACCCTGGCGGCCGTAAAAGGCCAGTCGTAGCGTGTTTCGAGGGTAGCCACCACCGGTTTGTCATGGAGCTTCAGGTAGCCTGAATAACCTGACAGATGCCCGGAAAAGTACCATTGATGATTCTTTAAATCAGCCCCGGCGCCCCAGAGCAGGGCATCATTCTGAGGCGTGGCCTCGTTATAGGTTTGCCAGCTGTAGAAGCCGAACATAGCGAAGGGGCGCAGGCTCATCTGGCGATGGAGGTTGTAGCCACGCGAGAAGCTCAGATCCATGAAATAGCCGGGGGTATCGGTATAACGGGCGGCCCAGGCATGGCCCGAGGCGGTTTTGCAGGCCAGCCGCAATACCGTATCAGGAAAACGGCGCTCCCGGGCCAGTTGAACCAACGCCGCAAAATAAAAATCACCCATCGCCAGCCCCTTCCCGTCTTCGTCCCTGGAAAAACGCTCATCCCTGATTTCCGTGCTGTAATTGTAATTTTCCAACACAACGCCCCAGCTCTCCACAGCCACCTTGCCCTCTAAAAAGGGAACCCTCAGATGAAAAGAGAGATCCTGAGTGGGATCCTGCGGATGATAATGGCGCGTCAGGGAGGTCAGGAACTCCCCCTCCTCAGGAATCACCCCCCGCCCAGGTTCGGGAACCGGCAGGGCGTTGGGCCCTAAATAACCCGGCGACAACAACATCCAGTTTCGCCACCCAGGGTCCCCGGGCTGCCAGTTGTGGGCCTCGTTCCACCATCTCCAGGGATCATCCTGTGCCAGCACAGCATGGGTGGCCAGCAAAAACAACAGGACCAGAAGCCTCTTCATAGATCCTTCGGCCAATGATTTCAAAGATTCAGCTTACGCCGGATGGGTTGCGGAATGCCCTCACGGTGCACCATGATGCTCATCGTTTTGTAACGCACATAGGGCTTTGAGGCATAGAAAAACCCACCCAGAGCATTATAGGGACCCCAGGAGTTTTTAACCTTGTACCAGAGATTCCCTTCCTGGTCACGCGCTCTCCCGATGATATGCATGCCGTGGTCATCGGTGGTCTGGTAATTATCAAAACTCACCTGCCTCAATTCCTGCGAAATCTCCATCTCAGGCACCGGACCCGTGACGTTGTACAGCTCATCCTCCTTTTCCCGGTCCGTCAGTTTTTCCCAGCGCAGCATCTCGGAATTACTCATCTCTTCCGTTTTCTTTACCGGAACCAGAGCTATCCCCTTGTTGCTGGTCAGAAACCCCTTTTCACTTACATCAGCCGCCCAGGCGACCGTGAACCCCCGCCCAATGGAATAATCGATGATCTCCTCCAGGTCGGCCATGGGAACATTGTAGACCTGGTCCCACGACCAGTTGTCGGGCACCTCCAGAATAAAAGGGGCATAAAACGGATGATGGGTATAAGAGGTCACTTCCACATAATCGTTCATATCCAGCCCGGAATATTCCCGCGCAAAACTCTGAGGCGTATAGCTTTTCCCCTGGTATTCAAACTTCTCCGGGATTTTTCCCAGATAGGTCTCCAGAATGCTTTCGATTCCCGTTTGCCAGACTGGCGATAGTTTACGGTTGGGATTTTTCACGATGGCCTCGGCATAATCGCGCAGAGTCTGGTCCAACTCCCCGTGAACATGCTTGTCCTCCCCGTAATTCAATCCCGTGTAGACCTCCTCCGGAACAATCCCCAGTGTCCTGATCACATTGGAGGCATCATGAAAGGCCCCTCCCGCCGAAAAACTGGTATTTCCCTGCATCCTGACATACTTCTCCGCCTTGCTCAGATAGGTATGGTATACAATGAACATCTCCGAGAGATCGGTGACCGGCTTATGCATGCGCAACATCTCCGATTCAAAAAAGGAAAGGGCACTGAAGGACCAACAGGTGCCTGTCCGGTGCTGATTCTTTACCGGCGTGGCAGGGAGTACTACCTCATCGGTAAACTGGAAAGCCTCCGGCTTGGGGGCCCCATCCTGCGCTAAAAGGGTGAGAGAAAAGAGTCCCATCAACAGGGAGAGAGAAACGAAAATCTTCTTGATCATAATAAATACCGTTATCAGCCATCAAAAATACAAATTTTAAATAAAGTTAACGGGCTCCCTGCCCAATAGTGCAAAATGCTATTTTTGTGAAGTATATCCTATCCGGAGGAGTGGAGAAGGATAGACCATCATTGAGCAATGCATTAAACCAATGAGAATGAGATTTCTGCCAAGAGCAGTTTTGATTCTGATATTTCAGTTGATGGTGACGGCGGTTTCCGGCCAGCTCAACATCAACCATTACATGAGGGTTGGGCAAACCAGGATATCCATCGGCAATTATGTCGGGGCTATTGAATATTTCAATATTGTCATCAAGTTCAAGCCGCACATGCCGGAGCCTTACTTTTTCAGGGGGGTCGCCAAGCAGAAGCTGGAGGATTTCCAGGGAGCGATCGCTGATCTCAACCAGGCGATAGACATCAAGCCTTACTTTCCTGATGCCTACGCATACCGCGGATTGGCATGGCATGAACTGAAGGAGTTCGACAAGGCCATTGCCGACTACAACAAGGCGCTTGAGCTGGAGCCCGAGAATGAAGGGATATATATCAACCGGGGGATTGCCAGGATCTCCATGAAAGATGTCGAAGGGGCCATTGACGACTACAACAAAGCCATGGAGATCAACCCCTCCTCGACGGTGGCCCTGATGAACCGGAGCAATGCCAGGATCATTCAGGGCGACACCAGGGGAGCCATTCAGGATCTGAACCAGGTGATCATCATCAGGCCTCACTTTGCCGGGGCCTATCTCAACAGGGGGCTGGCCCGTTTCGAGCTGAACGACTATGCTTCGGCCCTGCGCGACTTCGACCAGTGCATCAGGCTGGAACCCGACAATGCCCTGGCCTATAACAACCGGGGGATCATCAAGCACAAGCTGGAAGATTACAACGGGGCCATCATGGATTACGATATGGCCATCAAGCTGGACCCGGGCATGGCCAATGCCTATTTCAACCGGGCCATGGCGCGTGAGATCCTGCGGCGCCCCGGCTACAATGATGACTACCAGATTGCCGCTGACCTCAACCCCCGCTATGACCTCTCACGGTTTACCCTGGCGGCCGGGCAGGCCCCACCTCCCCCGGCAGGTCAGAAACCCTCCACCAGCACAGCCCCAACCCCCAACAAGGCCGGCACTAACAAGGCCAGCACCAACGGCCAGACCCCTGACGACAACAACGCCGAACAGGAAAATGCCAGGGAAGAGGAGATCCGCCGACGCCGGAGACTTAACCTGATTCTTTCCGATACCCGTAATATCAACCAGGAACCCGTCGCAGACCCCGACGACCCCCTGGTCCAGAACCGTTCTATCGATATCGACCTCCAACCCCTCTTTTTCATCGCCTCCTTTGAAAAGAATTCGGTCAACTATGAACGACTCCAGTATTACAACCCCGACCTGGAAGAAGTCAACCGGCAGAATAACTACAACCCCTTGCTCACCTTTACCAACAAGAGCATGGATGGGGCTGCGGTACAGAACTACATCCTGTTCTTCAACGAAAAAATCGGGGTCGCCCATAACAGCCATAACTACCTCAACAGGGGTATCTTTCATGCGCTGGCAGGCCATTACAACCAGGCGATCGCCGACCTGGACCAGGCCGCACAACTCGATTCCACCAATGCCCTCATTTTTATCACCCGGGGCAACACCCGTTTCAGCATGACCGAACATATCGGGATGATGCCCGAGTTCCCGGGAAGTGTGCCGGTAACCGCCGGCAGAGCAGAGACCCGCCGCACCACCACACCCACCAAAGAATTGGTGATGACCGATTATGACCTGATCCTTGAAGATTATAACAAAGCCCTGGAACTCCGCCCCGAATTTTTCTTCGGCTATTACAACCGGGCTTTCATTTACCTGCGCCAGAAAAAATCAGAACTGGCCCTCAGGGACCTCGATAAAGCCATCGCGCTCGAACCCGAATTCGCCGAAGCCTGGTTCAACCGGGGATTAACCAGGATCTTCCTGGATGATGCCAAAGGAGGAGCCGTGGACCTCTCCAAAGCGGGCGAACTGGGCCTGGTGGAAGCTTACAGCGTCATCAAACGTTATTGCAACTGAAAATGGCACGCCCCTTCTTTACCCGCACTTCCACCATGGCCGTTTGTTACTTCAATGCAGACGGAATCATGACTCCTGTTGACCTGGTTAAGAGATGAAGTACTCTGGACCATTGGCTGAACGGATGCGCCCCAGGAATCTCGATGAATTCCTGGGTCAGGAACACCTGGTAGGGCCTGGTGCCGTCCTGCGGAAGATGGTAACCTCCGGGAACCTGGCTTCCATCATTCTGTGGGGCCCACCGGGAGTAGGAAAAACCACCCTGGCCCGGATCATCGCCACCACCCTCGACCGCCCCTTTTACACCCTGAGCGCCATCAGTTCCGGAGTCAAAGACATCAGGGAGGTGATAGACAAAGCGAAAAACCAGCAACTCTTCAGCCGGCCCAATCCCATTCTCTTTATTGATGAGATCCACCGTTTCAGCAAGTCTCAACAGGATTCCCTGTTGGGAGCCGTAGAATCGGGGATCATCACCCTGATTGGGGCCACGACAGAAAACCCTTCCTTTGAGGTGATCACCCCCTTGTTGTCGCGTTGCCAGGTCTATGTTCTGAATCCGCTGAGCAGGGAGGATCTCCTGAAACTGGCCGGCAGGGCCCTGGCTGAAGATCCGGAGATGATGAAGCACAAGGTGGTCCTCCAGGAAGAGGAAGCCTTGCTTCGTTTTTCAGGCGGCGATGCCCGTAAGCTGCTCAATGTTCTGGAACTCGTGGTCACCGCCGGCGAAAGCCCCACGGTGACCATCACCAACGACCAGGTCCTCTACCTGCTGCAGAAGAACCTGGCCCTCTACGACAAACAGGGAGAACTCCATTACGATATCATATCGGCCTTCATCAAGAGCATCAGGGGGGGGGACCCGGATGCCGCAGTGTACTGGCTGGCCAGGATGATCGAAGGGGGCGAGGAGGTGAAATTCATCGCCCGCAGGATGGTGATACTGGCTGCCGAAGATGTGGGACTGGCCAATCCCAACGCCCTGTTGCTGGCCCAGAGCACCTTTGAGGCCGTCCATACCATCGGCCCCCCGGAAGCCCGGATCATCCTCTCCGAATGTGCCATTTACCTGGCCACATCACCCAAATCTAATTCCGCCTACAAAGCCATCGATGCCGCCCTGGAAACCGTCAGGCAGAGCGGCGACCAGCCGGTCCCCCTCCACCTGCGCAATGCCCCTACCCGCCTGATGAAAGAACTGGGCTACGGCGACCAGTACAAATATGCCCATGACTATGAGGGCAACTTTACCCAACAGGATTTCCTCCCGGAAAAAATGAAAGACCAACGGTTTTACTTCCCCCAGAAGAATCCTTCTGAGACCAAAATCCTGGAAAGGCTGCTCCTCTGGTGGGGCAAACGGTTCGGCGCACCGCCCTGAAAACGCGCCTCCCGGTAACCTGCGCTTTGTACACTTTTAAAAAACTTTACCATGCCTAGATTGCTCACCCTGCTTCTGTTGCTGCTCCTGGTCCGCCCGGTGGCCGGTCAATGGGATGCCAATTACGACGAGACCAAGGTCCCGGCTTACACCCTGCCCGATCCCCTCTGCTTTCCGGGAGGCAGGCAGGTCAAAACAGCCAAAGCCTGGGAAAAGAAACGCAGACCCCAGATTCTTCGTCTTTTCGAAGAGCAGATGTATGGGACTATCCCACCGCAACTGAAGATGACCTCCTTCAGGATCAGGGAGGAGAGTGAACGGACCCCGTATGCCAATGGCCGGAGGAAACAGGTGGAGCTGCTGCTTCAGAAGGGCGGAAGGGAACTGTCCATCCAATTGCTGTTATATCTTCCCCGGGAGGTGAAGAAAGCCCCTCTCTTCCTGGGGCATAACTTCTATGGCAACCACTCCATCACCAGCGATCCGGAGGTATTCATCAGCAGTTCATGGAGCAGGAATGCACCCGCACTGGGAGTCAGCAACCATCAGCTGACGGAACAGAGCCGCGGGGCGCAGAGTGACCGCTGGCCCGTACAGATGATTCTGGATGCCGGGTACGGAGTGGCTACCCTTTACTACGGGGATGTGGATCCTGACAGGGATGACTTCACCGACGGGGTGCATCCCTTTGCTTACCGGCCGGGGCAGGAGACACCGGGGCCCTCGGAATGGGGCTCCCTGGCCGCCTGGGCCTGGGGACTTATTCAGGTGATGGACTACCTGGAACAGGACCCCGATGTAGACGCCTCCCGGGTGGTCCTGACCGGCCATTCCCGCCTGGGGAAAGCGGCCCTCTGGGCCGGAGCTCTCGACCAAAGATTTGCAGCGGTCATCTCCAACAACTCGGGATGCGGAGGCGCCGCCCTCTTCCGCAGAAAATACGGAGAAACAGCAGCGATCATCAATACCTCTTTTCCCCACTGGTTCTGCGATATCTTCACCCACTACAACAACAGAGAGGAGTTGCTCCCCATTGATCAGCATATGCTCCTGGCCCTGATTGCTCCACGCCCCCTTTATGTGGCCAGCGCCCTCGAAGACCAGTGGGCCGACCCCCGCGGGGAATACCTCGCGGCCTTCCATGCCTCCCCGGTATACTCCCTCCTCGGAAAACCAGCCCTCACTTCCCCGGATATGCCCCCAACAGGCCATCCGGTCATGACCACTTTAGGCTACCACATCAGGGAGGGAAAACACGATATCACCCCCTGGGACTGGCAGCAATATATCCGCTTTGCCCAAATGCATCTGACGGCATCCCCCAAAGGATCCGTTAACCACAAATGAAAATTAATGATTTAAAATATCCTCAGAAAAATGAAAGAGCACCATTTCCTGGCATTTGACCTCGGCGCCTCCAGCGGAAGGGCCATCCTGGGCACCCTCTCCGGAGAAAAACTGACCCTGACTGAAGTCCACCGTTTTAACAACCAGATGCTGCTTCTCCACGGGCATTATTACTGGAACATCTTCACCCTTTTCAGCGAACTGAAAACAGGCCTGGCCATGTGCATCAAAGAGCTGAATATCCATCCCGAGTCGATAGGGATCGACACCTGGGGCGTCGATTATGCTCTGGTTACGGGAGACGGACAGGTGGCAGGGCTGCCCTTTGCCTACCGTGACGGGCGCACCGACGAGAGCATGACACAATTCTTTGAACTGATGCCCAGAGAGGAGACCTATCTGCTGTCAGGCATCCAGTTCATGCAGTTTAACACCCTCTTCCAACTCTTCTCGGCAGTCCGCTCAGGACTCGAGACCATGCAAGTCGCCCGTTCGTTGCTCTTCACCCCCGATCTGCTCAATTTCCTCTTCACGGGTGTACGCAAAAATGAATATACCATTGCCAGCACCTCCCAGATGCTGAAGGCCGGGCAACCAGAATGGGAATACCGGCTTTTCGATGCGGCGGGGATTCCGCGGGATCTGGTCGGGGAGATCATCCTTCCGGGGAGCATCCTGGGGCCTCTGCTGCCCGAGGTATGTGCCGAAACCGGGAGTGATCCGGTGCCCTGCATGGCAGTGGCTTCCCATGACACCGCCTCGGCGATTGCGGCCGTCCCCGCCGGCGAAGGCACCTGGGCTTACATCAGCTCTGGCACCTGGTCGCTGATGGGCATAGAGAACCCCGGGGCCCTGGTCTCACCCGAAACCCTGGCCCTGAACTTCACCAACGAGGGAGGTGTCGACGGCACCACCCGCTTCCTGAAAAACATCATGGGGCTCTGGCTGATCCAGGAATGTAAACGGAAATGGGACCAGGAACACCTCCTCTCCTGGAGCGACATTGTCGAGATGAGCAAGACCGTTGCTCCCTTCGTGAGCCTCATCGACCCCGACGACCTCTCCTTTCTCAACCCGGCCGATATGCCGGCAGCCATCCGCGACTTCTGCGAGAAAACAGGCCAGCCTGTTCCGGCCACCCCGGCAGTCATCGCCCGCTGCGTCTATGAAAGCCTCGCCCTGAAATACAAGTTCACCCTGGAACAGATCGAAAAGGTGATTAAAAAACCAGTGGAAAAAATCCATATCATCGGCGGGGGCGCCAACAACAGGTTCCTGTGCCAGCTGACCGCCAATGCTACCGGACTGCCCGTACTCGCCGGGCCCGTGGAAGCCACCGCCATCGGCAACATCCTCATGCAGGCCCGCGGCCTCGGCTATGTGGAGTCCCTCTCCGAAATGAGAAAAATAGTCTCCGACTCTTTCGGCGTGATCCAATACCTTCCGGTCAACGTCAGCGATTGGGAGGAGAACTACCTCCGGTTTAAAGTGATCCTCTCCCTGAATAACCCCCCAAAGGAGTAGATCATCTTAAGCCGCAGGAAGGGATAACCTCAAGGGGAGGGAGGCCGCTCAAAACCACCTTCTCTTGCGGAACAGGAAAATACCCAGCGCCGACAACCCGATGGAAAAAAGCAGAATGGCATAAAAGGACCATTGAACCCCTTCCAGATGGTTGGGGACATTCATCCCGTAGAGGCTGGCAATCAAGGTGGGGATCATCAGGATAATGGATATGGAGGTGAGTCTTTTCATCACCACATTCAGATTGTTGGAGATGACCGAGGCAAAGGCATCCATCATTCCGGCCTGAATATCACTGTAAATCTTGGCCATCTCCAGAGCCTGCCTGATCTCAATGATGACATCCTCCAGCAGGTCGTCGTTGATTTCATCCAGAACATACCTTTTGGAATTCTTCAGCTTAACCAGCACCAACTCGTTTCCCTTGAGGGAGGTGATGAAGAAAACCAGGCATTTTTCCATTTTCAGCAACTGGTTGAGTTCCTCGTTCCTGATGGACTTTTCCAGTTCGCGTTCAATGGCCGAGGACTGTTGGTTGATCTGTTTGAGGTATTTGAGGTAAAGTTTGGCAGAACGCTGAAAAAGCCTCAACATAAAGTTAAAAACATCACTCACCTGTTCTTTATGTTCACGGTAAAGGGAGGGCTGGTCGGCGGGCAACACCTCGTTGGGACTGCCACAAAGGGTCACCGTCAGGCTGGAAGTCATGAAAACCCCCAGGGGAATGGTCTGAAAAGGAATACCGTTGTTGGAAACCACCACCGGAATACGCAGAATGACCAATGAAAAATCATCGTCAAATTCGACACGGGGCCGTTCATCAGGGTCCAGAATGTCTGAAATGATCTCCCCCGGAATGTTGTATTCCCTGGAAATATGTTCGATTTCGATGGGTGTGGGTTGGGTCACATTGATCCAGCAGTTCTGACCGGCCTGCGGAAGCTCTACATGCCCCCCAAGGCTCCTGAAGATTCTGATCATGAAAATGCCTCCTCTTTTATACGGCCGGGGAGGCATACCACCTTACCCTAACCGCAGGTTAGTACTCTCGTTCGTTGATGATACGGGCCGTCGTCCATATGAAAACTCTTTGTTTAAAGCTGGCTGCAAAGATAACAGTTCCCTTTTCCCATGAACCGGCACCTCCCCAAAAAAATAGCTTAAAGAAATGTTAATTTTCATGACCGGCACGGCTCCCGCCTTCAGGCCCCGGCTGCCATTTTTCACACCCAACACACCCCTAAAATGACAAATCCTGCTACTTTTGTATCAGACAATGAAGTCTGCCTTTAACCACCAGACCCCCGGGTTGGCCCGGTGACGTCTGCCTGATCTGACAACGCTTACTGACATGATCAAGTCATTAGCCATCATCGGTTGTGGAGGGTTCATCGGAACCATTGCAAGATATCTGGTATCCAGGTATTTCCAACTCAACTACCCCACCCTGTTCCCCTGGGGAACCTTCGCCGTCAACCTTGCGGGCTGCTTCCTGATCGGCATCATCTACGGCCTCTCTGAAAAGGGCCATCTCCTCTCCCCGGAACTCCGGTTGTTTCTTACCGTCGGATTCTGCGGAGGATTCACCACCTTCTCCTCCTTCTCCAACGAAGCCCTCATGCTGCTCCAACAACAGGAATGGCTGCGCTTCTCCCTTTATGCCACCCTCTCCTTTTTCCTGGGACTGGTAGCCGTTTATATCGGGAAAATCCTTATTCAACTCAACTGGCCATGACAGAAAACAACGAAACCTTTATCCTGAGAATCTATATCGGCTCTTCTGATAAGGTGAACCAGCAACTCCTCTATGAATACCTGGTTTTCGAAGCCAAGAAACTGGGTTTGGCAGGGGCCACAGTACTAAAGGGAATTTTGAGTTTTGGGGCCAGCTCCGTCATACACTCCTACAAATTCTGGGAAACCCTCGATAAGGTGCCTGTTGTTGTGGAAATCGTGGATGAACCCTCCAAAATCAACAGCTATTGGGAAACCGTAAAACCGGTGCTTGAATCGGTACGCTACGGCTGTCTGGCGACGCTTGACAGAACCTCTGTTCTGATGTACAAATCGGGAAAACAACGGATCCCGGGAACAGCATAGAACCGGCCCCTGCAGAAGTATCCTTTTTGAGGAAGCCAGCATATGCCAGCAACGAACTCTTACAGATTACGAAGTAACGAGTAATGAGAGAGAAGGGGCAGAAGGGAGCCTGTTCCCTTTATGTGGGTTTGTGCTGCGCCAATAACGGTTTTATTCCACGTAAAGAACCAGGCCCTTGAGGTACTCTCCTTCAGGATGATAGATACTCACGGGGTGGTCGGCAGGCTGGGTGAGCTGGTGGAGGATCCTGACCTGGCGGCGGCTGATGGCTGCTGCGCTGAAAACGGCTTCCCGGAAACGGTCGCGGGCCACGGCCTGCGAACAGGAGAAGGTGAACAGGATTCCTCCCGGGCGGATCATCTCCATAGCCCGGGCGTTGAGCCGTTTGTAGGCCTTCAGGGCCTGAGGCAGGGCTTCCTGATGTTTGGCAAAAGCCGGGGGATCCAGGACCACCAGGTCGTAATCACCAGTATGACCATGCATATATTCAAAAGCATCGGCGACAAAAGCCTCATGGCGCTCCTCCTCCGGAAAATTCAGTAACGCATTGATGCGGCTCAACTCCACGGCACTGCGGGAAGCATCGACGGAATGGACCAGCTGGGCCCCGCCCTGTAACGCATAGACCGAGAAACCCCCGGTATAACTGAACATATTCAGCACCCGGCGGCCTTCACTGTAAGCCCCTACCAGCCGGCGGTTCTCACGCTGATCAATGAAAAAACCGGTCTTCTGCCCACTCTCCCAGTCGACTTGAAACCGGAGCCCATGCTCGGTCACCTCATGGGGTACGGCAGCTTCCCCCAGCAGGTATCCATCATGGGGGCGCAGATCAGCCTTGAAAGGGACCGTTTTTTCACTTTTATCATAGACGGCTGTCAGGGCACTCCCCAGCACCCCGGCCAGGGCACGGGCTATCTCCTCCCGTACCAGGAACATCCCTGCACTGTGCGCCTGAAACACTGCTACCCCATTGTAGAGATCCACGATCAGTCCGGGCAATCCATCCCCCTCACCATGAATCAACCGGCAGACATTGTTGCCGGGGCTCCCGGCAATGCCTGTCCTTTGCCGTACCTCCAGGGCGGCAGCTATCTTTTCACGCCAGAAGTGCTCCCCCGGAGGCGCTTCCCCGAAAGAGAGCATGCGCACGGCAATGGACCCTACCTGGTAATGGCCCCACCCCAGCGTCTTTCCATCCCGTGAAAGCACCCTGACCATCTCTCCCTCCCTGATGCCCGGGGCAAGCGTTCCTATGGCCCCCGAAAACACCCAGGGGTGATACCGGAGCAACGACTGCTCTTTTCCGGCCTTGAGTTGTATGGTCTTGGAGGTACTGCTCACGATTGAAGTTGTTGTAGTTTTTCAAAGATCAGCAGGGAAGCCCAGGCGTCGGTGGCGGCATAAGCCATCTGCTGCACCGTGAGCTGCTCCGCTTCCCAGTTGGAGAGCTGCTGTGATTTGGAAATCCTGAAACCCAGAAGGATGGCACACAACTTCTTCAGGCTGAAGTCCTTGATCCCCATCTTCTGCGCTTGTTCCTGCAACTCGATAAACCCCGAAGGTTTGAAAGGGGTAATCTTTTGCAGGGCCTTCAGATCGTCACGGATGGCTACCCCTGCCTTAAGGAGTGAGGCATCAGAAAGCAACCGGCGGACCTCCACGGGTAGACCGGTCTTCTTGACCCGGAAGAGAAAAGCTTTATCATGGGTCGACAATTGAAGAAGGGCGACCTGATGGTTATCGCCCTTGCGGAAGGAGGGTTTGGTCTCGGTATCGAAACCCAGCACCCTGTGACTGGTAAGCTCCTGGACGGCCTGACGCACCATCTCAGGCTTCTCCACCACGATCATCTCTCCCCCGAATTGCCGCAGGGGCAACCCGGCGATCTCCTCCCTGGTGATGGATTCCCTGATGATTTCCTCCATCTCACTCATCTCCTTCCCTGAAAAAACGGTCCACCCATCCTGAAGCATCGCGGCGGCTACCGGTATTCCCCGGCTGTGGCCTCTCCCCGTTCTCCAATGCACCACTAAAAACCAACTGATGTAGCGCCCGCAGTACATTCACCAGCCGCTGGCCCCAGAACTCCCCAAAATGGGCCGTGCACTCCGCCAGCGCATCATGCATGACCTCTTCATTGCCCAAACTGTAGGCCGTCAGAAAATCCTTCAGATCCTGATAAATATCCAGCAGGCTCTCGGATATACTGGCCGTAACCCGCTCGGTACCAAACTGAATCTCAGGGTCGAAGACCTCCTGATAGGCATCATATTCCCCCAGGATTTCGGCCCATTTCCCGAGATAGAGGTTGTAGTCGAGTTCGGTGACATACTTCTCCAGGGGGTCGTCTGACATGGGCTCCACCACAGGCAGCAGCGAAGCCTTGAAATAAAGCAGAGGCAGCAATTTCCGGGTAAGGTCAGCAAGCGCCGGTAAAGCGTAGTTGCCGGGAACCTCCACAACACGGCAGAATTCACTGGCCACGGCCACAAATTCCACCACATTCCTGCCATACACCAGGTGGTCTAACCCATTCTTCTCCATAACTTACAAAAACTCGCGCAAAATTAAGAAAAACACGCACTCCACACCGGTATACCCTTTACTTTTCGCCCTTCCATTCCAAACGGTTGTCCACCCTGCGCACGATTTTTTCATTGTCGAGCAACCAACGGAGGAGATTCCGGGCGTTTTCGTTTTCGGGGCCCAGCCTGAACATCAACTCCTCGGGCAGTAAAGGTTCCGACAACCCTTCCCTGATGGAGGTCAGAATCTTATCAAATTCCAGCCGGCTCAATCCTAGCTGGTTACGCTCCTGACAGACATCACATATTCCACAACGCTGGGCGTCTTTCTCCCCGAAATAGCCGAGAAGGATCTGACTACGGCATTTCGTGGTGGACGAGGCATACTGGATGACCGCCTCTATCCTGCGCATGAAATCCTGCTTGCGCAAGTCATAATTCTCTCGCGAGAAAATAAGCCGCTCCTGCTCCACCCGGTCCCGGGTGTAAAAAATATAAGGGCTTTTCCTGCGTGGCACATAGTCGATGATGCGGTGGTTATTGAGCTGCTTCAGAAAGCCGGCGATCACCTCAGCTGTGGTTCCTGCCCTGGTGGCCAACAGCTCTTCCTCGACCATCACATACCCGGTAAACAGTCCGGTATAGGAGCGCAACAACAATTTGATGAATCCATCGTAGGCTTCATTGGCAATCTGAAAGCTGTAGAGCTCATCACGGCTCACCATGAAATAGACCCGCGAAGGTGAATCCACCTCTTCCGAAAATTCAAAATAACCCTGCCGCTGAATGATTTTCATGC
>ERZ1645192.2056-NODE-2056-length-16737-cov-7.286297_pt1 | contig 16737 bp, 11 predicted proteins | sample MGYA00575354_ERZ1645192 | MGnify/ENA primary metagenome ERZ1645192 (study PRJEB40844, sample SAMN11349763) | freshwater sediment metagenome | isolation source: river sediment | host: Sediment | place: India: Faizupur Khadar , New Delhi | collected 2017-02-21 ... | reverse complement strand
CCTATACGATATCGGACGGCCACGGCGGCACGGATACGGCCACGGTGAATATCACAGTTAATGGCGTGGATGACCCGCCGACACCGGGTGTTTCACTGACAGCGGATCACCCGACATCATCGACAGTGGAAGTCACATTTGACGAAACGACGGACGATGAGACATTAGCGGGCAATCTGGTCTATCTGGTGTATTACTCTGAAAACGCGGCTGATTTGGCCAGCCTGGATGTGATTGATGCGCCCGGAAGCACAGCGACTCCGTTTGGTTCCGCAGCGTCGTATGGTACGGGATTGGTCACCGTAACCGGATTGAATCCGCTAACGCTGTACTATTTCACGGTGGTTGTGCAGGATGAAGCCGGTAATCGGAGTGTTTATAACACAGATGACGAAACAACACTGGGAGCGCCCTTAAGCATGGTAGTGACGCCAAAATACTCACTGATTGAAGTGGGTGATACGGTTGATCTGGATGTCATTTTTACACCGAGCTCAGCCAGCTATGATCCGGTTACCTGGAGCAGTTCGAATACAGCTGTGGGAACGGTCGATGCAAACGGCGTGGTGACAGGCGTCTCTGTGGGACGAATTATTGTGACCGCGACATGCGGAGAACTTTCGGATACGGCGATTGTGGAAGTGCAGTCCTCAACGCCCGATGATCCGGCGGCAGATACAATACGCATCAAAGGCGATATCATGTATATCACGGATGAGACGCCGATACCGGATGTGGATATCACGATGTACAGCACAGCCAAACGCGACACGACCAATTCCAGCGGTGTATTCAACCTCGGAACAGTGGAAGAAGGAACCCATACACTGATTGCCGAAAGCAGCCCCGGTGTTGAAATCGGCCGCATGACGGTGACCATTACGCGAGGCGCGGTAGAAAGCTATACCCTGCACGGTGACGGCTCTTTGGATATTGTGTACGATGATACAACACGCGTCATCTTTATCCGGCTGACGGTGCCGAGGGCAAACCCAAGCGCCGGAGCCAGTGTGCGCGCACCCGATGACGGAGTTTTGTTCGATCCTGCCGGAAGCGGCCGGATTCCCAATCCGGAGACAGGCGACAGACCCGATACATCCAGTGCAATCTGGGATATCATCAGTGATTTTTTTAAAGGGCAGGACATAACGGAATAGAAGACAAATCAGGCCCCCGCGTATCGACAGATGACGGGGGCTTTTTTATCGAAATCGGGTTTTTGGGCACGTTTCTATCGGCACGGCTGCTTTGCTGGGCAGACGAAGAAAACCGATGAATTGCTTAAAAAAAGGCGGAAAGATGAAGTTTTTTTTAAAAAATTCAAAGAAAGCATTGTATCTGCGCCGAAAATATTATAAATTTAAGTATCTGCATATTTTTGTTCAACACAACAGAAGGCATGACCGTAAAGAACCCTGCAGGCTCGGGTTCGCACTTTGTTGAAAAAGCAGGTCAGGCCGACAGGATATTGCGGCTTGAAGGTTCAGGGTGAAGAATTTCTTTATTATGCATGAGACAGAAAGACTTACTGCATAATCTGACTTTGTTTAGCCGATAAGTTAAAAATAAATTTTGAAAGGTGAGGAAGTATGACACAGAACAAGAAATTACTCGAATGGGTAAAAGAAGTTGAAACGCTTTGCCAGCCCGACCAGGTTTACTGGTGTGACGGCTCGGAAGAAGAAAATGAGCGGTTACTGGCAGAGATGGTGGAAAGCGGCGCGGCGATTAAGCTGAACGCTGAAAAGCGCCCGGGATGTTATCTGTTCAACAGCGATCCTTCGGACGTTGCGCGTGTAGAAAACAGAACGTATATCGCATCAAAGACACAGGAAGAAGCTGGCCCGACCAACAACTGGATCGACCCGGTCGAACTGAAAAAGACGATGACCGGACTTTACTCCGGTTGCATGAAGGGCAGAACGATGTATATCATTCCGTTCTCCATGGGCCCCATCGGTTCGCCCATCTCCAAGATTGGCGTTGAAATCACCGACAGTGCTTACGTTGTAACCAACATGCGCATCATGACCCGTATGGGCAAAAAGGTGCTGGATACATTGGGCGACGGTGAATTCGTACCCTGCCTGCACTCCATCGGCGCACCTTTGGCCGAAGGACAGAAAGATGTCAGATGGCCCTGCGCACCGATCGAAGAAAAATATATCAGCCACTTCCCGGAAGAAAGACTGATCTGGTCCTACGGCTCCGGTTACGGCGGCAACGCGCTGCTCGGCAAAAAGTGCTTTGCGCTGCGTATTGCTTCAGCTATTGCCAGAGATGAAGGATGGCTGGCCGAACATATGCTGATCTTACGCTTAACTGACCCCGACGGCAACAAGACCTATATCACCGGCGCTTTCCCGAGCGCATGCGGCAAAACCAACCTGGCGATGCTCATTCCGACCATTCCCGGATGGAAGGTTGAAACCATCGGCGACGATATTGCCTGGATGAAGTTCGGCGCAGACGGAAGACTGTATGCCATCAATCCGGAATACGGCTTCTTCGGCGTAGCGCCCGGAACATCGGATCAGTCCAACCCGAACGCGATGAGAAGCATTGAGAAAAACACCATCTTCACGAATGTTGCGATGACAGACGACAAGGATGTGTGGTGGGAAGGTATCGGTTCCGATGCGCCCAGCCACCTCATTGACTGGAAGAATAAAGATTGGGCGCCCGGCAGTGCCGACCCTGCGGCCCATCCGAACGCGCGTTTCACCGCACCGGCTTCCCAGTGCCCGGTTATTGCCCCTGAGTGGGAAGACCCGGCTGGCGTACCGATTTCCGCTATCTTAATCGGCGGACGCCGCCCGCACACCATCCCGCTGGTACACGAAAGCTTTGACTGGAATCACGGTATATTTGCTGGTTCCATCATGGGTTCGGAAATTACCGCGGCGACCATCTCCAATAAAATTGGTCAGGTACGCCGCGACCCGTTTGCCATGCTGCCTTTCATCGGCTACAATGTCTGCGATTATCTGCAGCACTGGCTGGATGTTGGCGCCAAAGCGGACGCTTCCAAGCTGCCCAAGATTTTCTATGTCAACTGGTTCCGCAAGGACGATAACGGCAAATGGCTGTGGCCGGGCTTCGGCGAAAACAGCCGCGTGTTGAAATGGATTGTCGAACGCGTCAACGGCAAAGGCAAAGCGGAGAAAACCGCTATCGGTTATGTCCCCACAAAGGATGCGCTTTATCTGGACGGTCTTAAAGTCAGTGATGCCGACATGACCGAGCTTTTAAAGATTGACAAAGAAGAATGGATGGCTGAAGTTGAATCCATTAAGGAACACTACGCCAACTACGGCGCCAAGATGCCGAAAGAGCTGTTAAATCAGCTGGCGGCATTGGAAGAACGCGTTTCCAACATGTAACAACATATTGTGTTATCGGCAATCGAAATGTAATTGCGCGGTAACAATCAATAATCTAGTTTAATTAAGGCTTCTGCAGATTGATCTGTCGGAGCCTTTTTTAATTTATAAAAAGCGCTTTTTCTACAAATAAAATACAAAGAAACGCAGTAATTCTGCCGCGGATAGCCTATAAAATGGCAGCTCTATCCAAAACAGATAAATGTTAATATATTCTATAAAATGGTAAAAAATATTTTTTAGATGAAGCCATCTGCCTACTTGAAACGATTATTGGAAGTGATATAATGGGCGTAATTGCGATTAAAATGATGTATCTATAGGAGGATACAATTATGAAAGAAATTGCGCTGTACTCATCAATTCTTGTTTCAATTGTTGCGTTCGCTTTTGCGTTCTGGTTGTTCTTGTGGGTGAAAAAACAACCTTCCAGCAACAAGACCATTGAGTTTAATGGAGAGCTCATTCGTAAGGGAGCCAGAGCGTTCCTGAAAAAGGAATACGTGGTTCTCGCGAAATTTGCAGGTGTCTTTGCGGTATTTATCTTTGTCTTTTTGCCCATTCCGATTTGGAAAGGGAATATTTCGCAGAATCTGCTGATGGCGATTGCCTACATTCTGGGAACCGTATTTTCAGCCATTGCTGGAAAGATCGGTATTGAAGTAGCGACTATCGCGAATGTAAAAGCGGCGGAAGCGGCGCAGAGCGGAATTAAACGTTCCTTTATGGCGGGTTTCCGCGGCGGCGCGGTCATGGGCATGGCCGTTGTTGGTGCCAGTCTGTTGGGCGTTGTTTTGGTCTTTATGCTCACGGGAGACCCGACGACCGTACTCGGCTTCAGCTTCGGCGCAAGTTCACTTGCACTGTTTGCCAAAGCGGGCGGCGGTATCTTCACCAAGACGGCTGATATCAGCGCCGACCTGGTTGGAAAAGTGGAGATGGGCATTCCTGAAGATGACCCGAGAAATCCGGCGGTTATCGCGGACAATGTCGGCGACAATGTCGGCGACGTAGCGGGTATGGGTGCAGACTTGTTTGACTCAAACGTTGCGTCCATGGCGGCCGCGCTGGTTCTTGCTTTTTCGCTGGATAAAGTGCTGGGCGGCGTCATGAATGTTTCCATGGTGTTCTGCTTTGCGGCTTTGGGTTTGCTGGCCTCCATTATCGGTGTGATGACCGCCAGAATCGGCAAACATGGTAATCCGACACGGGCATTAAACTCCAGCACTTATGTGACTACCGCGATTTATATCGCCTTAACAGCAGCTGCGACTGCCATTTTCGGATTCGCCTGGAGAATCTGGGGCGCATGCGTGGTTGGCTTAATGGTCGGCGTCATCATTGGTATTACAACCGACTACTTTACGGATGATTCCAAAAAGCCGGTTAAATTTGTGGCTAAAGCAAGCGCTTCCGGACCTGCGTTTACCATTCTGTCCGGTATCTCTTACGGGTTGTTGAGCGTTCTTCCGGCTATGATTGGTATCGGCGTTTCGGCGCTGGTGGCATATAAACTGTGCGAACCGATTAACCCGGCTTTCGGACTGGAATATGCGATGTTCGGCATCTCGATGGCGGCGCTTGGCATGCTATCCATCGTGGGTATGATTATCAGCAACGATGCGTACGGCCCGATTGTGGATAATGCGCGCGGTCTGGCCGAAATGGGCGGACTTGGCGAAGACGTTATCCAAATCACCGATGAATTAGACTCTGCTGGAAATACCGTAAAAGCGGTAACCAAAGGTTTTGCGATCTCGGCGGCTGGACTGACCGTTATTGCACTTTTGGGTGCGTTTATGAGCGAAGTGAACACAGCGGCGGCCGAACTGGGTATCAGCGGAATTTCGAATTTTGATATCATGAACCCCATGGTCTTCTTCGGACTGCTGGTGGGCGCGGCGGTTCCCGCAGTATTCTCATCCATGCTCATTATGGGTGTTGACCGCAACGCACAGCGTATGGTAGCCGAAATTCACAGACAGTTCAGAGAAATTGTCGGTTTAAAAGAAGGAAAACCCGGCGTACATCCGGAATATAACAAGTGCATCGAAATTGCGACGACAGGGGCCCTTAAAGAGCTGCTGCCGGCGGGTATTTTTGTCATCGTTCTGACTTTGGCTGTTGGATTCATCGGCGGCGTCAATGCGATCGGCGGTTTCCTATGCGGCAATATCATCAGCGGGCTTCTGTTTGCGCTGTTCATGAGCAATTCCGGCGGTCTTTGGGACAATGCAAAGAAATATGTTGAATCGGGACACGAAGGCGGGAAAGGCTCAGCGGCGCATAGCGCGGCCGTTGTGGGCGATACGGTAGGCGATCCTTTCAAAGATACAGCGGGTCCGTCACTCAACACGCAGATTACTGTGGTATCTTTAGTATCCTCCCTGATGGCAACGTTGTTCCTGACGATATCAATCTTTTAAATAGGAGAGTATACTAATGGAAGTGATTTATCAAAACGCGTTGAATATTGAATGGCAGCAATTGGTGATGTGGCTGATCGGCGGAATCCTCATTTATTTGGCGATTCGTCGCGATATGGAACCTGCACTGCTGTTGCCCATGGGGTTCGGAGCGATTTTGGTCAATCTTCCGATGTCTGGAGCGGTTACGCAAATTTATGAGGGTGCCACGGAAATTGGCATCCTCAATATTCTTTTTGACTCCGGCATTGCGAACGAACTGTTCCCGTTGCTTTTGTTTATCGGCATCGGCGCGATGATTGACTTTGAACCTTTATTATCCAACCCAAAATTGATGCTGTTCGGCGCTGCCGCTCAGTTTGGTATTTTCTTTACCTTAAGTATGGCGGCGTTGCTGGGATTCCAAATGAACGATGCGGCATCTATCGCCATCATTGGCGCAGCTGACGGTCCGACATCCATCTTTGTTGCGAATTACCTAAAATCCCAATATATCGGGCCAATCATAGTGGCGGCGTACTCGTATATGGCGCTGGTACCTATCGTGCAGCCTCCGGTCATCCGTCTCATCACCACTAAAAAAGAACGGCTGATTCGGATGCCCTACAGCAACGTTAAAATTTCGAAACTGACTAAAATTCTGTTTCCCATCATTGTCACGATCATCGCGGGTATTATTTCTCCGCGTTCGGTCGCGTTGATTGGGCTTTTGATGTTCGGAAATCTCATCCGCGAATGCGGCGTGCTGAATTCGCTTTCGGATACAGCGCAAAAGGTTCTAGCCAATCTGATTACGCTGTTGCTGGGCATTACGGTGGCAGCCAGCATGCGGGCCGAAGCATTCTTAAACCTGCAAACACTGATGATTATGGGCCTTGGTCTTATCGCCTTTGTGTTTGATACGATTGGCGGTGTGATGTTTGCCAAGGTCTTAAATCTTTTTGTCAAACACAAAATCAACCCCATGATTGGGGCGGCAGGTATTTCGGCGTTCCCCATGTCGGCGCGTGTAATCAACAAGATGGGTCTGGCCGAAGACAAGCACAACTTCCTGCTGATGCATGCGGTCGGCACCAATGTTTCCGGGCAGATTGCCTCGGTCATCGCGGGCGGCTTAATCCTTAATTTCTTTAGTTAAGGGAAGGAGAATCGATTATGAATATTGATAATTTTTTATCTACGCTGCCGATTATGGGTCTGGGGATGCTGGGGATTTTTATTGTTACGGCGGTGATCATCCTCATCACTATGGCCTTAAACAAATTAACTGCGCCGAAAGCAAACGAAGAAAAAGAAGAATCGTAACAGGGCGCATCATTTAAGCGCCAGTACGGAAAAACCTATTCAGCACATCTTTTTTTAAAAAGGATGTGCTTTTTTCCCTCAATGTGCGCGTACTTAAATACGCAAAATTTGCCATCTTGACAACGACATTGGAATCTGATATATATTTGCTTAAGGTATTTAGTAATAGGTATTTAGGCAATGGCGCCAAATTCACAGATTTTTTTGTGTGAGTTTGCGTCTTTTTTTTGCTTTCTTACTCTATTCGAATGCCCAAAAACTTGTTTTTGGGTTTTGCTCGTTTAAGGCGAGAAATTGAGCATCGCGCTTACGCGATGGAAAGAAGGTGAATTTTTTTGGATACACAAGTTATGCTCGACACAATGTGGGTGATTATCACCGGCGCACTCGTATTCTTTATGAATCTGGGATTCGCCGCGGTTGAGAGCGGTTTTGCCCGTCAGAAAAACTCGGTCAACATCCTCTCGAAAAACTTTATCGTTTTTGCAGTTTCCTCTCTGGGCTTCCTGGTCTTGGGCTGGGGACTCATGTTCGGCGACGGCAACGGTTTTATCGGCCTGAAGGGTCTCTTTATGGTCGGCGGCGCGGACAACTCTCCGGCAGTCGGCGATGCCTATCAGGGCGTTTACAGCGCCATTTCCTGGACCGGCATTCCGCTCTGGGCGAAATTCTTCTTCCAGTTGGTCTTCTGCGGAACAGCGGCAACGATTGTTTCCGGCGCGGTCGCTGAAAGAATCAAGTACATCTCCTTTATCATTTTTTCACTCCTTTTGACCATGTTCATTTACCCAATCGTGGGACACTGGATTTGGGGCGGCGGCTTCCTTTACAATCTTGGAATGTATGACTTTGCCGGCGGCACCGTGGTTCACTCGGTCGGCGGCTGGGCTGCTTTGACGGGCGCCATCATCCTTGGACCCAGACTTGGTAAGTACACCAAAGACGGCAAGATTCATCCGATTCCCGGTCACAGCATGAGCTTGGCCACTATCGGTGCGTTTGTTCTCTGGCTGGGCTGGTTCGGATTCAACCCCGGCTCCACCATGGCGGCGGCACCACAGTCCATTGCACACATCGTGGTCACCACCAACACCGCGGGTATCGTTGCGATTCTGACGGCGACAGCGACCTCCTGGATTGTCATCGGTAAGCCGGACCTCGGCATGTCCATCAACGGTCTGCTTGCGGGTTTGGTTGCCATTACACCGGCTTGCGCATATGTCAGCGTCCCCAGCGCTCTGATTATCGGCGCGGTTTCCGGTATCATCGTTGTGCTTTCGGTTATGTTCTTTGACAAGATCAAAGTCGACGATCCGGTCGGCGCCATCTCGGTTCATCTGGTACATGGTGTTTTAGGTACGCTCTTTGTGGGTCTGTTTGCACAGGACGGTATCGGCGGCGTAGCCATTCCTAACGGTCTGTTCTTCGGCGGTGGCTGGGGACTTTTGAAATCTCAGGCGATCGGCGTTGCGGCGGTTGGCGGATTTGTTGCGGCGGCGTCCATAGTGGGATGGGTAGCGATTAAATATACCCTCGGCCTGCGCGTCTCGGCGAAAGAGGAGATTGAGGGCTTGGACGTTGGCGAACACGGCAACGAAGGTTACCCGAACTTTGTAACCAACGATATCTCTTACGAACTCGAAGCGCTGGATGCGGCGGAAATGAAATATGCGGCGGGCTCTGTACCGGTTGAAAAAGCGGTTCCCGTTGTGGTCAGCCCGGATGTGATTGCTTCCGGCTCCAAACTGACCAAGATCGAGATTATTACCAAACAGGGCCGGTTTGAATCGCTGAAGAACGAACTCGACAAGATCGGCATCACCGGCATGACCGTGACCAACGTATTGGGATATGGCCTGCAGGGCGGCAGAACCGAGTTCTATCGCGGCGTCGAGCTGGATACACACTTACTGCCCAAGGTCAAAATTGAAATCGTGGTCAGCAAGGTTCCGGTCAGACTGGTCATCGAAACGGCTAAAAAAGTCCTGTACACCGGCAATATCGGCGACGGCAAAATCTTCATCAGCAACATTGAGAACGTCATCAAAGTTCGCACAGGTGAAGAAGGCTTCGAAGCCCTTCAGGATGTCGAATAAACAGGATACAGCATGTTTTACAAGCGATATCAACACAATAAAGGAGCTGCCTGATGGCCGCTCCTTTTTAGTGTACGTTACTTCTGAAAGTGGAATTAATTTGATTACGATAGGCTAATCCAGAATATCGATAAGGGCGATATATTCCGCCCAGCCCGAGTCCGAATCGTCCGACGCGACACTGGATTCGATACTGAGGAAAACGATGGTCAGGCTCATCTGATCCAATGGGTAGGTGAAGGTCAGCGCATCCTGGCTGAGCTCACTCTGCGCGCCGTATTTGGCGTTAATATCCTGCACGAACTCGGAAATGCTTTGCCGGAAAACCTCATTCCCGTCCAGAGAGAATATAATCTGCTGAACGCCCGTACCATCTTTGTCGCTGAACCCATTGGACATGGATATCGTACCAATCTCGGTTTCAAATTCGGCATCTGCGTTGCGCGACAAGACCATATAGTCGGCATCGCGAACATCAAAGAAATAATCAGAATCCTTCTGATAATAGTAGTAGTAATCCGACTGGGAGGAGTAATGCCATTCGGTCATCTCAAACCCAATCGCTTTTTCAATAGCGCCCAGTGTCTCATAGCCGCTGAATGCTTTAATATCCGACAGATCATGATAATTGTTGAAATAAAGAATAACCGAACTGACATCGTTCATCGCATCCTGATTAAGCGCGGTATTTTTCACCAGTTTGCCTTCGCTGATCAGACCGTTTTCGGTGAGCATATCATCCAGACGCTGGTTCTGGCTGTGCATCGAAACCGAGAAAGCACCCCACGGGCCAAAGACCGTCAGCAGAGCCAGCAATGACGCGGTCAGCGGGATGACGACGTTCTTCAAGTTTTCAGGTTTGGAAAAGCCCATATAGACGGACATGGACAGCGCCCAGAGTCCGCCGACAATGGTGAAGTATCGCGGCTCGGTGACGCCGTATTGGCTGATGCGGATGATGATGGCGGTAAACATCATGGCGAGCGGCAGAATCATCAGCCGCGGGAACCAGCGGCTGAAAAACCGCGCCCACTTGCTGGCCAAGGTTTCGGGGCGCGCGAGATACAGCACCAGAACGCCCGCGATGGCGTACCACAGAACGAGGTTGCCGATGATGTTTTTCGGAAGCTCATGAACGACGAGCATGCGGATGAAATAGATATAGAGCACTGTGGTGTAAGCGATGAGAATGGGCATCAGCACATACAGCAACAGGATTTTAAAGAACTTGGTATGCGTGTCGGGCAGGACAGCGTCCTTCTCGGGAATGCCCGCAAAGAAAAACGAAGGCAGGATGATGCCCGCGACAACCAGCAGGGTGTCGGTGTAATGCTTGTCGATGATGGGGACGTTTAAGAGTTCCTTCAGCGAAAAGAGAATGCCCGAAAGTCCGCCGAAGATGATGCCGCAATAGAACATCGTTACCAGCAGACGCCAGGCGATGTGGAAGGTGTGGATTTCCACCTTGTCCTTGCCCGTAGAAAACGGTGCGATGATGAACATGCCCCAAAGAAACAGGTTTAAGCCGGTGTAGCGGATGAGGGATGCGCCGTGAAGATCCGGCAGACCGAAAAACAGATAGAGCGTTAAGACCGCCAGAATTGCGCCGTCTGCGGCAAGAGTCATCAGCACGGATTTCTGATTAAACGTTTCTAAAAGCACCCGGGCGAGCAAAGCAAACGGCACGCCGAGCGCCAGCACCATGGCAACTCTCGAAAACCACTCTTTCTGTGTGTCGGTTAAATGGTCCTGCATATGCACAAACGCAATCATGACGCCAGCCGCCAAAGCGGCCAGTACAACGGCGAAAATGAAACGCCGCATGGTTTGGGCCAGCCCGTCAACGAATTTCTGGCGCAGGGTCATAAAGCCTTTTTTGGTCATTTCGTTCACCTTCTTTTTTATCGAAGCATTGTTTTGTGGTACAAATCTATTATACCATATTCAAAAAACGGGCGATACGCGGCGCGACTTGACGGGAGAATTAATCCTTAAAATCGGATTGAAGCGGGTTTTGTTTTCGGGTATAATACCAAAGAAGCTTTTCTAGAAAATTTTTTGCGAGAGACGAAAGCAGCGGCCCATGTCATACAGCGGCCGAAAGCGAATCACTCGAGTCAGCTGAGGGAACCGATGTCATATGAGAATGTGAAACACTATTTTAGCGGTTTGGGAATGGGAGATAAGGTGAAGACGTTTGACGTTTCCAGCGCCACCGTGGAGCTGGCGGCCAAAGCGGTGGGGTGCGAACCCGCGCGGATAGCCAAGACCCTGTCGTTTTTTCTGGATGAAGACCAGCCGATACTGGTGGTGATGGCCGGAGACGCACGGGTGGACAACAAAAAGTACAAGGCGAAATTCGGGCAGAAGGCGAAGATGATACCCTTTGAGCAGGTTGAAGCCGCCACCGGCCATGTGCCGGGCGGGGTATGCCCTTTTGCGGCCAAGACGAATGTCACAGTCTATCTGGATGATTCCTTAAAGCGCTTTGATGTGGTCTATCCGGCCGCGGGCAGCGGAAACAGCGCGGTGGAGCTCACCATCCCGGAACTGGAAAAGTGCTCGGGTTCGTCCGGTTGGGTGAATCTGGCGCAGGATATTGAATCCTAAGAATAGCCGTGTTTTTTGGCGTTTTGGACGAAAATGTAATCATTGCGTCACAGAAAACGTATTGATTTATTTCTTGGTTTGTGGTAAAGTCGGATAGAATTAAAACAAAATATACTGACAATGAAGTCACAGAACGCCCGATTTATTTGTTCTGTGATTTTTTTATCTCCCACGTGAGATTACAAAAAAAACGTTGCCAGTTTGAATAATTCAATATATAATTTATATCACCTATACAGGTTAATAGCCAATTTATGGTTTATTATATTAATTTTCATTTAAATGAAGGAGGAAGATTGAATGAAAAAGCTCATTGCTTTAATGTTAGTTTTAGTGCTGGTTCTCTCTTTAGGCGCATGTGCCAAAACTGAAACCGGTACTATCAAAATTGGTGTTCTTTCACCGACGTCGGGTGCGGGTTCCGTGCACGGTGTTCCGGTAAAGCAGGCTGCTGAACTGGCTGCAAATGAAATCAATGCGGCTGGCGGCATCAATGGCCAGATGATTGAAATCATTGCTTACGACACCAAAGGCGACGCGACCGAAGCGGTTAACGCCTACAACAAATTGAAAGACGAAGATCAGGTTGTTGCTATTGTTGGCGGCACCTACTCCGGCGCTACTCTGGGATTCAAACCGTTGGCTGTTGCTGATAATATGCCGGTTCTTTCCCCGACTGCAACCAACCCGGAAGTTACTCTGGACGCTCCGAACGTATTCAGAGCTTGCTACACAGACGCTTATCAGGGTTCCGTATGTGCGACATTCGCAATGGAAAACTTAGGCTCTGTACAGCCCGGCGTTCTTTACAATAAAGACGACGCTTACTCCGAAGGTCTTGCGGACAGCTTTATCGCTGCTTGCCAGGCTGCTGGTGTAGAACCGGTTGTTGAAGCTTATGCTGCTGAAGATAAGGACTTCTCTTCCCAGCTGTCCAACCTGGACGCTGCTGGTGTTGACGTTCTGTTCGTTCCCCACTATCCGGATACTGTCGGCCCGATCTTAACTCAGGTTAAAAACATGGGTCTTGACTTCATCTGCATGGGCGGCGACGGTTGGGACGGCATTCAGGAAAACTACGCTGCTGAAGCGGAAGGTTTCTACTTTGCTAACCACTACTCACAGGATGATCCTTCTGAAATCGTTCAGAACTTCATCGCTAACTACACGGCTGCATACGGTGAAACTCCGAACGCGCTCGGCGCTCTGGCATACGACGCTGTTTACATGATGGCGAATGCGATTGCTGCTGCTGGCTCCACGGATTCCGATGCGATTATCACTGCTTTGGCGGCGACCTCTTATGACGGCGTAACTGGACACATCCAGTTCGACGCAAACGGCGACCCGATCAAGAGCATCGCGATGATTAAAGTCGTTGACGGAAAATTGACACTTGATTCAAAAGTTGCTGCAAAATAGTTTGTTTACAGGCGGAGTCGTCGGATGAGCAATCGTCCGATGACTTCACTTATTGTTAACATAAACTAATGCTATTTATTGAAGGCATAGTAAGGCAGCGCTTTACTGTGCCTTTTATATAAAATAGAAGGAAGGAGTTATCCTTGGAAAACTTTATACAACAGTTGATATTTGCGCTTCGAATCGGCAGCATTTATGCGGTCATAGCGATTGGTTATACCATGGTATACGGCATCATCAAACTCATCAACTTCGCTCACGGCGAAATCATGGTATTTGGTTCCTATTTCTCGTTTTTACTGGCCTCATCAGGTCTGAACTTTATATGGGTTTTGCTGATATCCATGGGTCTGACAGCTATTCTGGGTATGGTGATGGAGAAAGTCGCTTATGCGCCTTTGAGGAAAGCCCCCAGACTTTCCGCGCTGATTACGGCAATCGGCATGAGCTTTTTACTGCAGAACATTATGCTGCTCATCTTTAAATCTGAACCTAAAAGAATGCCGGAATTGATTTCGATGACCCCGTTTGAAGTAGGCGGCGTACTCATCGACCCGATTACGATTATAACAGTGGGATTGTCCGTACTGTTCATGATAATCTTACAGATATTTATTAAGAACACGAAACCCGGAAAGGCGATGCGCGCGGTATCGCAGGATACCAATGTGGCGGCGCTGATGGGCATCAATGTCAATCGGATTATCACATTGACCTTTGCCATCGGCTCGGCGCTGGGTGCGCTGGGCGGCATCCTCTACTCGCTCATGATCAGCCAGATTTATCCCACGATGGGTATTATGCCGGGCCTAAAAGCGTTTGTCGCGGCCGTTCTTGGCGGCATCGGCATCATGCCGGGCGCGATGCTGGGCGGATTTATCATCGGTGCGGTGGAGACCTTCACCAAAGCCTATCTGTCCTCCAGCTGGTCGGATGGTATTGTATTCCTCATTCTGGTCATTATTCTGTTGTTCAAGCCCGCGGGACTACTCGGCAAGAACAGAAAGGATAAGGTGTAAGCGATGAAAAAAAGTAATCAACTTGTAGGTCTCGGTTTTGTCATCGCATTTATCGCATTTGTCGGGATTTCGGGTTTGCTGTTCATTCTGGCACTGGCGAAGGAACCCAGCGTCACCTACGCGTACGCAGGCATCGTCAGCTGTATGCTGCTGATGCTGGTGTTTTCATTGGCAAAAAAGACATCAAAGACTTTAAAGTCGTATCTTAACAATGCAATCGCGATATTAATCATCATTGTCATCGTGTATCCGCTGATTGCGCATAATAAGTCCCCGGAACTTTTTCCGTTCCTTGGCGGGGTGTCTTTTAAGGGCTATACAACCGGTATCTTCATTCTGATCTGTATTAACATCGTCATGGCGACATCGCTGAATTTTTCGACGGGATTTTTGGGTCAGCTGGTTTTGGGCCACGCCGGATTCATGGCGATTGGCGCCTACACAGCAGCGCTGATTGCGAACATATTGTTTGCCGCAGGACTGCCGATATTCTTTGTCATCGTCTTAAGCCTTCTGGCCGGCGGCGTACTGGCGGCGCTTTCGGGCATCATCATCGGTATTCCGGCCTTAAGACTTCGCGGTGACTATCTGGCCATCATGACCTTGGCTTTTGCGGAAATTGTCCGCATCATCATCAACAACTTAAACTTCACCGGCGGCGCTCAGGGCCTCACCGGTTACGCTTCGGCGCAAATCATGGGTCTCTCCAAAGAGACGTTCAGCCTGTATGTTTTCTTCACCATGGTCATCTGTGTCGCGTTTCTGGTTTTGCTGGCGCGCTCGCGCCACGGCCGCGCCATCATCTCACTGCGTGAAAACGAGATTGCCGCGGAATCTGTCGGCATCAACTCCACCAAATACAAAGTCACCGGCTTTGCGATTTCGGCCCTGGTCGGCGGAATCGGTGGCGGACTGTTTGCCTTCCATATGGGATTTTTGCAGCCTTCCATGTTCGGCTTCATGAAGTCGGTGGATATTCTGGTCATGGTCGTTCTTGGCGGCATGGGCTCGATGACGGGTTCCATTGTGGCTGCGGGCGTGTTTACATGGCTGCCTGAATTGCTGCGTGACTTTGACGAATATCGCATGGTCGCCTATGCTGTCCTGCTCATCGTGATGATGATTGTACGGCCGCAAGGACTGCTCGGTGTTAAAGAGATGTCGCTTTCTAAGATGGTACGCAAAATTCGCGCGAAACTTTTGAAACAAAGCGACGGCAATTTGATGGAAGGAGGCGATGAGTAATGGCTATTTTAGAAGTCAAGGATTTAACCGTCAACTTCGGCGGACTTGTCGCTGTCAATAATTTTAAGCTGAACCTCGAAAAGAACGAACTGGTGGGGCTCATCGGCCCGAACGGCGCCGGCAAAACCACCGTATTCAATCTCTTAACGGGCAACCACGAACCGACCAGCGGCGAAATTCTGCTGGACGGTAAATCAATCGTTAAAAAGAAACCGTATCATATTGTCGATATGGGCATTGGCAGAACGTTTCAGAACATCCGGCTTTTCGGTAATCTGACGGTTCTGGATAATATCAAGATTGCGCACAATGGTTCGATGGACTATACGTTCCTCGACGGCATTCTGCGCCTGCCAAAATATTGGAAGGAAGAAAGCGAGGCCAATAAAGAGTGTCTGGCATTGCTGTCCGTTTTCGATCTGGACGGATATGCTTACACTTTGGCAAGCAATCTGCCTTACGGCCAGCAGAGAAAGCTGGAGATTGCGCGTGCGCTGGCGACCAAACCCAAGGTGCTGCTGCTGGATGAACCGGCTGCGGGCATGAACCCACAGGAAACCTCAGAGTTGATGGAAACCATCCAGTCGGTCAAAAGCACGTTTGACATCGCGATCCTTTTGATCGAGCATGACATGAATCTGGTCATGGGCATCTGCGAGCGCATCATCTGCATTGACTACGGAAAAATCATCGCCGAAGGCCTGCCTGATGAGATTAAGAAGAACCCTGAAGTCATCAAGGCTTACTTGGGAGAATAGGAGATAGCGAAGCATGTTAAAAGTAGATAATATTCGCGTTTCGTACGGAAGCATAGAAGCGATTAAGGGCCTATCTTTTGAAGTCAATCAGGGCGAAATCGTCACGTTAATCGGCGCAAACGGCGCGGGCAAAACCACCACCCTGCAGACCCTGTCCGGACTGCTCCGCCCGACCAAAGGAAGCATCATGTATAAAGGCAAGGATCTGGTCAAGGTGCCTGCACATCATATTCTGTCTATGGGCATCGCGCATGTGCCGGAGGGACGCCGGATTTTTCAGGAAATGACCGTCATGGAAAACCTGGATATGGGCGCCTATATCCACAAGCAAAATAAAGAAACCGAAGAGACGCTGGAAAGGGTGTTCAACTCCTTCCCCAGACTGAAAGAGAGAAGAAAGCAGATTGCGGGTACGCTCTCGGGCGGTGAACAGCAGATGCTGGCCATGGGCCGTGCGCTGATGAGCCGGCCGG
>ERZ1645192.2051-NODE-2051-length-16748-cov-8.159348_pt1 | contig 16748 bp, 14 predicted proteins | sample MGYA00575354_ERZ1645192 | MGnify/ENA primary metagenome ERZ1645192 (study PRJEB40844, sample SAMN11349763) | freshwater sediment metagenome | isolation source: river sediment | host: Sediment | place: India: Faizupur Khadar , New Delhi | collected 2017-02-21 ... | reverse complement strand
GGCGGTCCCGCCGACACCTACGAGGCGGGGATAAAGGAAACCGTCTTCGAGGCGTACAAGCCCGCCGGAGCGGATGATATTCCCGCGCAGTTCCGCTCGCCGCAGAACTTCTGGACCGGAATCGGCGTCATCCCGCTCGTCTTCCTCACGAACAACACGTTCCTGAAGGACAAGGGGCTCGCCGCGCCGCAGTCGTGGAACGACCTTCTCGATCCCGCGTACAAAAACGGCCTTCAGATGGCCGACGCCCGGACGTCCGGCACCGCCACGGAGCGGATCTACACGCTCGTGAAGGTGTTCGGCGAGGACGGGGCGTTCGACTACCAGAAAAAGCTGCACCAGAACGTCCAGATGTACACCAAGAGCGGCGCGGGCGGCGCGATGCCGATCGCGACGGGGCAGGCCGCGAGCGGCATCTTCTACATCGTCGACGCGCTCGAGATCCAGCAGCAGGGGCACAACGTCGTGATCAGCTACCCGAAGGAGGGCGTCACGTTCGGGATCGAGGCGACCGGTGTTCTGAAGGGCGCGAAGAACATGGAAAGCGCGAAGAAGTTCGTCGACTGGGCCGCGTCGAAGGCGTTCGCGCAGCTCATCGTGGACAAGAAGATCAACTACATCCCGACGCGGACGGATGTCGCCGTGACGAACCCCGCGCTCGACGTGTCGAAGGTGAAGCTGTTCGAAACCGATGTGGCGTGGAAGGGCGCAAACCGGAAGGCGTACGTCGATCGCTGGATCAACGAAGTGATCCGCTAGCGTCCGTTCCCGAACAGAACCGCGATCTTCCCCCGGCCGGAGGCGACTCCGGCCGGGGACGTCCAAGGAGTCTGACGCCATGTCCGCATCCCCTCTGAAACGGGACCCCGCGCTGCTTCCCGTCCTGGCAACCATCTGGCTTTCTCTGGCGCTTTTCGTGCTCTACCCGCTCTTTCGGCTTTTTCTCGCCACGTTTCTGGTGAACGGGCAGTGGTCGTTCGCGAACCTGGCGACCGTTCTGAACAACTGGTTCGACCGGCAGGCGTTCGTGAACAGCCTCTGGCTCGCGACGACCGTTTCCGTCGCGGGAACGTTTCTGGGATACGTCTACGCCTTCGCCGTCACGCGCCTCCCGCTGCCCTCCTGGCTCAAGTGGACGCTCGGAGCGGTGACGACGCTGCCGCTGATCTCGCCCCCCTTCACGAGCAGCATCGCGCTCACGCTCTCGCTCGGGCCGAACGGCATTCTGCTGAAGCTTCTGGGCCTCGGGAACTTCAACTTCTACGGCTTCTGGGGGACGTGGCTCTCCGAGACGCTCACCTACTTCCCCGTTTCCTTCCTGACGCTCGCGGCCGTCCTGTCGGCCATCGGTCCGAACCTCGAGGACGCGGGGCTGTCCCTCGGGGCCTCCCCAGGGCGGGTCTTCCGCACCGTGACGCTGCCGCTGTCGATCCCCGGGGTCGCGAACTCGCTGCTGCTGCTCTTCGCGAGTTCACTGGCCGATTTCGCGACGCCGCTCGTTCTCGCGGGCCACAGCTTCCCGGTGCTGCCAACGCAGGCGTACCTCCAGATCACCGGGCTCTACGACCTTCGCGGCGGCGCGGCGCTCTCCTTCCTGCTCCTGATCCCCGCCGTCGCAGTGTTCTTCCTCCAGCGTTTCTGGGTCGGACGGAAGAATTACGTCACCATCTCCGGCAAGACCGGGAGCCGATCGTCGTTCAAAAGCGGCGGAAGATTCGCCGAAGCGTTCGTGCTCGGGACGTGCTTTCTCGTGACGGCGTTCATCCTGTACCTGTATTCCATCATCCTCCTGGGGGCGGTCGTGAAGGTCTGGGGCGTGGACAACTCGCTCACGGCGGATAACTTCCGCTACGTGTTCACGCACGGTCGCAAGGCCATCACCGATACGCTCCTCATCGCGGCGGTCGCGACGCCGCTGGGGGGGCTCCTCGCCGTCGTCGTGGGCTTCGTCGCGCAGCGGAAGAAAGTCTTCGGGACGCGGGCCATGGAGTTCATCTCCATGCTGAACTACGCGCTTCCCGGGACGGTCGTCGGAATCGCCTACGTGATCGCGTTCAACGAACGTCCGATCCTTCTCACGGGGACGATGACGATCCTCGTGGCGGCCTATATGTTCCGCTATCACGCGGCGGGCATCCGGGCGGTGATCGCGTCGCTCCACCAGATCGATCCATCCATCGAGGAGGCCTCGGCGAGCCTCGGGGCCGGATCGGCGCGAACCTTCTTCCGGGTGACGGTCCCGCTGATCGTTCCGGCGGTGCTCATGGGAATGCGCTACCTGTTCATCCACTCGATGACGGCCATCAGCGCGACGATCTTCCTCGTGTCCGTCCGGTGGAGCCTGCTCACGACCCGGATCCTCGAATGCATGACGGAGCTGCAGTTCGCACAGGCATGCGCGTTCTCCGTGGTGCTCATCCTGCTCGTCTTCGGGGCGACCGCCCTCATGACGGGCCTGACGCGCATGGCGACGAACAGAATTTCCGGAGAGGGTGGTCGGAACTGATGGCCGTAACGCTGGAACTCGCGCAGGTATCGAAAATCTTTCAGAAGGACCGGGATCTGGTCCGCGCCGTGGACGCCGTCTCGCTCTCGGTGCTCGCCGGGGAGATGGTCACCTTCCTCGGGCCTTCGGGGTGCGGCAAGACGACGACGCTCCGGATGGTCGCCGGATTCGAGATCCCGTCGGCCGGGACGATCTCGATCGCCGGGGAGGATGTCACGAACGTCCCGGTGAACCGGCGGGACATCGGTTTCGTCTTTCAGAACTACGCGCTCTTCCCGCACATGAGCGTCTTCGAGAACGTGGCCTACGGTTTGCGCGTGAAGGGGCTTTCCGAAGCGGACATCCGGATGAAGGTCGGCGACGGGCTCGAACTCGTCGGCCTCGGAAAAGCCGAGGGGCGCTTCCCGAACCAGCTTTCCGGAGGGGAGCAGCAGCGCGTGGCGCTCGCGCGCGTTCTCGTGCTCGAACCGCGAGTGCTCCTCATGGACGAGCCGCTCTCGAACCTGGACGCCAAGCTCCGGATCCACATGCGGACGGAAATCCGCCGCATCCAGAAGCATCTTGGCGTCACATGCCTCTACGTCACGCACGACCAGGGGGAAGCCCTCACGATGTCCGACCGGATCATGGTGATGAACAGGGGACGGGTCGAGCAGGTCGGAACGCCCTTCGAGATTTACAGCGATCCCGCGACGCTTTTCGTGGCGGACTTCATCGGCCAGGCGAACGTCGTGCCTGCGCGCGTGGAGGCCGTGAACGAGGGGACGCTCGCGCTTTCGATCGGCGGACGCGTTGTCGATGTCCGCGCCGTGAAGGGGGGCTCCTTCACCAGGGGAGAGGGCGCCGCACTCGTCGTGCGCCCCGAAAACCTGACGCTTCAGGACGAAGGGGAGGACGCGCCGTTCACGGGAACCGTGCGGACCCGGACATTCCTCGGCGGCCGCATGGAGTACGAAATAGCCATTGCGTCCGGCAGGACGATTCTGGTCTTCGACCCGTACCGGCCCGGGAAGCGGACGTGGAGCGAAGGCGAGACCGTCTCGGCGGCCTTCGACGCGTCGGTCGCCGTCGCGCTCCCGGATCGGGAAGGGATGTCGTCATGACGTCGCCCGCATTCCGGACGCCCTGGGAGATCCAGAGCTTCCTGAACTCCATTCCGTACAATCCGAAGGAAGAGTGCAAGTCCCCGAGACGGGTGTTCGAGGAGCGGACCGCGCACTGCTTCGAAGGCGCGCTCTTCGCGGCGTCGCGCCTTCGCGTCCTGGGGCTCCCGCCGCTGCTGATGGACCTCAGGGCATGGAACGACGACGATCACGTGATCGCGCTCTTCAAGTCGGAAGGGTGCTGGGGGGCCGTCGCGAAATCGAACTTCACGACCCTGCGCTATCGGGAGCCCGTCTACCGGACGCTGCGGGAACTCGCGATGTCCTATTTCGACTTCTACTTCAACACGATCGGGCAGAAGACGCTTCGTGCATATTCCAGCCCGCTCAGACTCTCGCAGTTCGACGAACGGGGATGGGAAACGTCCGGTGAGGATCTCGAGTACATCGGAGACTGCTTCGCGAAGCTCGTCTATCGTCCGCTTCTTTCGGAGGCGCAGGCGTCCGTGTTGTCGACCGTGGATGATGCGCTGCTTCACGCGGGACTCCTCGGATCGAACCCGGCGGGACTCTATCGTCCGAAAGAATGAATGATGCGGACTATTCCTCTTTCTTTTTAATTGACAGAACGATCATGCGTTTGTACTATGGGGATATTCAGATTTATACATTCGGGAAGAGGAGGGGTTCGTTGTGAACATCAACAAGGCTATTGTCAAGGCATACGAAGCGATGGGATTCAAAGAGCTTGCAGCGGCGCCGGTGGACGCCATCGCCGGAGTGAGTGAGGAAGACGCGAAGAAGCTCGCGAAGATGAAGGTCAAGACCATTGCGGATTTTGCGGGACTCGACAGTTCGAAACTCGCCCCCAAGGATCTGGAAGTTCTTGGAGCGTGCTTCAACGTGAAAGATGCGCCCGGGCTTGACGCCCTCAAGTTCTACAAGTGGGCGAAAGCCATCGTCCTCTTCTCCGCCGCGGAGAAATAACCGCCCTCCAACCGCGCGTACCGGACCCTTCCCTTGCGGAAGGGTCCGGTTTTTTCTCCCCCCGGTAGCCGTCCGGGACCCGTCTATGGCATAATATGCAGATGATTACGATGAATCGGCTTCAGAGTTTCTATCTTCCGCGAAGAGGTGCTTGTCGATGAACCGAAGAAGATTCCACGGATATTCGCTCCTGTTGGCGTTGTTGCTGTCGTTTCCTGGAACGGCGGCGGTCACGGCGGAGGAACGCCACGAGTACGACGTAGTCGTGATGGGCGCAGGAACCGGAGGCGCAGCCGCGGCGATGCAGGCGGCCCGGATGGGCGCCCGGGTCGCTCTTGTGGAGGAATCGGGCTGGATCGGCGGGCAGATGACCGCGGCGGGCGTCTCCACGATGGACGACCTGAGCGGCAACATCTCGGGCCTGTACGGAGAATTCGTCGAACGCCTGCGGTATCACTACTTCATGAAGGACAAGTCCGTTGGGACCTGCTACTGGAACGGAAACTCCATCGCTTTCGAGCCGGGGATCGGACACCGGATCCTGAAGGAAATGATCGGCGATCTCCGGAAAAAGACGTTGGCCGACGGATCGCTGCCGGTGCTCGATCTCTTCCTGCGCGCCCGGTTCCGCGACGTTCTTGCGAAGGACGACCGGGTTTCCGGGGTTGTGGTCGAAACCGGAGGCTCGCGCGTCACGCTCGCGGCGTATGTCGTCGTGGACGCAACGGAATACGGGGACGTCCTCGCGAAGGCCGGCGCGCGCTACCGGATCGGCCGCGCGACGAGCGACGCGATGGACGAGACCGCCCGGATTCAGGACATCACCTACGTTGCGGTCATCAAGAAGTATCCCGGCGGAGTTCCGCCGCGGCTGCGCGTTTCGACGCCTCCGGCCGGGTACGAGGAGTCGCGCCGGGAATTCCGGCGTGTTGTCGTCCGGCAGGGCAACGGGTTCAAGGGGGAGTACCCGATCCGCCTTCCCGTCGTCTTTTCGGCGCACAACGCGTACCGGGGGCTCCCCGACTCGTCGAATCCCGAAAACTATGATGCGTCGAGTCCCAACGCCTGGGCCCGAATCACGAAAACCTGCGTGAACTGGGCCAACGATTTCCCCGGAATGTCGGATCCGGAGGGCGGCCTGCCCATCCGGTACATCGAGGATCCCGAGTTTCGTCGGAAGATCGATACGGCGGCGCTGCTGAAAACCGTTCATTTTCTGTACTACCTCCGGGACGAACTCCAGGAATGGCAGTGGGGGCTTGCCGACGACGAGTACGGCGAATACGGCGACGAACCGGTCACGGTCAACCTCCTCGATATTCCGCGGGAGTATCACGATCTGCTGCGCTTCTTCCCGCCGCGCCCCTATGTCCGCGAAGGGCGACGCATCGCGGGACTGCTGACGCTCACCGCGAAAGACGTCCGCTGGAACTCGGAGAGCTACAGGGACGGCCGGGGCAACCGGGAACTGCCCTCCGCGCTCGCCGTGGGCGGATACATCCTCGATCTGCACCGGTCGGACCGAGACCGCGATCTCGAGGCGGAATTCGGCGAGAAAAACGTCACGATCCGGGAATGCAACCCCGTCGGTCCCTTTCAGGTCCCGTTCGAGGTCTTCATCCCCGAAAAAACGGATGGCCTTGTCGCGGCCGAAAAGAACCTCTCCGTCTCCCGGCTTGTCGGGGGCGCGACACGGCTTCAGCCGATCACGATGCTGACCGGCCAGGCCGCCGGTGCGATCGCCGCGCTCTCCGCGCGACGGAAGGTTCAGCCGCGCGCGGTCAACCCCGTCGCGGCGCAGCTTGAACTGCTTCGCTCCGGGAGCGTGCTGTCGCTCTGTTCGTACAAGGATGTGCCTTCCGGACATCCCTTCTGGCCGGCCGTGTCCCTCGTGACCGTTCGCAAGCTGATGGATCCGGTGAGCGTCCCGTCTTCGCCCGCGGTGAAGATCAACGATCCCTATAACTTCCTGGTCCAGGCGAATCGGCTTGCCGGAGACGACAAAGGCGTGTTCGGGGTGGACCTTCCCGTTTCGGCGGCCGAGGCGCTGGCGCTATTGGAACGTGCGTTCGGAGAGAACGGAAGGCTGGCGGGCGCGCTGTTGCCGGCGAACGCGGCGGCGCCCGTGACGCGTGCGGCGTTCGTCACGGCGCTCGGGGTGTCGCTCGCAGGAAAGCTCGCGGCGAAGACGGGCGACGCTGATCGCATCTATTCCGATATCCCCGAGGCCGGCAGACTGCACACCGTTGTCGCGTCGCTGTCGCGCGCAGGCGTTCTCGGCGCGATACCGGCGACGGGCCCGTTCGAACCCGACCGGACCGTAACCCGAGGGCTCGCCGCGGACCTGGTTGTCCGCGCGATGGCGTCCCGTCCGTAGGACATGGGGGAAGTGTCCGTCCCGTATCGCCGTGCGGAAGACGGGACCGTTTCCCTGTCGCGATGCGGACTTGAACTGACACTGATCGACTGCCCCGTGAAACGGGCGGGGTTTCGTTCCTTTTTCGGCGTCTGGCTTGCCCGCGACGCGGCGAGAGATCTCCGTTTCCTTGTCGATTGCGGCCCGGCGGTCGCCTTTCCGCGAATCATGGAGGCGATACAACGTCATTCGGACGGGCGGCTCGACGCGCTGCTTCTGACGCATATCCACACCGATCATTGCGGGAGCGCCGGGAGCCTGGTCCGCGCGTTTCCGGACCTTCGAGTGATCGCGCCGGCGAAGGGGACGCCGCATCTCGTCGACCCGTCGCGCCTCATGGCCTCCAGCCGCAGCGTTCTCGGGGATCTTGTCGACGCGTACGGGGAGCAGCTCCCCGTGCCCGGAGCGAACATCGCGACGGCCGAATCGATCGAGTGCCTTCTCGTGATCCCGACGCCGGGACATGCTCCGCATCACGACGCGTATGCGTATCGTTCGGAGGGCGGCGTCGTGCTCTTTCCCGGAGAGGCGGCCGGCGTTCATCTGATGTCCGTTTCCGGCTCCCGGGACCTTCCCGACGGTTCTTCCGCAACGCCCTATCTGCGTCCCGCGACACCGCCTCGCTTCCTGCTTCCGGTTGCGCTCGCGTCACTGGACCGCCTCCGGGAGACCGGTGCGACGCTTCTGTGTTACCCTCACTTCGGTGTTTCGGCGGACCCGTCGCTGCTCGACGAGGCGCGCGCGCAGCTTCTGCTCTGGCGGGACGTCTGCAAACGGCGCCTCGACGAAGACCCGGGAGCCGCCGGCGATCCGCTCGGGAGCCTGTTGCCCTTCCTGCTCGAAGCGGACCCGCATCTCGAAGCCTATTCGCGGCTTGCGCCCGATATCCGGGAGCGGGAGAATTTTTTTATCGCCAACAGCCTGCGCGGCGTGACGGGCTGGATTCTCGAAGAAACTGCGGAACGGAAGGACCGTTGAATCCGGTGCGAAAGGGATGACGATCGTGGAATATGAAAAGATAGTGCGCGTGATGGCGCCGTGCGGGTTGAACTGCGGTGCGTGCGTCGCGTTCCGGGACGGCGAGATCCGGGAACTGAGCGAGCGGCTCGGCGCCTTGCTGGGACCGAACTTCGGCGCCTACGCCGCCCGCTTTGCGGAAAACGATCCGGCATACGAAGACTACCCCGCGTTCCGGAGATTTCTCGACGGTCTCGCGCAGGCGGCGTGCGATGGATGCAGGCATGGGAGCTGCCTCTTCTCCTCGTGCGGCGTGCAGCGCTGCGTTCGGGAAAAACACGTGGACTTTTGCTTCCGGTGCGACGAATTCCCCTGCGATCATACGGGACTTCCCCCGGCGCTCGAAGCCCGGTGGCGCGCCAACAACGAAGCGATGGGCGAATCGGACGTCGCGGAATACTACGAAGAACTCAAGAAGCGCCCGAGATACCCCTGATCACGCCGTCGGCCAGAACCCCGGGGCGTCGGTTCGGGCGTACAGGATCCGGATGAGTTCCGCGAGCGCGGGATCGGTCTGCGTCGGAAGGGTCGTCCGGAGCGATGTCCGTTCGCGGGAGATGCCGTTTTCCCGCCAGGAGCGCCCGCCGGAATTCACGTTCTGCGAGAACCCCTGCAGCCGGTCGAGCGCCTTCGCGAAGCGTGCGTCGGGCGTGGTTCCGGCCTCGAATTCGCGCCAATAGTCGAAAAGCCGCGTCCCCAGGTCCCCGGGCAGCGTCGCGAACAGGCGTTTCGCCGATTCCGTCTCGCGTTCGTCCTGCCCGGCCACGGCCTGCGCGTCATAGGCGTACGTGTCTCCGGCATAGAGTTCGACGAGGTCGTGCGTGAGCACGAGGCAGAGCACGCGGCACAGGTCCGTCTCGAAGCCGATCTCTCCCTGCAGGAGCATTGCGTGCAGCCCGAGATGCCACATGTGCTCGGCGTCGCTTTCGTGCCGGCTGCCGTCCGCGAGGTACCCCATCCGGTAGGTCGACTTCATGCGGTCCGCGAGGAACAGAAAGTCGAGGATCTTCTCCAGCCGTTCCGTGTCGGGCAGGCGGTCCGGCCGCTCCATGCCGGTCATTCGCTACTCCCTGAACGCGTCGCGCATGTTCAGTCCGGTCTGCTTCTCGAATCCGGCTCTCGTCTCACATGCGTCGAAGTCGCCGCATTCCGGGCAGCCTGCGACGTCGCGCCCGGAGGCGCATCCGCGAATCGGGCAGACGGCGCAGAATCCGATGTGCGTTCCGTCGTCGCGGCAGCCGGCGCAGTTGATCTCCTCCGGCTTCATGTCCGAGCAGTGTTGCGCGTTCCATTCGGCGGCCGTCTTCGCCCGAAGCGCGTCGTCGTCCGTCTCCATGGCGATGTGCGCGGGACACTCGCCGCATTTGAGACCGCAATATCCCCGTTGAATGTTCACTCTTGGTACCTCCTTGTGGTCGTTTGTTGTCATGCTACAGCATGCGGCGCGAGAACGCAACAACCAAAAAGAGTTTTTCGTGCGGTCCGTCCCGCGTTCGGTCCTCGCAGCGTCAGGCGTTCGCCGGAACCGGAAGGCACGATTTCGCGTCCGGAATGACGGTGCAGGTGAAATCGGGACCGTGGAGTTTTTTTGCGATGTCGAGCGCCGCCTCCACGGAGTCCGCCTTTTCCGCGAAAACGAGGGCGGACGAAACGATATTCATCGAAGAGACGAGGACGAGCTTTCTGTCGAGCGCCATTCGGGACGCGATGAGCGCAGCGACGCCGCCCGGCGCGTAGCGTTTCCGGAAGCGTTCGACGATGGTTTCCGGAGCTTCCGCCTCTTTGAGCCAGCGTTCGAAACTCCGGTCGCCGAGGCCTTCGGCGCATTCGGCGACGATGATCAGCGTCCCTCCCGGCCGCAGGACGTCCAGCATCCGGTGGATGACGCGCATCGCGAGCGCGGCCGTGCGATCCACCGCCGCGCCTCCTGCGGCGACGACCGCGACGTCGGTCTGTCGGCTGAACGGCGTGTCGCGGAATTCGCCGCATTTTTGAACGGCGAGACTCCACGCCTCCTGGGGCGCCCCGGAGACCGCGAACGCGACGTCGCCCGAGCCCGTGAGGCCGATGTTCACGGAAAAATCGACGCCGGCCTTCCGTGCGGCATTCACCATTTCCGTATGGACGGGGTTTCTGTCGAACGCGGGAAGGATCGCCGGGAGATCCGCGAAGCGGCTGAGCGCGGCCTCGATGCACCGCTTCTCGGCGACGCCGGGCAGGATGGCGTCGCGCCACCCCGTATAGCCGGAAAAGGGGTGCGGGATAACCGTCCCGATCGTGATCGCGAAGTCCGCGTCGGCGACCGTGCGGTTGATCCGGAGCTGCAAGCCTCCGGTGATCTTTCCGATCGTGGTCATCTCCCGCCCCTCGGGCGAGTGGACGATCATCCGGCAGCGTCCTTGCAGCGCGGCCAGGAGCGTCGCGCGACCGGGATCGTCGGGGTGCGGCTTTCGCAGTCCGTTTGCGATCAGGACCGTGACCCGGCTTCCGGGAACGCCCCCTGCCTCGAGCGCGTCGAGAACGGGGACGACCGCTCCGGCGGGCGTCGGACCGTCGGCGAGTCCGCCGACGATCACCGCGACCTTTTTCGGGGCGGCGGCGGAAACCATGTCGCGCAGCGGCGGAGTCCCGATCGGCGTCTCGAGACTGCGGCGAATGTCTCCGTCCGGGTCGGACGAGAGGGAGACGTGCGGCGGGTTCAGAACATCTGCGACCCTGAAATCCTCGATGCTGAACGGAAGCTGTGACGACCCGTAGGTCAGGTTGAGTCTCATGTGGCGTACCTCCAGCGAGTTTGGAATGGATCCGGAGTGTCGACACTGCCATTCTAGCGCAATTCCGCAAGAAGTCCCGTGCGGATTGAAAATGAACTTGCGTTTCTTTGTCCTCCATGATAGCTTTTTCCGGCGCAGACTTGTACCGACGAGGAGGATGACGATATGCGGATTCGTGTTCGATCCGAGATTGGCAAGCTCCGGGCGGTCATCATGCAGCCCCCCGGAAAGGGCATTGAACGCTGCACCCCGCTGAATGTGCAATCCCTGGCGTGGGATGCGATCCCGAGCCCCCACAAGGCCATGGAGGAGCATCTGGCGTGGGTGCGGGCGGTCCGTTCCTCCGGCGCGCAGGTCTACCTCTTCGAGGACCTGCTGCGCGATATCCTCGCCGATTCCGACGTGAAAAAGCGGCTCGTCGCGTCCGTCGCGGAGACGGAGCGGCGGTTCCTTGCGCCGCGAACGCTGGAGGCGCTCGCGGAATACCTCTCCGGTCTCGTCCCGTCGGTCCTCGTCGAGACGCTCTTCTTCGGGATGACGGTCGACGAACTCAACGAACGCACGAACGCCGCGTCGCTTTCGGACCTCGCGAACCCCCTGTCGCAATGGGCGCTCTTCCCGATGTCCAACGTGCTCTATACGCGGGACCCCGTCGCCGTGGTCGGCGAGGGGATCGTCTTCTGCCGGATGCACAACCGGGACCGGGAGAAGGAGCCGCTGTGCTACCGCGCGATCTTCCGGCGCCACCCGCTCTTCGCCTCCCTCTCCGCGCCCGCGTGGTACGGCGAGGATCCGGGCGACGACGATCCGATCGAGGGGGGCAACGTGCACTGCTACAGCCCGAGCTGCGTCGTGATCGGCATCAACGAACGCACGCGGCCCGACGCGATCGAAAAGCTCGCGGAGCGGACGATGGCGAAGGGCGACGTCACGGACGTCATCGCGCTGATGTTCGAGAACCCGCGCCTCAGCGAAAAGGACAATATCGGCCTGTCGGTCCACATGGACATGTTCCTGAACATGATCGACCGCGACGCGTTTCTCTTCTTTCCCTACATGGAGCGGAAGCTGACCGTCCTCCACCTCACGCCCGGCAGGGGAGGCCGGATCCGGATCAGGCGGGAGGATTCGCTGTTCGACACCCTGAAGCGCGTGCTGAAGCTCGACGCGATCCGGATCATCAAGGTCGGCGGGGACGAGAGCGAGGCCGTGGCGTTCGCGGAGCAGCGGGCCGGCTCGGGCGGAAACACGGTGAATCTGGAGCCGGGAAAGGTCTGCATCTGGGACCGGAACATCGCGACGATCCGTGCGCTCGAACGCGGCGGCATCCAGGTTGTCGCGGTCGACGCCGACGAACTGACCAAGGGCGGAGGCGGCCCGCGCTGTTCGACGCTGCCGCTCTGGCGCGACGACCTTTCCTGAAAGCCGTTTTTTCTGGTAGAGTGGGTGCGTCGAACAGACGATACCGCAGGGGGGAACGGGATGGATTTCGGCTTCGGCGCCATGTCTCCGGCTGTACAAACGCTTCTCGGAACGCTTTTCACGTGGGGGATGACCGCCCTTGGGGCGGCCGTCGTCTTTCTGCACCGGGATCCGGGGCAGAAGGCGCTTGACGTCATGCTCGGCTTCGCGGCCGGGGTGATGATCGCGGCGAGCTACTGGTCGCTCCTGTCCCCGGCGATCGAGATGTCTGCCGAGCTGGGGTATCCGTCGTGGTTGCCTCCGGCCGTCGGCTTCATGCTGGGAGGCATGTCGCTGCGCCTCATCGACCGCCTGATGCCGCATCTTCACCTCGGATTTCCGGCGGCGGACGCGGAGGGTCTGCCGACGAAGTGGAAGCGGACGACGTTGATGATCCTCGCCATCACGCTGCACAACATCCCCGAAGGGATGGCCGTCGGCGTCGCGTTCGGCGCAGTGGCCTACGGCATCCCGTCGGCGTCCCTGGCGGGAGCCGTCGCGCTTGCGCTCGGCATCGGGATCCAGAATTTCCCCGAGGGCATCGCCGTGGCGATGCCGCTCCGGCGCGAGGGACTCTCGCAGTGGAAGAGCTTTTTTTACGGGCAGCTCTCCGGGCTCGTCGAGCCGTTCTTCGGCGTGCTCGGCGCGGTTCTCGTCTCGTACTCCCGGCCGTTGCTCCCGTTCGCGCTGGCCTATGCCGCCGGGGCGATGATCTTCGTGGTCGTGGAGGAGGTCATCCCGGAGTCGCAGCGGGGCGGGAACGGCGACATGGCGACGATGGGCGTGATGGTGGGCTTTACGACGATGATGATTCTCGACGTCGCCCTCGGGTGACGATACGGAAGGAGCGGGTTGGGTGAAGGATCTTCTGGCGTATGCGGCGTCCCTTGCGGGGGAGTATCTCGAAGGCGTCGGCGAACGGCATGTCGGAGCGACTGCCTCGTACGGCGAGTGTCTGCGTCTCCTGTCGCGCGATCTGCCCGAAGAGGGCGCCGGAGCGAAGGATGCGCTTGACGAGCTTGTCCGCGGAGCCGGTCCGGGCCTTGTGGCGTCCGCGGGCCGGAGGTACTTCGGCTTCGTTACGGGAGGCAGCCTTCCCGCGTCGGTCGCCGCGGACGTCATGACGACCGCGTGGGACCAGAACGCCGTTCTGGCCGTTTCGTCACCGGCCGCCGCCGCGGTGGAGGAGGTCGTCGCGGGGTGGGTTCTGTCGCTTCTCGGGCTGCCCGAAGGCGCGGGCGTCGGCTTCGTGACCGGCTGCCAGATGGCGAACTTCACCTGCCTCGCGGCGGCCCGCCATCAGGTGCTCCGGGATGTCGGCCACGACGTCGAACGAAAGGGGCTTTTCGGGGCGCCCGCCGTGACCGTGATCGCCGGAAAAGAGGCGCATGCCACGCTCTTCGCCGCCGTGCGGATGCTGGGGCTGGGGCAGGACCGGATGCTTCTCGCGGACGCGGACGACCAGGGGAGGATGCGTCCTTCGGCGCTGAAAGCGATTTTGTCCGGCGTTTCCGGGCCCGCGATCGTGTGCGCGCAGGCGGGGAACGTCAACTCCGGCGCCTTCGACCCGTTCGACGAGATCATCCCGATCGCGAAAGAACACGGCTGCTGGGTGCACGTCGACGGCGCCTTCGGCCTGTGGGCGGCCGCGTGCGACGGGCTGAAGGCCCTGACGCGGGGCGTCGCGGGCGCCGATTCGTGGGCAACGGACGCCCACAAATGGCTCAACGTCCCGTACGACTCGGGGCTGGCCATCGTGGCGAACACCGCGGCGCACCGGGCGAGCATGACGATCGAGGCCCCGTATTACGTCCGGACGCAGGGCGAGGTGCGCGAGCCGAACCACTGGGTTCCGGAATCGTCGCGGCGCGCGCGGGGCTTCCCGCTCTATGCGGCGCTTCTGTCCATCGGACGCAGGGGTGTTGCGGATCTCGTCGGGACGAATTGCCGTCAGGCGCGGCTCATGGCGGAGCTTCTCGATGCGGAGGACGGCGTCGAGATCATGAATCGCGTCGTGCTGAACCAGGTCGTGGCGCGTTTCCTGCCTCGGAGCGGAGATGCGGACGCCTTTACGCGACGCGTCGTTGCGGCCGTCCAGGACGAGGGAACCTGCTGGGCCGGGGGCACGAACTGGCATGGCGCGGCGGGGATGCGGATCTCCGTTTCGAGCTGGGCGACGACGGACGACGACATCCGCCGCTCGGCGGACGCGATTCTCGCGACGTTCCGCAAGCAGAGGGAGGAGTAGGGGAATCTACTCCTCGACTTTCTGCGCGAAGATCTGCAGAAAGGCCTTGTGCGTGTGGCGGGGGAGGATGCGGTACCCCTGCTGCTCCTTGGTGAGCCAGAGGTAGTAGTCCTTGTAGAAGGACTGCCCGAGGTCGACGATGGATTTCCCCTTGTTGTCGGGGATGAGTTCGTACCCGTTCTTGATGTCACGGTCCTCGTCGCTGTCCCAGCGGAAGGTCCCGAGCGCGTAGGAGACGCTGCGGTCCGCGCTGTAGTTGGGCATGATCGGGAGCAGCAGCGTGTTGTCGCTCCAGTCGTAGGTGCCGTAGCCCCGTCCCGGGACGAGGATGACGCGGGGAATGCCGTACATTCGCACGCGCGCGACCGAAAACATCCCGAAATCGGCGTTCGACAGCTTGTCGAGAAGCTCGCCCACGGTTCTGAGGGGAACGACTTTCGTCTCCTTGTCGCAGAGGGGCGACGGCTCCAGCCGGGCGCTCTTCGCCGTGAGTTCCACGTATTCCTTTTTCGTCTCGAGCGCGGTCCGCATCGCGACCCTGCGGGCGGCCTGCGCCTCCTTCGCGTACGCGTCGCGGAACTTCCGCGTCCGGAATTCCCATCGGGACAGCTCCCTCCGGATGAAGACGAGATCGCGCGCGCAGTTCTTGCCCGCTTCGAGCATCGCGAGGACCCGCTTCGTTTCCGCCTCGTCGAGCGCGCCGCTCTCCACGGCCGTGCGCAGAAGGATCGTGAGCTGGATCTCCGCGTCGTGGAACTGCTTGTGCTCCACGGACATCTGCTGCCGCGCGTCCCCCTCGCTCTCCCGGAAATTGCGGGTCCGCATCGCGACCTCGGTGTATCCGCCGATGGACGACGAGAGATGCTCCGCGAGCGCGCGCACTTCGTCGGGCCGGACCCCGGAGCACTTCGCGAGGACGCTGTTGAGGAAGAACTGCAACCGCTGGCGATGCGCGTCCAGACGCCGCTCGAACGCGGAAATCCGGGTGAGCGCCGTGTATCCGCTCCGGTCGTTCGGCGCGGGGCGGTCATTGACCAGGGAATAGAGTTCGGCGAGATAGTCGCTGAACGTATAGATCTGAAAGAGTCCGAGCGGGGCGTCCTGCCGGATCCATTCCGCCGCCCCTTCGGGCGCCGGGGCGAGCGCCTCGGAGAGGAAGCCCGTATCGAGGAACAGTCGCTCGTTTTCGTCGAAGGTCAGGCGCTCCGGCTCTTCGGAGGCGCGGTTCTCGAGAATACGCGACGCCAGCGTCCAATAGAGCGCGTTCAGCTCCTGGCGCAGACGTTTGACCGTGATCCGGTCCTGCGACTCGCGCGAATCCTGCAGCGAGGCGACGGTTTCGATGGAGGATCCGGCGCGGTGCAGCAGCGTCGCCATTTCGGGATCGTTGTTCCAGTGATCGAGGATCGTTCGCACGGATACGTCGCCCTCCTTCGAAAGGTGAATCCATACCGAAAAACAATAGCGTCTGACTCCGGAAATGTCCAGAGAGTCCGTCCCCATTTGTCGCGTGACCGGTTCGAGTGTTTTCTTTTCAGGACTTTTAATTTACTATAGACGCACAAGGCCTCCATAAAAATCGGGAGAGACGACGCAACGATTCATCGGGATCGGAGACGTATACGTGCGAACGTACCGAAACGCAGCGGCGGTTGGACTATTCGTGTTGTCGGCGCTCTTCTCGTATCGCCTCGCCGCTTTGGGAGGCGGATACTCGCCGTTGTGGCTCTCGACGGGGGCGGGCGTCGGCGTCCTGTACCTGCTCGGCGTTCGCGCCTGGCCCGTCCTGTTGCTCGTCAACCTTGCGGGCAATCTGATGCTTCCCGAGTCGTTGACCGTCTTCGGCGCCCTGTCCGCAGCGGTCGGAGCGGGGACATCCGCGCTCGGCGTCCGGGTCGCGCTGTGGAAACGAAGCGAAGGCGGCCTGTTCGGCGGTCTCTCCGCAATGACGTTTTTCCTGCTTTCGGCCGGACTATCGCCGGCGCTTTTCGGGGCGGCGTTCGGGTTGTTGGGGATCCCGCCCGAAATCCGGCAGATCCACACGTTCGTCGGCTGGGTCGTTTCCGATCTGACAGGTGTCGTGATCCTGGCGCCCGCGATGATCGCGCTGCTCGGCGGCGACCGCAAGCGAAAGACGACCTTTACGGTCGAGGCGAGCCTTTTCGTCGCGCTCTTCAGCGTCCTGTGCCTCGGCGTTTTCGGTCAGACCATCCCGCGCCGGCTCGCGGAATACCCC
>ERZ1645192.2050-NODE-2050-length-16750-cov-5.610362_pt1 | contig 16750 bp, 16 predicted proteins | sample MGYA00575354_ERZ1645192 | MGnify/ENA primary metagenome ERZ1645192 (study PRJEB40844, sample SAMN11349763) | freshwater sediment metagenome | isolation source: river sediment | host: Sediment | place: India: Faizupur Khadar , New Delhi | collected 2017-02-21 ... | reverse complement strand
ATATCAACCGGAGTCTTCTTTTGAAACACGAGCGAAATTAATATTAAAGTAATCATCACGACAAAAAAAGTCGTGACAGGATCGGCACTTTTTACAATAACCGATGGAGCGGTTGCAATCGCATCAGCAATCGCACCACTCATCAGTTTTAATCCTTTATACTTAAGGGCAAAACTAATGCCAAGCCCAATGCCAACCCCCATCAAGGATTTGGCGACCGTGCCTAAAAAAATCAAACCTTGGCCGATATTAAGAATCTGACCAAATAGATTGAAATCATAATCAACCCATTTTCCGAGTTGTGTAACAATCACGCCGACAATTAATGTTGAAAAAAGGCCCAATGCCATCCCGTTGATGGCATCTAGTAAGGCTTTTTTTAATGGAATTCCATTTATTTTCATGCTAATTCTCCCTTATCGAGAAAATTATACCAAATTCACCTTTTTTGTATACTAAATTACTGATTGTCTTGCTCCAAGGTCTCTAAAAGAACTAAAAGTTGAGATTCTATCGCTTTTTGTTCGATTTCAAGCTCATTATGCAGTTGGTAATTATCATAATTTTCATCTTTTGTCATTAATAAATGTATTTCATTTAATCGTGCTTCAAAAGCCGCAATTTCACTTTGTAATTTGGTGCGAGCATTATTCGTCATTTTTTTCTTTTGAGGCACTACCACGACTGGTTTCACTTCTTCCACTATTTCTTCTTTATCAATTAGTTGTTCCTTCACATCGCTATAATCGCCTTCGACTAGGAGCGCTTCCCCTTGATGGAAGTAGATAATATGATTACACACTTGATTGACTAAATGACGGTCGTGACTGACGATAATGAGCGCACCTTGATAGTCTTTCAAGGCATCAATTAACGCATCGCGCGTTAAAATGTCGAGATTATTCGTCGGTTCATCTAATAAGAGTAATTCATAATCCGATAAGACGAGTTTAGCCAAGTTTAACCGCATTAACTCCCCACCGGAAAGATTACTAATGGCTTTAAAGACTTCATCTTCATAAAAGCCAAAGCGCCCTAAATGACTTCTCACTTCGGTTCGCCCCATCATTGGACGGATTTGACTAATCACATCGTAGGGTGTAAGACTCGTGCCAAAATCAAAATCACTTTGTTTAAGGTAACCAATTTTGAATTTTCGTGCGAACTCAATTGCTCCGCTCATTAACTCAACTTCGCCTAAAATCGCTTTAAGTAGCGTTGACTTACCGGTGCCATTATCACCCATGACCGCAAATTTATCGCCACTAAAAAGATAAAACGAAAAGGGTTCAACTAGAGTATGACCATAACCAAGACTAATTTCACTAAAGAGAGCTAATTTCTTACGATTTTTCAGTGGCGTTTCTAAGTGAAGTTTTAACTTGTTATTACTTGTTTTTGGAATGGATATCCGTTCAATCTTGGCTAATTTCTTTTGTCGATCTTTAGCCCGACTTGCAAATCGAGGTTTCGGCATATAAAACTTAATAAACCATTCGAGTTTAGCGATTTCTTTTTGTTGGATTTTATATTGACGTAAAAGGAGTTCAGCATTGTTTTTCTTTTCAATCACATATTGTTCATAGTTACCGGTATAACTTGTTAGGGTATTATTTTCTAATTCGAGGATTCGAGTTGCGACGTCATCGATAAAGTAACGGTCGTGACTGACGAAAAGAATCGCGCCTTGATAGGTGTTTAGATACTTTGTAAGCCATTCAATGGTCGCCACATCTAGATGGTTCGTTGGTTCATCAAGAATCAATAAATCTGGTTTAGTCAAAATCAGTTTTGCAAACGATATCTTGGTCCGTTCACCACCAGAAAAGGAAGCAATTTGTCGTTCATAGTCACGTTCACTAAAACCAAAATGACTCAAGATAGCTTTGATTTGATAGAGATAATCAAAGGCCTTTAGTGTTTCCATCTCCGCGAGTAATTGGTCATATTTTTCCATCAATTTTTCATTATGAACATCGAGACTCAATTCATGGGTGATGCGGGTAAAATCTTCATTTAATTGAATTTCTCGTTTAAACACGTCTTTAACTTCTTCAATTAAGGTATTGTCAAGATTACTAATCACGTGTTGCGAGAGATAACCAAGCGTTTTGTCACGCATCAAGGTGACAACACCCGCTTTTTTATCTTCGCCATTATAAGAGGGTTCCTCTTCACCAATGACAATCTTTAATAAGGTCGTCTTCCCACTACCATTCGCCCCAATCAATGCGACCCGTTCACGCTCATTCACACTAAAAGTGAGGTTTGAGAATAACTCAACCACGCCGAATCGTTTGGTAATGTTACTTGCTTGTAATAAGGACATATGTTTAAAACCAAAAAAAGTTTACCACAGATTGAGGGTCAACAAGAACTTCCGTTTTCTATTTAATCATCAATTACCAACAATTGATGTCTTCTTCTTCAATATAATTAGTGGCGAGACCGCCTTTGGAGGTTTCTTTATAAGAATCATTCATATCGCGACCCGTCTCATACATCGTCTTGACAACCACATCAAAGGATATTTTTCGTGTGTCAGTTAAAAAATACGCAAGCCCACAGGCATCAATCGCTCGAAGGGCTGCGACAGCGTTTCGTTCGATACAAGGAATTTGCACATAACCATTGATCGGATCACAGGTCAAACCAAGGTGATGTTCTAGAGCAATCTCACTTGCATATTCAACTTGGTTAAGACTGAGTTTTAATAGCGTTGCATGGGCGGCAGCGGCCATCGAACAGGCACTACCAATCTCCGCTTGACAGCCACAAACAGCTCCACTGATACTTGCATTTTTCTTAATGAGATTACCAATTAAACCAGCAACTGCGAGCGCGTTAATGACGCGATCATGGGTAATAAAAGCATGCTTTTGCTCCATATAATAAATAACTGCAGGTAAGACACCACACGCGCCGCATGTTGGTGCCGTCACAATGATGCCACCACTTGCGTTTTCTTCACTCACTGCAAAGGCATAACTACTCACCAGTCGACTCTCTTTGACTTCACTTGGCTCATTGGGAATGATTTTGTTATAGAGGAATGGCGCTTTTCTGGTCACCTTGAGGGGACCTGGTAAGACACCCGCGGTCGTGAGCCCACGATCAATTGCGGCTTTCATGGTTAAATAAATGGATGATAAGAACGATTTTATCTCTTCGCCTTCAAAACGATACACATAGTCAGATAAAGTTATTCCTTCGTCTTTACAATACGTTTTTATTTGTTTAAACGTCGTATGTGGGTAGATGGTTGGATAGGAGATGGCTTCACCGACGAATTCAATATCGCCGCCACCGACACTATGGACTTCATATTCCTTGATCAATGCATCATTTTGATAAGCTTGAATGATTAAGGTATTTGGATGTTTGCTTTGATCGAGTTGATTATGAATCGTTACATCAAGAGGGAACGCCGCATCTTTGATACATACATTCGTAAGATGTCCTTGGCCAGTTAATGCGAGCGAATTAAACAAAGTAACGGCTAGTTTAGTTGCTTCTTTGTGCCGTTTCTTGACCTCAATAATGGCTTGTGCGGGTCCCATTGTATGCGAACTAGAGGGACCATAGCCGACTTTATAGATTTGCTTAATTGATTGCATAGTTATCCAAGGTGATAGTCAACTGATTCGAGGTCACGGATGGTCTTAGCCCCAAAAATGATCATCAGTTTTTTCAGATCATTAACAAACTTATCAACTTGAGCGTACATGTCTTCTTCTTCAAGACTTGTTAGAGACAAGAAATAATAGGATAGGCCAACCGCTTCGGCCCCAAGAATTAACGCCTTAATGACATCAAGGGGATTGCGTACGCCGCCTGAGCCATAGATGTGTGCTAGTTGATGAAAGTCTTTGGCATTGATCAGGCTATTGACCGTTGAAATGCCTAACGTTTCAAACACCGAACTTTCTTCTTGATTTCGCATTTTTTCAATCGTGGCGAAATTCGTTCCACCCCGGCCACTGATGTCGATATATTTGACACCCAAGTCGATCAATTGTTGAATCGTTTGTTTGCTCATCCCAAAGCCAACTTCTTTGACGATCACGGGAACCGAAACACCATCAATAATCGCTTTAATATTACTTGCCCATTTACTAAAATCACGATCCCCTTCATTCATGACTAATTCTTGAATCAGGTTAATATGAATAGCTAATGCGTTTGCTTTAATCATATCAATCGCTTTTTTGGCTTCATTTAGCGTGGCATTGGCGGAAATATTGGCGACGATAAAACCTTTGGGATTCATTTCACGGACTATTTTATAGGTCGGAGCATTTTTTGGAAGTTTTAAACCAACTGTTTGCGAACCAATAAATAAAGGAATGCCAAAATGTTTACTAATCATCGCAAGTTTTTCATTGATTTTCTTCGTTTTCTCCGTTCCACCGGTCATCGCATTAATATAGATAGGGAGCGGGAATTCTTTACCTAAAATAGTCGTGGATAAATCGATATCATCGAGTCTTAACTGATTGAGTCCATGATGAATCAAAAACATATGATCGAAGTCATTTTCACTTCGGTTTATCTTACGGGCAAATAGTACATGTTCATCTTTACGTTTTTCCGACATATTCATTCTCCTTAAGCGGCGGGCAGATATGGAATTTCAAGGGTGTTATCCCAACCTTTTTCCAATCACGCGTCAATTGGGACACGTTAGGGTTTAAAGATATCCCACAATCCCCATAGCCGGCACCACTAATTTTACTCGCCCCACCACATGCATTTCCAACATGGATTAATGTTTTTAAAATATCTGTATTAAAGCCTAAATCTAAATCCTGATCAAACTGGAAAAGCTGGTCTTGATAACGATTGATTAACTGAGCCAACGTCTGAAACTGGTGGTTGACAATCGCATCGCGTGCTTGAATGACAAGCGGGTTTGCTTGACTGACAAATTGAAGAAATATATCTTGTTGATTGAGGATTTTGCCTAAGTTTGCATCCGTTGAGTGCGCACTATTGGTCCAGCCTATCATCAGTTTTAAATCGGCATAAGGCAATTCTTCAATCCTAAGGAGCGGCCATGTTTCTTTAATGATCTCGAACCCACGTCCAAGATTATTTTTAAGCCATTGATAGTTATAACGGCGGTAACAAATCACACCCCCATAGACACAAGCGGCCAAATCACCGCCACTAGTTTTTCTTCCGAGCAACTGTTGGCCAAGAACGGCAATCTTAAAAAGTTCTAGATTGGTGAAAGCCACATGATGAAACGTTAAAATACTCTTAATAATCGCGATCAAAATTGCGGCACTCGAACCCAAGCCATATTTTATGCCGTTTTTATTGACGAGTTGGTTCGTAATTTGGAGGCGGAATGGTCGAAGAGGAACATGTAAATAGGCTAAGTAATTAAGCGCAATTTGCATCGCGGATTCAGAGATGATTAGACTTTCTTCTTCGACACTAATAATCCCTTTATTCACATTAATTTGATACGTTTGCTTCTCATTGACGAGCACAAAGGTTGGGTTATGACTGATACTAATCTTAATATACTTATCAATAGTAAAAAGAATCGCACTTTGTCCATCATTTAAAATGTTATATTCACCGATTAGATACAGTTTGCCAGGAATCTTAATCTCGTACATATGCATCCTTTCCAATACCGGTCACAATCAGATGATAGTCACTTAAGGCTTTGGTGATGTCACTGACATATTGTTTACGTGTTAATAGTTTAACATTGGGCCCTGCATCAATGGTATAAAAGAGCGGATATTTTGCTTTAATTGGGATTAATTTTTCTAATAATTCATAGGTTTGTGGCAAATAGTAGTCGATTCCTGTCTGACGGATGGTGTGATGGAGGAGATCACTACTTTGTTCGATTAACGGACCTAAACGATTCAAGTCCTTGGCGGCAATCGCTTGGAGCATCGGTGCAACAAGGGCTTCAGATGATGTAACAAAGTCTTGGTAACTTGGTAATAACACCGATTGCGCCATCGCCTCACGCGACGAAATCTTCTTCTTTTCGCCACTAATGAGCACGATAATAAACATCAAATCATCCCAGGTCGAAGGAAGCGGACTTGCATAACTTGTTTCATGACTCTCGCCATGATGCCAAAAAGCAAACCCACCATAAATACTTCGGGCTGCACTGCCTGAACCTAGGCGGGCCAATTTAGATAGCCCCTCTTGATTTAGGTTTAAGTTATAAATACGATTCAAGCCTAAGGCAATACTCGCATAAGCACTGGCACTACTTGCCAACCCGGCTGCGGTTGGCACTGAATTCGTACTATCAATTTTGACGTATCCTCTGCATCCATATAATTGACGGACGAGATTCAAATACTTTATCATCTTTATTTCTTCATCGGGATTCGCTCGTTGGCCAGCCAAAAAAAGTTGATCCGATGTCAACGTATCATCCAAGGTGATGGTTGTAGTCGTACCTAAATCGTCGAGAGAAAGCGAAAGACTCGATTGATAGGGAATCTTCAATAATTCGTCTTTTTTACCCCAATATTTTAAAAGAGCAATGTTTACATTGGCATGACTTGTGACACTTAATGGCCGATTTTCATGATCCATGTTTGCGATACTCCTTGTTCCTTTAATAGTTTAACAAAATTATCGCATTTACTCGAGGATGAAAAGAGGGCAAACATACAACCGCCTTGACCGCCACCAGTGAGTTTTGCCGCCAAAGCACCATGGTGAATAGCTAATTGAATCAAATGGTCGAGCCGGGCACTACTGACGCCCATCGTTTTTAGTTGTGTTTGCGCTAGATTGAGCAGTTCTGCGAAGTCATCAACATGCCCATTTTCTAATACGTCTTTGGCTTTAAGACTTAATTGACCGAGCGTTTCAATCGCTTCAAGTGTGGCCTTTTCATCCCGCTTAACTCGTTCACTCACTTCTAAAACGGCAATCTTGGTTTGACTGGCTTCGCCACTATCGGCCACGACCAAATAAAGGGGAAAGGATGTTTTGATGACACTAAACTTTCCGGCTTGATACCAGAGTAAATCATCACTTAAAACAGCATTCATATCAATCCCACTTGGTTTAGCGTGATAAACGAGTTCCGATATCTGAATAGATTCAACAAGATTTTCTCTCGTGTAGGAAATATCAAAATACTTAAATAACGCTTCGGCTAAGGCTTTGGCCACCGCGGCGGATGAGCCTAACCCACGGCGACTAAGCATGTTGGACGTGATTTTGATATGTAAATTCTTAGCCGGTAAATCGTATTTTTCAAGAAAGGCTTTTAGTAAGACTTGGAGTCCTTCAATCGGTACTCCTGGCGTAAAAAAGAAACCTTGATGATACGAAGAATCGATCGTAATTTCACCATTACTTGGTTGAATTTCTACATCAATAAATGCCTGTGTAAAGGGGGCGACAATCGCGCCTTTTTGATAGACGACACTATGCTCACCAATTAAGATGATTTTCCCATGAGCTTCAGCATGAACGGTTTGCACGGGTCACTCCTAAAGAATTAATGCTTGCCAGAATCCAGCCGCATAAAAAGACATGAATAAGACGCCATAGCTGACTCCGAGTTTGTTAAAGAAACCGGCAATCAAAGCGACAATACTAATAACAAGAACACCTTTAAACCCGGCATCAAGGAAAACAAGGAGAAAGGCTAGACCAATCAGAAGACTAATGACCGCTTCCTGCGGGATATATTTAAAGACAACACTCGTAATCTTACTCGCATATTTGAAAGCCAAAAACGAGGTGATTAGCAGTGCGACAACTAAACTAAAGATAATGACACCAATAGCAGGTCCGAATTCTAACTGAGCTAAGAAATTATATTCCGGACTGAAAAGTGGTCCGCCTGGACCGGCTGCTGCGGGTGAAATTGGCATAGCAAAGGCGAAGAGAGAGACAATAATCCCCGCCAAATAGGTGGAATTTTTAATCCCGTTCATTGCCGTGACTGAAGTGAGAGCCTTTTGTTCTGGGTCTTTAATATTTTGTGCACTCATTTCGCCGGCTAACATCGTGACACCGACGGGGGAGAGAAAGAAGAGGAATGATGAAAGAAAACTTGAAGTAAGTGTTGGAACTAATTCCTTACCTCCCATTGTTTCTTTCAATTCTTTGAAGCCAAATTTCTCATCTTTTTCAATCGTAATTTCTTTATGTCCAACGACAGAGGCATCTTTCCGGGCTTTTGCAAATAACATACTCGCTAATTGGAAAAGCAAAGGGCCACAGGTAATCGCTAAGAAATAGGGCGTGCCTGACATGGTTGGTACTAATAAACGGGCGGCGATAATGACCAAACCAAATGGCAAAATCATCGCAAGTGAAATAAACTTCTTCTTGCTTAACAAGGATAATAAAATGGCACCACCTAGAAATATATAGGAACTATATAACTTAACAAAGGCGGCTAAATCGAATTCGGCTAAATAGGTGATGAGACTCACCAGTCCAACCACGATTAACCCTCCGGCTAAACCGGCAAACGTGCCATAGACGGATCCAGCGGTCATTTTACGAATTGATTTTGTGACTAAACCACGATCTTTTAAGAATTTGGCTGACTCCACTAAGGGCGTCGACATGACGCCACCTGGTATCGAGGTGAGAGCCGTTGGAATCGAGTCAGTTAAATTTAAACTCACCATTGCGGAGATAAAGAAACTTAAGATGACTAACGGATGAAGATGGAAGGCAAATAATAATAAAGCGGCTGGTGCTAAGACACTCGTCTCGTCGGTACCAGGAATAATCCCAATAATGATATAAATGAGGCTCCCTAAAATCGCAAATAAAACGATTTGTAAAATTAACACGGTTTCCATTATTTGCTCACCACATTTCGTTTCGGTTTAAATAAGATACTATTGACAATTAAGGCAAGACAAATCGCCCCCAGGCCAATCATCAAACGATACTCACGAGCAAGCGTGGCCGTTGCGTAAATTGAAATTAAGACGAGCCCAATATTAATGAAAATTGATATCACGAGATGAAGTAGCGAGACATGTTCGCCCCACATCTTGACAAAGTCTCTTGTCTTGCACTTTTTCATAAAAAACTTCCTTTACAAAAACATACTATGATTATACTAAAAGAAAATCAGATAAAAAAGATTAATCAAGATTTATCCCAATTTCCCTCTTGCTATTACGCGTTTCATTTATATTTGTCAAGGTGACTAAAACGCTTTCATCTTGTTCATCTAATTCAACCTATTCTATATTATAATGATGATATTCGAAATGACATCTTTCCTTTGATCATGGAGGTTTTACTATGAACATTGCAATTATCGGTGCGGGCTATGTCGGGCTCTCACTTTCCGTTCTACTCAGCCAATCGCATCACGTCAGCGTGATTGACATTGATAAACATAAAATTGAGGCATTAACCAATAAAAAAATTTGGTTTCACGATCCCGATATCGAACTTTTTTTTCAAACAAAAACACTTGATTTACACCCAACAACCAATCTGGAAGAAGGGGTCAAAGCCGCGACGTTTGTCATCATTGCAACCCCAACGAATTACGATGAAAAATTAAACTATTTTGATACTTCGACCGTCGAACTTGTGATTAAGCAAACGTTAAGGGTTAATCCGAAAGCCACCATTGTCATCAAATCAACGATTCCTGTCGGTTATGTTTTTGAGATTCGTAAAGTCTTCAAATATGAAAAAATCTTTTTCTCTCCCGAGTTTTTAAGAGAAGGAACCGCCTTACACGATAACCTTTACCCTTCACGCATTATTGTCGGCGACCATACGAAGGAAGCTCACGACTTTGCCGCGCTTCTCCTTGAAGGCGCACTTAATAAAGATACCCCCGTCCTCTTTATGAATCCCAAAGAAGCCGAATCGGTCAAACTCTTTGCTAATACCTTTTTAGCGATGCGCGTCACCTTCTTCAATGAACTCGATACCTACGCTGAAATCCGTGGTCTTGATAGCAAGTCCATTATCGAAGGTGTCTCACTTGATCCGCGCATTGGCAGCCACTATAACAATCCCTCGTTTGGTTACGGTGGATATTGCTTACCCAAAGATACAAAACAATTATTAGCCAACTACGAAAATGTTCCCAATAATTTAATCAAAGCGATTGTCGATGGAAATCGCACACGGAAAGAACACATAGCCAACATGATATTAAAACGACAACCAAAAGTTGTTGGTATCTATCGTTTAACCATGAAAAAAGGCTCAGAAAACTTCCGCCAATCGGTGATTCATGACATTATTCGCATTCTCAAAGTGCATGACGTGAAAATCATTGTTTATGAACCACTTCTTATCGACCATAACATCGAATATGCGCGTGTCATTAATAATCTTGATGATTTCAAAACAAAAGCCGATGTGATTGTCGCTAATCGCATGGATGAACAGTTAGCCGACGTCATGGCCAAAGTCTATACACGCGATCTCTTTCATTGTAATTAAAAAACTCTAGATGACTCTAGAGTTTCGTTTGACAGGTGAATAACGATTCTTTAGTGAATCGTTTTTTTATGCATGACGTCTTTTTCTTAAGAAAACCGCATTAACGACAATACTTGTCACAAAGACTGCGGCAGAAACGATCATATAGGTCATACCGATGGTCTTGGCTTGTTCGCCATCGAAGATAATCGCTGGTGCGACCTCAAACTCACTGCTCATCGTCGCCCATTCCGCCTCATCATAGGTCTCAAACTCGGTGCCACCCATAACCACACTCATCAAATCGAGGACCGCATAGTTGGTCTTATTTTCGACTTCAACATCGGCGAGTTCTGCGACCGCATGAATTTCGATTGAAACGGTCACATTACCACTTTCTAACTTATAAAAGACATCTTGGAAATCGACGGTAATATCCGCACCGGGATATTGGTCTTCAAGTTCTTGCTCGGCCTGATCTTCGGCTTTTTGTAATTGTTCAACAACTAAGGGTGCTCCATAGGCTCCATAGGCATAGACAGCACCAAAGACGCCAATGGCAAGAAAGGAAAAAATCGAGACAAATACTAACAAAATCTTTAATAAAATGCGCATATTCGTTCCTGTTTTACTAATTATAAACGAATTAGTATCTTTCTATTAGATATGAATAGGAAAATATATCTAACATTTTTATCATAAAGAAAAGACAAAAAGGGTGCAATAGAAATGATAATAAATTAGTGCGAACGTATCGTTCTAGACAGCTAATTGGTACGTTTCTTCTAAAACTTGAATTTGAAAGTATTTATTTGTGTTTAATAAGTAAGGAATAAACGTCATTGCATAAGCTGATTTCTCTTCCTTAAGCAGATTGGCTTCTTCCCAAAAAATACAATTGAGGAAATCATTGGCATAATAGAGTTTTAAACTACTCTCGTTATTGATAAAGAGTGACTTCGCATCACGGGCATTGGTATAGGTTGTATAGGCATCTTTTGCAACGTCATCAAAACAAATATTGGCTTGATTATCTTTAACGTAATAGTTCGTGTAACCCACAAAGGAAAACGCATGAATAAAAAGCTCAGCGTATAAAAGATTCTTAGCCATATCTTGAGCATACTTTGGTTCTAACACATAGTTATAGCCATAGAGTTGACTCGCTGTCATGCTCGAGGTCGGGGTCACATCACTGATGACAGCACTACTTGTTTTGTGGGCAATGTAGGTGAAGGTTGTCTTGTAATAATATAGCCCAGGAACAAAGGTGATGTCATAAACACTACCGACACTAAAGTTGTTATTGAGTTTATCATGACCATAGACTTGGACCACATTGATCCCATCACTAAATAGGCCAATGCTATTTTCCATTTTGGTCAGGTATTTCATCGTTAAGGTCAGCGGACGAATCACATGACCAATCCCTTTATTATTAACCTTCATTGTTTTGAGTGAATGATCAAAAATGGATTTGATGCTCACGCCATCCACGACATCTAAAGTGTAATTAAGTGTGACACCACTTAAATATTGTGGGCGAATACTCCCATCAATCGTAATTTCTGGTTCACCATTATAAAGACTGATTGTCCCCGTAAAATCATAGACTTGTTGATCTTTTAAATAGGCTTTAATCAGATCATAATGATAAGAACTAAAGCTGACTAAAATATAGCCGTCACTATTAGCGACTAATGCTTTATTACGATAGGTATAATCATTGCCACCTGCCACATAATCATGTAAGGAAAGGAGTTGGGCACGAATCTTAGCTTGATAGGCCGAGGTCGCAATGTTACTTGCATTGACTTGACTTTGAAGGGTATAAGCCAGCGTGCGAATTTCTTGAATGTTGGTATAAACCGGAAACTCTTCGCTTGATGGCGGAATCTCACTTGTGCCAGGAATTGAAGTTGATGTAGGTGTGCTCGTGTCGCTAGTTCCATCGATTTCACTCGTGACAGGATCACTAATTAGTTCACTTGGATTTGAAGTTTGACTTGTGGCTGGTTGACTTGATTCAGGATGAGACGAACCTTGGCCATCAGCACAACTGACTAGGAGGAGGAATAGTAAAGGTAGGAGGAATAATTTTCTCTTCATATGTTTTCTCATTTCAAATAATGTTAAAATTTTACCATGAATAATCCGATAAATAAAATGATATTTTTATCGTTTTTTTATTGACCAAGCAATTGCTATAATAAGAGAGAATTAGAACGGAACTTTTCTAGGAGGAATCGAACATGAAATTCATGTCATGGAATGTCAATGGAATTCGGGCGGTCAGTAAAAAGGTCGATTTTGCGCAATTAATTCGTGATTATGATCTCGATGCGTTATGTCTACAAGAGGTCAAAGCTGAAGAACATCAAATTGACATATCGCTTCCAGGTTATCAACGCTTTTGGAATGCCTCGGTGATTAAAAAGGGCTATTCGGGAACCGCAATTTACACGCGGCTCAAGGTTCTATCCTATTCCTATGGCATTGGCATCGACAAGCACGATTTAGAAGGACGTGTGATCACGCTTGAATTCGATCATCATTACCTCGTTAATGTCTACACGCCTAATAGTAAAGATGGATTACTTCGCCTCGGTTATCGCGTCGAGTGGGAAAACGATTTTCGTGCTTATCTTTTAGGACTCGATAAAAAGAAACCAGTGATACTTTGTGGCGATTTAAATGTAGCGCATCAAGAAATAGACTTAGCTAATCCTGACCAAAATCATCTTAGTCCGGGCTTTAGTGATGAAGAACGCGCCGCTTTTACCGATTTGATAGAGAGCGGTTTCATTGACACTTATCGTCATTTGTATCCTGATACTGTTCAATATTCCTGGTGGAGTTATCGCACCTACGCCCGTCAACGTAATGTGGGTTGGAGAATTGATTACTTTGTCGTCTCCAAATCGCTTGAGAAAATGATTAAGGATGCCCAAATTCTTGACCAGATAGAAGGTAGCGACCACTGTCCGGTTTACCTCGAATTACACTAAATTAATCGCTCGTTACAATTAAACGAGTGACCTCTTTTTGACTTCCACTTGCTCTCGAACTTTTTCTTTTTGATTATTCTCAATTATTGGGGTATACTCAAAAACTGAAAGGTGCTGCAAATGAAAAATGTAAAAGTTAAACATCCCCACACATTAAAATCATTAGCTGAACTCTTTTTGGTCTTTTTAAAACTTGGCGCATTTACCTTTGGGGGCGGTTACGCGATGATTTCACTTCTTCGCGAAGCCGTGGTTGAGAAGAAAAAGTGGTTAAGCGATGATGAAATGGTCGAAGTCATTGGTATCGCCGAATCCACTCCAGGTCCGATTGCCATCAATATGGCCACCTTTGTTGGCTATAAGCAAGCAGGTGTGCTTGGTTCGACAGTGGCGACCGTTGGGGTCGTCTTACCCTCACTCATTATTATTTTAGCGATCTCGTTATTTTTCGAACAATTCTTAGAAAATCAATTTGTAAAATATGCTTTTTATGGCATTAAAATTGCTGTTTCGATTTTAATTCTTAATGCAGCAATTGAAATGATAAAAAAGATGGAGAAAAAAGTATTACCGATTCTTATCCTTGTGGCTGTCACCATCTTGATGCTCCTTATCGAACTCTTCAACCTCCCATTCTCGACCATCTATTTAATCTTAATTGGTGGTATCATTGGCATCATTAGTTATGGATTGAGTCTCAAAAAAGCGAGGAAAAAATCATGATTTACCTGCAATTATTCCTCGAGTTCTTTCTAATCGGACTCTTTACCTTTGGTGGTGGCTACGCAATGATTCCTTTAATCAAACAAATGGTGATTAAAAATTTGTGGTTAACCGAGGATTTATTCATCGATTTTCTCGCCGTAGCGGAATCAACTCCAGGTCCGATTGCGATAAATATGGCGACCTTCGTTGGTGCGACCCAAGGCGGTCCCTTCGGGAGCATTGTCGCTACAATTGGCGTCGTTTTACCGGCATTTCTTATTATTATATTAATTGCCGCACTTCTTAAACATCTACTCGATAATCCTTATGTCCAAGCCTTTCTTAAGGGCATTAAGCCAGTTATTTTTGGTCTCATTTTAGCGACAGGGATTGTTTTATTTATGAAATCAATCGGGTTTACCGGGTTTACTTCCTTTGATTTTAAGTACCAAACCTTGGTGATTTCCATTCTCTTAATTACGCTTTTCGTAGGTTATAAACTCTATTTTAAGAAAAAAATGAATAGCATCCTATTCATTCTTCTTGCGGCCTCGATTGGCATCACCACATTCTTATATTTTAATCTTTTATCGTAAGTTACTTACGAACTTGTCGCCGTGATTTTAAGAATCCACCCTTGACTGAAATAATATCACTTAATACTACGACCGCTTCAGGGTCGACCGCGCGCACTTGTTCGATGATTTTTTCACTGCCTAAACGATTGGCAAAAATCATCAGTATCTTGCGTTTTTCATCTTTACCAACCGCATCAATTTCGGTAACTCCATAACCACTAAGTCTTAAACTATTCGCAATATTTTGATAGGTATCAATGCTGGCAATGATTTGGACCGTCAGCATCCCAAAAGCGAGTTTTTGTTCAATCAGTGACCCGATATAAACGCCAGCCGCAAATCCAAAGGAATAAGCGAGCCCTTTTAGTGGATCTTGGGCTAAACCAGTAATGACACGGGAAGCAATAAAGACCCATAATAAGATTTCAATAATAGCGAGCATTGAGGCAAACTTACGATAGCCTTTAACGACCAAAATCGAACGGACCGTGCCAATCGCAACTTCGATAATTTTAAAGAAGACGATAATAAAAATTTCAAGCACGACACCCCAAACACCTAACGACTCCAACATATCCCATGACATAGTGATACCTCCACAAATCTTCGACATTTGCCACTATCTATTATAGACAATCTTGATTCATTTTGTATGTCGAATCGTAAGCAAAATGAAAAAATGACCCCGACAAATTATTTGAGGTCATTTCTAGTTCATTTAGGCTTGTTGTAGATTAGTTAACGTCACTTCTAAATTGGCATTTTTACTTCTAATGTCATCGATCAGTTGTTTTGGATTGGCGGCTTTTTTAAGTTTGATGGTATAGGTCAATTCAAATAAACTTCCAAAATCGACTGTTTTCACACGTTCGAGACTATAAAACTCACAGTGCGACTTTAAAATGGTGTGAAACACTTCTTCATAATTTAGATCTTCAGGGACAAGAAAGCGTAACCGACGTTCGCGAGTCGATTGGTGCCCTAGGTGAGTCACACTAATGAGGAGTAAGACGAGTAGAGTAACAAGGGTGCCAATGGCTGCATAGGTCACATAGCCTAATCCGGTCGCCACACCAATAAAGAAAACAAGGATAATATAGGTCAAGTCTTCGGCATTCAGTGGGTCGCTACGAAAGCGTGAAATCGCAAAGATGCCCGCAAGCACTAGTCCAATTTCTAGACCGGATTCAGTCAACTCAAAGGACCGTATGTTCACAACTGCGACGAGAATGGAAATAATCGCCGGTAGTATCACAAGCGTCGTATTAAAGCCTTTTGTCCGCACTTCGCGTCGCTTAAAATAGCGATAAAGAAAACTTGTGAGAAAACCTAAGACGAGGGCTGTCAATAGGCTTAAGATGAGTCCGATAAATAAATTTCCCTCAAATAGACCGAATAATGATTTAAACATAGCGAATGGCTCCTTTTTTTAGTTGCATCTCATAATATTTACCATATTTTGAAAAACTAGTGGGATAGATTTTTAAGTGGCTGAGTGCCTTAACAAGTTTTAGTGGTAAGGTGATTTTGACTTTTATTTCCATTAACACTTCATCCGTATCAATGAGATCCGTCCAGTTTGTTTGATTGACTTCTCTAACTTTCACGTTTTTATCAAAGGTAATGCGAACCTTTTCTTTCGTGGGACCAAATACATAGGCGGTTCGTTGGTAGTCAATTTGAACGGGACGAATGAGTGGGCGATATTGATCAAGAAAGGCTTTCATTTCACTAAGCACAAAGTTTTGACGATAATCGGCGCGAGTCGGTAATATTAAGTTGCTTACAAAATCATCGCTTTCTATTTTGGTCAATTGAATCCGTTTTTTATAGACAATTCCTTTAAACTTTTGTTTGAGTTCGAGAAAGTGAGATTGATTCTCATAAATTCGTAGCCGGAGCTTAGCCTTATGTTTTGGTTGGCTCGTTGAATGACGAATGACATCATAGTGCTCCGTATCATAGTAGATACTCGTAATCGGATAGGGGACACCGCTTAGATTGTAGTTATCGTAGACTAAATCCGATCCTAAT
>ERZ1645192.2049-NODE-2049-length-16750-cov-10.749566_pt1 | contig 16750 bp, 9 predicted proteins | sample MGYA00575354_ERZ1645192 | MGnify/ENA primary metagenome ERZ1645192 (study PRJEB40844, sample SAMN11349763) | freshwater sediment metagenome | isolation source: river sediment | host: Sediment | place: India: Faizupur Khadar , New Delhi | collected 2017-02-21 ... | reverse complement strand
CCCCCGTTGGGGGGGCCCCCTCTCTCTGTATGCTGCCCTTAAGAAATTAAATGCACTGATTTAAACTCCAAGGCTTCTCTCAACTTAAAACCACCAAAATTCAGACTTGTTCTTACCTGATATTTTTCAGTTTGGTCTTTACCTCTTCTACCTTGATCTTCTGTTTGGCGATCTCATCCTCCTTATTGCGCTGACTGCGTTCGTTTTTGCTGATCTTACGCTCGAATTTCGACTGGCTCTTCTGGGCCTTCTTGAGATCCTTCTCCGTGTCCTTCAGCTCTTTTTCCATCTCCTCCTGGGGAGTGCGTTTGTCATTGCCTGAAACCTCGAGATTAATATACTCCTTGTTCTCCAGCATTTTTTCCTGCTGATTCACCTCCTCTTTCAGCGCTCCCTGCTCCTTCTGGGCATCATTCACCTTACGGTTGAAGCTTTTGTTCTTGCGCTGCATGGCATTCAGGTCGTTTTCAGCCTTCCGCAGTTCGGCTTCCTCCGCTTTCAGCTCTTTTTCCACCGCCTGCTTGTAGAGTTCCACGGCATAATCCCGCACATATCGGGTGGCTGCTTCAGTGGTTGCCTCCGAAGAGCCGGGAGATCCCAGAAAGCCCCCTTCACTCTGGAAAAACACCCTTACATAGATGTTCCCCGGAAAGGAGGATACCTGGGTCATGACATTCAAGGGCAGACTGGTGATGTCACTGATGACAATATCCCTGACAATCCACTCATCCTTGACCTTTTCCATCTTGGGGTTCTTCTTGAAAAGCCCCCCGGGCATTATGGTTTTCTTCCACAACTCAATGGCATCCTTGGATGTGGCTTGCGGAACAACCACCTCGAAGGCGGTGACCACTCCCTGACTGGAGGGTCTCTCCTCCACCTTCACCTCTATGGGTTCCTGGGCTGTTGCTCCCAGGCCTGCCACCATTAATAAAATCAAAAACAGTTTCTTCATTGCTCCTTCTTTATTTGACATGTTTTTTCAGCTAACAAAAGTTATACGATAATAGCGCGGATTATGTTTTTTTATTCTGTCCAGGCTCTTTTTTGAACCCATTTATTCAGGCTGTTCATTTCCGGAGTTCGAAAATGGAGATGGATTGAGGGGGCAGGGTCAGGGAGGTCAGGGAGGAGATCTCTTTCCCGGTGATCACCTCACGGGCACTGGTGCATCCTTTCATCATCTCAGCCAGACGACCGGTGTTCAGCTCGGTCTGCCGGGGATTTTTATTGAGCACTACCATCACTTTTTCCTGGTCATTGTACCTGAAGAAGACGTAGCATCCCTCCCAGGGGAGGAAGTGTCTTGTCTGGCCGGTATGGATGACCTCTTTCCCCTTTCTCCAGTTGAGCAGTTTCCGGGTGAATTGCTGCACCTCTTTTTCGCTGTCAGAAAGCCCCTGGCCGGTGAACCCGTTGATGGCGTCTCCCGGCCATCCACCCGGGAAGGGTTTGCGGAATTCGCTGTCATGGGTGCCGGTATGATTCATCATGATTTCCGAGCCATAATAGATCTGAGGGATCCCGCGGGTGGTCAGAAAGAAGCCGATTCCCATTTTAAAGAGCTCTGCATTGCGGTTGACCTGAACGAAGAAGCGGGTCATGTCGTGGTTGTCGGGAAAGACCACCAGGTTTTGCGGGTCAGGATACTGGAAGTCGTTGGCCAGGCATTCGTAGATTTTCATCAGGTCACCGGTTCCGGGATCGCGCAGGGCGGTGCTCACGGCACTCTGCAGGGGAAAATCCATGAGACTGCGCAGGTTGCCCCGGTAACCGTCGAGGTTGCTTTTCCCCTTCTGCCAGTACGACAGGATAGCCTGGTTCATGTGCCATTCTTCCCCGACGATGTTGAAATCGGGGTATTCCTCTCTGATCCGGTCGTTCCAGGCGGCCATCATCTCCTTGTCGGGGTATGGGTAGGTATCCATCCGGATGCCGGCCAGATGGACATATTCGATCCACCAGATGCTGTTCTGGATGAGGTAAGTGGCCATGAAGGGATTTCTCTGGTTGAGGTCGGGCATAGAGGACACGAACCAACCGTCGGTGAACTGCTCCTTATCGTAGGCTGAAGCATAGGGATCCTGGTTCAGGGTCTTGACATGGTTGGTGATCTGGTAATCGGGGAACTGGTTGATCCAGTCGGCCATGGGCATATCCTTCATCCACCAGTGTTCGAGGCCGCAGTGGTTAAAGATCATGTCCATGATCAGCTTGATTCCTTTACCCCTGGCTTCCTCGGCAAAGGCCCGGTACTCCTCGTTGGAGCCGTAGCGGGGATCGACCTTATAAAAGTCGGTAGTGGCATAGCCATGGTAAGAGGTGGCGGGCATGTCGTTTTCGAGAAGGGGATTGAGCCAGATGGCCGTAAACCCCATATCGGCGATGTAATCCAGGTGGTCTCTTAGCCCCTTGATGTCACCGCCCTGCCGCCCTCTCAGGTCGGTCCGGTCGGGATTCTCTTTCATGCCTTCCACGGCATCATTCCCGGGATCCCCATTGGCAAACCGGTCGGGCATCACCAGGTACATGGCATCACTGCTGTTAAAACCCTGGCGCAAGGCTGAACCAGGCTCACGCTCCTTCAGCTCGTAGGTGGTGGTGGCCAGCGTTTTACCCTCTTTTTGAAACAGAAGGTCGAATTTGCCGGGAATCGCTTGCGCCAGATCCAGGTCGATGAAGAGATAGTTGGGGTTTTCAACAGTGGTCACCGACAGAAGCCTGATCCCCGGATGGTTGACTACCACACGGCTCTGGCCGATATCCTGGCCGTGGACCATCAACTGAAGGTGCGGGTTTTTCATGCCGGCCCACCAGAAGGTGGGTTCTACCCGGGGCTGCAGCACGGGAGCCGCCTTCCGGGGTTTTGCCGTCAACGCCAGACTGCCCGTGAACAGGAGCAGCATCAGAAGGGTAAATATTCTTTTCATAGAGTCTTTTTTTTGATGGTTACTGTTTCTTTTCGCCGTCGACATCATGGACGAACATGACCATCAGAGCGGCTAAGAAGAGGGAAATACCCCCAAGTATAAGGGCATAAATGGCTTCTCCGCCGAAGAGATCGCGGGTGACGAAGCCCAGGATGCTGGCGGCCAGGATCTGGGGTATGACGATAAAGAAGTTGAAGATGCCCATGTAGGTACCCATTTTGTGGGCGGGGAGAGAACCGGTGAGAATGGCATAGGGCATGGAGAGAATGGAAGCCCAGGCGAGGCCCACGCCCACCATGGAGAACAGCAGCAGGTGGGGGTCTTTGATGAAATAGATGGAGATCAATCCCAATCCACCGGCGACCAGGGAGATCATATGAGTGAAGCGGCGTGAGGTTTTACGGGCGATGACCGGGAGAAGGAAGGCCATGATGGCGGCAAACCCGCTGTACAGGGCGAAGCATACCCCCACCCAGTCGGCCCCTTTGTTGAAGAGTTCAGAAGTAGGATCGGAGGTGCCGTAGATATGTTTGGTCACAGCGGCCGTTGTGTATATCCACATGGCAAAAAGGGCGAACCAGGTGAAAAACTGGACCACGGCCAGTTGTTTCATGGTTTTGGGCATTTTGAACATATCGTGCATGACCACTGCCACCCCGTTGGTGGTCCGCCCGTTCCTGATCAGCACTCCCGCGATAAGGGTCATAATCCCGAAAATGGTGATCCCTACAGAAAAAATGTAGAGTTCACTTTGGAGCTTATAATTGTTGATCCATTGGGGGTGGAGCTGGAGGTAATAGAGGAGGAGGGAGGTGAGGAGTCCGGCGGCGATCCAGAGTGCACTGCGCCGGAGGAAGGTATGCCCTGTGGCGGCCGGGTCGGGGATCTCCTCTCCATGCGTTTCCACAGCGGCATGGCCTTCGGCAAGCGCATTCGCCCGTAATTCCTCCGGAGAATACTCCCTGGTGCGGATGACCGTCCAGATGACCGCCGAAAAGAAGGCCACTGCTCCCAGATAGAAGGAGTATTTGACCGAAGGGGGAATCTGCCCTTCCGGAGCGGTATTGGCCATGCCAAACCAGTTGGTGAGGATGTAGGGGAGGGCGGAGGCCACCACGGCACCGGTGCCGATGAAGAAGCTCTGCATGGCAAATCCTTTGGTCCGCTGCTCTGAGGGAAGCATGTCCCCGACGAAAGCGCGGAAAGGTTCCATGGAGATATTGATGGAGGCATCCATGATCCAGAGCATTCCGGCGGCCACCCAAAGGGTGGGAGAGTTGGGCATGATCAGCAGGGCCAGCGAAGCCAGGAGGGCCCCCGTCAGGAAATAGGGTCTCCTGCGCCCCAGCCGGTTCCAGGTGTTGTCACTCATATGCCCGATAATCGGCTGAATGATCAGTCCCGTCACCGGAGCAGCAATCCAGAGAATGGGAATCTCATCGACTTTGGCCCCCAGGGTTTCAAAGATCCTGGATACATTGGCATTCTGGAGGGCAAAGCCGAACTGGATGCCCAGAAATCCGAAACTCATGTTCCAGATCTGCCAGAAGGAGAGTTGTGGTTTTTTGCTCATAAGTGAGATTTGGTGATTAGGATAAGGCACGTGACACTCTGTAGTTTTAGTTCGTCAGAGCTTGCCGCAGGCAAAACTAATTAAAAAGAATTAACCTGCCTTATCCGGTTGTTGAAGAATTCCTGATCACCAGGTCGGCACTAACGATTCTGGTTTCAAAGGGGTCATCCTTTTCTTCGGTGTGGATTCTGCGCAGGAGCATTTGCGTAGCCAGGGTCCCCATTTCAAATCCATGCTGGTCGACGGAGGTGAGGGTAGGATAGGCGACTTCTGCAAAGCGGCTGTCGGAGAAACCCGCCACGGCAATGTCGTGAGGAATCCGCACTCCTCTGGCCTGGAGGGCCTTCATGGCCCCGATGGCGGTCAGGTCGTTGGCGCAAAAGAGGGCATCGAAGGGAACACCTTCTGCCATAAGGCGCTCCACTTCCTTTTGAGCCTTCCCGAAAGTGTCGGCTTCGATATGGAGTGTGGGGTCGAAGGGGATCCCTGCACCGGTTAGGGCATCGAGGTAACCCATGTGCCTCTCCCTTCCGATCAGCAGGTTCTGAGGGGCCGCGAAATGGGCGATCCGTTTCTTCCCCTGTTGCGCCAGGTGAGCGGTCACCATCGCAGCCGCTTCCCGGTCGTTGGTGATGACCTGGTCGGCTCCCATCCCCGGGGCCACCCTGTCAAAGAAAACCAGCGGGATGTTGTTCTCCCTGGCATCCTGTAAATGCTGGAAATCACTGGTCTCCTTCGATACCGAAACCAGGATTCCTTCGACACGGTGGGCCATCAGCGCCCTGACATTGCCCACCTCGCGGTCGTAGAGCTCGTTGGACTGGCAGAAGATCACCGTATAGCCGGCGTTGTAAGCCACATCCTCAATCCCGCTGATCACCTGGGAGAAAAAATAATGCACGATCTCCGGAATGATCACCCCTATGGTGTTGGTCCTGCGAAATTTAAGTCCCTGCGCCACCACGTTGGGCTGGTATTTCAACCGGGCAGCCAGTTCCCTGACCTGTATGCGGGTCGCCTCGCTGATGTCGGGGTGCCCCTGTAAGGCTCTGGAAACCGTCGACGGAGCGATCCCCAGCATCCGGGCGATATCTTTAATGGTCACATGTCCGCTTTGCATGCCTAGCATGTTGTTTTCACGATAAATATAGATAAATTCCTTTCCGGGGGTTTTCTTTCAGGCTGATTTAATTTCACCGCCGCTCCTTGTCTCCGGAATCTCCTCAGGCCTCCCCTATCTCCGGTATGTTATATAACATATTTGTTGCAATCGTCACCGCAATCGTTTGCTGAAGATATTTAACAGAGTGATACGTTAAAATTGTGAATTTTAAGTTAAATTTGGTGAAATTTTCCGGGATTTGGGAATGATATTTTGGTGAATAGCGAAAAAATATTCAGACAAATCAAGTTTAATAATCTAATTAACGTACAAATGATGATGATTCGAAAAAATCTGAAGTTGTTTTTATTTTTTGGAGCCTTGTTGATCACCATGACAGGGTTTGCCCAAAAGGTAAAAGTTACGGGGAGGGTTACCGATGCGGGTAACCAGGGGATCCCTGGTGCAAGTATAGTTGTATTGGGAACGACCACGGGTACCATTACGGACATCAACGGTAATTACGCGCTCGATGTCAATCCGCAGTCCACACTCTCATTCAGTTTCGTGGGATTTAAGACCCAGCAGGTGGTGGTCACGAACCAGACGGTGATCAACGTCAAGCTGGAGGAGGAGACTTACGGGGTGGATGAAGTGTTGGTGATTGGTTATGGTACCACCAAGAAGGAGGATGCCACGGGTTCAGTGCAGGCGGTGACCACCGATGATTTCAACCGGGGGGCCATCACCTCCCCCCAGGAGCTGGTTTCGGGGAAGATCGCCGGGGTGCAGATTACCAATGGCGGAGGTGCTCCTGGAGAAGGGGCCACCATTCGCATCCGTGGGGGATCTTCCCTTTCGGCCAGCAATGATCCTCTCTTCGTCATCGATGGTGTTCCGGTCGACAATGATGGGATCTCAGGGATGCGCAACCCCCTGAGCACCATTCATCCTACCGACATTGAAACCTTCACGGTCCTCAAGGATGCTTCTGCTACGGCCATTTACGGTTCCCGGGCGTCCAACGGGGTGATCATCATCACCACAAAAACGGGCAAAAAGGGGAGAGCCATGAAAATCAACTACAACGGATTTGTCTCCGTGGCCCAGAAAACGGAATCGGTGGATGTCTTGTCGGCCGACGAGTTTACCGACCTCTTCAAGAAACGGTATGCCAGCAATGCCAACGCCCTGGCGCTTCTGGGTACGGCAAAAACCGAATGGCAGGATGAGATTTACCAGACAGCCATCACCCATGACCATAACCTCAGCATCACCGGCAATGCCATGGAAGTGCCCTACAGGGTATCCCTGGGTTATTCCGATGAAGAGGGGATCCTTCAGACCGATGGGCTCAGCCGCTTCACCGGGGCCGTGGCCCTGACCCCTTCCCTTTTTGATGATCATCTTAAGATCAACCTCAACCTGAAGGGCATGCTGATTGAGAATAATTTCGCCGACCAGGGCGCTATTGGTGCCGCCGTGGGCTTCGATCCCACGCAACCCGTGAAGAACGGAAATGCCAAGTATGACGGTTACTTTACCTGGACGCAGCCCAACGGCGATCCCGTTGATATTGGCCCCATCAACCCGGTGGCCCGCCTCATGCTCAATGATGACCAGGCTTCTGTCAAGAGAAGCCTCGGGAATGTCCAGTTCGACTACCGCTTCCATTTCCTGAATGACCTGCGTGCCAACCTCAACCTGGGGTACGACATCTCCACCAGTGATGGAACCACCATCCGCCCCGAAACCCATCCCGGCGATTTTGACGCCGCCCGGGGCGGTGGTCGCAACAACGCGTATACCCAGGACAAGAAAAACAGCCTTCTCGATTTTTATCTCAACTATGTGAAGGATTTCGAGAACATCCACAGCCGCGTCGATGCCATGGCTGGTTACTCCTGGCAGCACTTTTGGAGAGCCGGCACTTTTCTGGAAAGAAACTTCAAAAAGAGCTATGAATACCAAAATACCGACTATGAAACCGAGAATTATTTGGTTTCCTTCTTCGGCAGGTTGAATTACATTTTCCTCGACCGTTTTATGGCTACGGCTACCCTCCGTTACGATGGTTCGAGCCGTTTCTCTCCCGATACCCGCTGGGGTTTATTCCCCTCCTATGCCGTGGCCTGGAGAATCAAGGAAGAGAGTTTCCTGAAAGACTCGGAAGCCGTTTCTGAACTGAAACTCCGTTTGGGTTACGGGATCACCGGTCAGCAGAATATTACCAGCAACGACTATCCTTATCTGGCCCGTTACAGCATGAGTGATCCCAATGCCCAGTACCTCTTTGGCAATACCTGGTATTCCACCCTCAGGGCAGAAGGGTACGATGCCAACATCAAATGGGAAGAGACCGAAACCTATAACATAGGGATCGATTATGGATTCTTCAAGGACAGGATTACCGGTACCCTTGATGTGTACAAACGGGTGACCAACGACCTGATCAACTTTATTCCGGTGCCGGCAGGGACCAACCTGAGCAATTACCTGCTCACCAATGTGGGGAACCTCGAGAACCGCGGGGTTGAGTTGAGTCTCAACTTCATTCCGGTGAAAACCACCGACTTTACCTGGGATTTCGGATTCAATGCCTCTTACAATAAGAATGAAATCACCAAGCTGACGGCTACCGACGATCCCACTTATCTGGGCGTCGAAACCGGCGGCATTTCCGGAGGGGTGGGTAACAACATCCAGATCCACAGCGTAGGTTATCCTGCCAACTCCTTCTTTGTCTATGAACAGGTGTACAACAGCGACGGCCGGCCTTTGGAAAATGTCTTTGTGGATCGCAGCGGCGACGGGATCATTTCCGAAGACGACCTCTACAGGTACAAGAAGGCAGCCCCTGACGTCATACTGGGCGTCACTACCAAAATGACCTGGAAGAACTGGGATTTCTATGCCTCGGGCCGCTCATACCTCGGTAATTACATGTACAACAACGTCTGGTCGAGTGGTGCCACCTTCAACAATCTTTACAATTCAGCCGGTTTCACCAACAACCTCAATTACAACGTCTATGCCACCGGCTTTGAGAACCCCCGCTACTTCAGCGACTATTATGTGACCAATGCCTCCTTCTTCAAGATCGACAACATGGCCCTGGGCTACACCTTCACCAATGTCATGAAGGAAAAACTCAACATCAGGCTTTACGGCACCATGCAGAATGTGGTCACCTTCACCCGTTACGAGGGACTCGATCCTGAGATCAGCGGCGGGGTTGACAACAATCTTTACCCCCGTCCCCGGACCTATGTCTTTGGTGTCAACATTGATTTTTAACCGTTAAACAGAGAACAAGATGATAAAGCGTAGTTTAAAATACCTGTTGATGGCCTTTGCGGCGATGACCATTGCCCTTTCAGGCTGTATAGGAGATCTTGACACCTTGCCCCTGGATAAGGATGAAGTGACTTCGGCAAGTGTATATGAAAATCCCGAGAATTATGTCAACTTACTGGCCAAGCTCTATGCCGGGCTATCGCTCAGTGGCCAGCAAGGCCCTGCCGGACGCGGGGATATCAGTGGGATGGACGAAGGATTCGGCCAGTACCTGCGCGGTTATTTCTACCTTCAGGAACTGCCGACCGATGAAGCGCTGATCGGCTGGAACGACGCCACCCTGCGTGACCTTCACGATGTGGACTGGACCGCCTCCGACGGTTTTATCAGCACCTTCTATTACCGGGTATTCTACCAGGTGTCGGCCTGTAATGAATTCATCAGGGAGACCGCCCCGGCCAAACTCGACGACCGGAATATCTCAGGGGATATCCGCACGAAAATTGAGACCTACCGTGCCGAAGCCCGCTTCCTGAGAGCCCTCAGTTATTACCATGCCATTGACCTCTTCGGAAACGTCCCCTTTGTCACCGAAGAGGATGCCGTTGGCTCTTTCTTTCCTCAGCAGATCAGCCGCAAAGACCTCTTCACTTACCTTGAAACCGAACTCAAGGATATCGAAGAGAAACTGCTGGCACCGCGCAGCGAATATGGCCGTGCCGACAAGGGGGCTGCCTGGATGCTGCTGGCCAAACTCTATCTGAATGCCAAAGTATATACGGGGACCGAAAAGTATACCGAGGCCATCACCTACCTGAATAAGGTGATTGGTGCCGGGTACACCCTTGACCAGGAATATGCCAACATGTTCAACGCTGACAACCACAAGTCGAATGAGATCATTTTCCCGATTGCCTTTGACGGCCTGAAGGCCAAGACTTACGGTGGAACCACTTTCATTGTGAAGGCGGCTATCGGGGGCAAGATGGATCCTGCTGCTTTTGGTGTCGATGGTGGATGGGGCGGACTGCGCACCACCAAACAGTTTGTAGGTAAATTCTGGAACCTGGCTACCCTGAAGAGCGGTCAAGTATCCCTGAAAAAGGCAGCGGCCTACCCGGTGATCTACGTTCCCGGAGGCTATCAGACGGGCAGCGGTTACAGTGCCGGCGACTGGAGCCCGGGGGATGCCCCCAAGCTTGCCTCGGTCAGTTCCGATGACAAATATGAAGGCTACATCTATTTTGCCGCCGATGCCGAATTCAAATTTACAGCCGGCCCGAGCTGGGACCTCAACTGGGGCGACGACGGGGCCAACGGTACCCTGGAACAAAACGGCAGCAACATTAAAGCCACGGCAGGCTATTATAAAATCAACGTCGACCTGAACACCATGACCTATTCGCTGGTGAAAACCTCCTGGGGACTGATCGGCGATGCCACACCGGGTGGATGGGACAACGATACCAACATGGAATACGATCCCCAGACCAAGATGTGGAAACTGATCGTGGAACTGGGCAACGGGAAGTTTAAATTCAGGGCCAATGATGGTTGGGATATCAATCTGGGCGACAACGGTGCCGACGGCATCCTCGATTATGGCGGTTCTGATATTGTGGCTCCTGGTGTGGGCAAGTATGAAATCAAACTGAAACTGGGCACTCCCGACTATACCTTCACCATCGAGAAGTATGCCACCGACAACCGGGCGATGTTCTTCACCACCGGGCAGACGCTGGAAGTGGATGACCTCTTCGAGTTCACCAAGGGGTATTCCATCACCAAGTGGAGCAATATGACCTCCACGGGGGCCAATGGGTCAGCCAAGGACTTTGTCGATACCGACTTCCCTGTCTTCCGCCTGGCCGATGCTTACCTGATGTATGCCGAAGCCGTTCTGCGGGGTGGTTCCGGAGGTTCCGCAGGCACCGCCCTTGAGTATGTGAACAAGGTCAGGGAACGGGCTTATAAGGATGTGAAAGGCCATATCGGCTCGGGTGACCTCAATCTGGACTTCATCCTCGATGAGCGGGCCAGGGAACTCTACTGGGAATGCCATCGCCGTACCGACCTCGTCCGCTTTGGCAAATTCACCGGCAACAGCTATATCTGGGCCTGGAAAGGGGGCGTCAAAGATGGGGCCGCTACCGATGCCAAATACAACCTTTTTCCGCTGGCCTCCTCCGACGTGGCAGCCAACATCAACCTGAAGCAAAATACCGGTTATTAAAACTTAATCACTGTAAACAATGAAAAAGCTCAATAAAATATTTCTGCTGCTCACCGGCATTCTCTTCCTGGCCTCCTGTGCCGAGGAAGAGTATGATCCGCAGATCTACCTGCTTAAATATCCCACGGTGGGTTCTCCTGCGGGGACTAAGAGTTACATCCTGGAGGAATCTAAAAAGGACAACGTCATGGAGAGTTACTCCTGGTCGGCTGCCGATTTCGGATTTCCCGCAGCCATCAGCTATACCCTTCAGTTTGCTGATGATGGCTCTAAATTTGCCAACCCGATCAATGTGGTGACCACCTCGGGACTGGGTCATGCCATGACCCAGGGGGACCTGAACCAACAGTTGCTGGCCAAGAGTTACACCGCAGGCAAACAGTATGCTTTTGAAGGCAGGGTGCGGGCTTCGGTGGGCGAATATGCCCCGGCCCAGTACTCACCGGCATTTAAATTTACGGTGATTCCCTTTGAGACCAAGCTGCCTCCCCTGTACCTGTTGGGAGATGCTACGCTGGCCGGCTGGGACAACAAGACCAACCTGGCGATGCCTTTCTGGTCGAATGGCATCTACGGGATCGTCACCCCCCTGAAAACCGGGGCTTATTTCAAGGTGATCAAGACCCAGGGCGCCTGGGCTCCCATGTGGGGCCAGGCTACCGGCACCTGGGATGCCGGCACCCTCTTCTACCGGCCCACAGAATCGGTCTCTGACCCCGCCTCCATCCCCAGTCCGCCCACGGCTGGTGACTATCTGGTGGTCGTCAACATTACCGCACTGACGTATACCGTGACGGCGATGCCCGATGTGGTCTACCTGGTGGGTGACGGCTGCAGCGCAGGGTGGACACCCACGGCAGGCTTACCCTTTACCAAAACTGCCCCGGGGAAGTATACCCTTACCACGGCGCTGAATGCTGCCAAGAACCTGAAGATCATGTATTCCAATAGCGGCGCCTGGGCACCCCAGTGGGGGACCACCGCCGGCGCCATCAGCGCCATGGGGAAACTCTCCTTCCGGCCCAATGAAGGCGTGGCCGACCCGGCTTCCATACCGACACCCGCCACCGCTGGGACCTACAAGATCGAACTCGACTTCAACGAGAATACTTACAAAATCACCCAATAACCGCAGGTGACTCCTCTCAGCCACAGAGAAAACCGCACAGAAGCCGGGTTTCTCTGTGGTTTTTTATTTAATTTTATTCAGCCGTTCCTCATTTTCCTGCCATGAAAAAGTTCATCCTCCTTTTATTGTCGGCAGCTCTTGTTTCAGCCGCCCTTTTCTCTTCAGCCCAGATCACCTCCAACCCGGCCCTGCCGGTGGCCACCCAACCCGTGACCCTCACCTTTGACTCCTCCAAAGAAGGACAATTAGGACTTTTTACGGGTGACCTGTATGCCCATACCGGGGTGATCATCGAAGGAAAGAGTGAATGGCAACATGTTATCGGTGATTGGGCCAACAACACCAACCAACCCAAACTCACCAACAAGGGAGGTGGTATCTATGAGCTGGTCATTTCGCCTGATATCATGACCTTCTATAGTGTTCCTGCTGCCGAAAAGGTGAAGAAGCTGGCATTGGTCTTCCGTTCTGCCAACTGGAACAGCGATAAGAAGCAGACGGCTGATCTCTTTGTAGAGGTGTATGAGGAAGGATTGGTGGTGGCGTTGGGGTCACCTCTCGAAGGGGCCATGATCGATGTCAATGCCTCCTTCCCGGTCACCGCCACGGCTTCACAGGAAGCTACCCTGCGACTGCTGGCCGGAACGCAGGAACTGGCCCGGGCTACCGGGAAAGCCATTTCGTACAACCATTCTTTTGCAGCCAGCGGGTGGCAGTGGATGATTGCCGAAGCGACCACCCCACAGAAAACAGTGCGCGATTCGGTCCGCATCTTCATCAAAGAACCGGTCACCATCGCCCCTAAACCTTCGGCTTACCTGAAGGGGATCAATTATACCGGCGAAACCTCTGCCGCCCTGGTGCTCTGGGCCCCTCATAAGGAAAATGTGTTCGTATTGGGCGATTTCAACCACTGGGAGGTGAACAATGCCTATCAGATGAAAAAGGACGGCGACTGGTTCTGGTTGGAAATCAATGGTCTGGTCAAGGGGCAGCCCTATGTTTTCCAGTATCTGATCGACGGGCAGATCAGGATTGCCGACCCATACACTTCCCTGACCTCCGATCCCAACGATCAGTATATCAGTGCGGCCACCTATCCTGGCTTGCCGGTTTATCCCACTGGGAAAGCGCAGGGAGTAGCCTCGGTATTGCAGACCGGGCAGACTCCCTATGCCTGGGAGGTGACCTCCTTTACCCCTCCGGCCAGAGAGCGGCTGGTCATCTATGAAATGCTGATCCGTGATTTCACTGCAGAACACTCCTATCAGGCCGTTATCAGTAAACTCGACTACCTGAAGGAGCTGGGTGTTAACGTGCTGGAGCTGATGCCCGTCAATGAGTTCGAGGGCAACCTGAGCTGGGGCTACAACCCCTCCTTCTATTTTGCTGCCGATAAGTATTACGGCCCGGCCCATGATCTGAAAAGGCTGGTGGATGAGGCCCACAAACGGGGGATAGCCGTGGTCATCGACATGGTGCTCAACCACAGTTACGGTCAGAGTCCCCTGGTGCAGATGTACCTCGACCGCTCTTCCTGGAAACCCACTGCCGACAATCCCTGGTACAATATCCAGCACAACTTCCAGAATCCGGATGCCCAGTGGGGGTATGACCTGAATCACGAGAGTGTGCATACCCGACAGTTGGTCGACAGCATCAACAGCTTCTGGATGAAAGAGTACAAGATCGATGGTTTCCGCTTTGACTTCACCAAGGGGTTTTCCAATACGGTTTATGGGGCCAGTGATTGGGGGAGTGCCTACGATGCCCCGCGCATTGCCAACTTGAAGCGGATGGCCGATGAGATCTGGCGGCGCAACCCCCGGGCATTGGTGATCTTCGAGCATCTCTCCGACAACAACGAGGAGAAAGAACTGGCTGCCCATGGAATCCTGCTCTGGGGCAACCTCCATTATGCCTATTCCAATGCGGCCAAAGGGGAGGGCGGAGACCTGAGCTGGGGAATCTACAAGAACCGCGACTGGGCCCAGCCTCACCTGGTGACCTATATGGAAAGTCATGATGAGGAAAGGATCGTCTGGGAGTGCAAAACCGGTGGCAGAACTGATGGAAGCTACAATATCAAACTCCTGCCCACCGCCCTTGACCGGGTGGAACTCGCCTCCCTCTTTTTGTTGCCCCTGCCGGGTCCGAAAATGATCTGGCAGTTTGGGGAACTGGGGTACGACTATTCCATCAACACCTGCGAAAACCCCAGCGAAGTACGCCCCGAATGTCGTCTCTCTCCCAAACCCATCCTCTGGAACTATGCCGACCAGGTCCACCGGAAAGATCTTTACAAGATGATGGGGCGCCTCAACTATCTGAAGGTGAATTATGAAGAGTTCTCTTCGTCAAGTACTTTCAGCTCTGGACTGAATGGAGAGGTCAAGTGGTACCGCCTCTCCAACGGGGCCCATCACGTGGTGGCCGTGGGAAATTTCGCTACCTCCACCAGAAGTTACTCCCTGGATTTCCCGGCCACGGGCCTCTGGAACGACTATTTCAGTAATACCCCTTACGAGGTGACGGCCGCTTCGCAGAGCATTACCCTGAATGCTGGCGAATTCAGGTTATTCACCTCCCGGAAGATGGCCGATCCCTTTGCGCCGAACCATATCTCCCTGCCGGGAACCAGGGAAGAAGAGCTGGCCGTCTATCCCAACCCGACCACCGGAAAGGTCACCCTATTCTCCTCCCGTCCTTTAGGGGTGGTCACCGTGAGAAGCCTTTCAGGAGCCCTGGTCTGCCGTGAAGACTTCACCGGCCGGAACCCGGCGGAACTCCATCTCGGTTTTCTGGCCCCGGGCATTTACCTGCTGGATAACGGCAACGGACTACCTCCCCGGAAACTGGTTATCTCCAGGTAACCCGGGTGTAGTGGCGGCGGCTCCCGGCTTAGGGTTGTATGAGATGTTCTTCCCCCCTGATCTTGCGGGAGACCTCTTCCACATTCCGGAAGACCCTGAAGAAGTTGCCGCCCCATATTTTGCGGATGTCGTTTTCGGAATAGCCCCGGGCCAGCAGTTCACGGGTGATGGCTGGAAACTGGCTGACATCGTTGCATCCTTCCAGGCCGCCACCGCCGTCAAAATCACTGCCAATGCCCACATGGCTGATCCCGGCCAGCCGGACCACATGATCGATATGATCGACATAATCGGCCACGGTGGGCAGATCTTTGGGGTATTTCTCCCTGAGGGCCGTCCACTCCTTCCAGAAGTGCACCCTTCCCGCCTCGGTAAGGGTATCGCGAATGGCCTCATACTTTTCTCTCATCTCCTGTCCCAACTTATAGGCAGGATTGGAAGGATCAGGATCTTTCACATATTCATCGAGGAGGCAGATCTGGATCACTCCGCCATTACGGGCCAGGGCTTTGATCATGTCGTCGGTCATGTTGCGGTTGTGATGGGCGATGGCCCTGACACTGCTGTGGGAGGCCATGACGGGGGCCAGGCTGATCCCTATGACATCATAAAATGATTTGTCGGAGATATGGGAAACGTCGATGATCATGCCCAGGCGGTTCATCTCCATGACCACTTCCCGGCCAAAGGGACTCAACCCGTTGTGCTCGGGCGGAAGCCGGTCGGAAGAGGAGTCACAGATATCGTTATGCCTGGAGTGGCAGAGGGTGATGTAGCGGATCCCTTTACGGTAAAACTCTTCCACGCGGGAGATCTCCTTCCCCAGGGGGAACCCATTTTCCATGCCCAGGTATATCGCCCGTTTTCCTTCCTTTTCGATGCGTGACGCATCGGCCGACGCGAGGGCGATTTCCGCCATTTCAGGATACCGGCCGACGGCTGCCAGTGTCGAGTCTGTCATACGGTGGGCTAAACGGTACACCTCCTCATAATGGGCCGGGGTCCTCTTTTCCTGTCCGGTGTAAATGGCAAAGAACATCACGTCGAGGCCACCCTCCTTCATCCGCGGCAGGTCGACTTTTCCCGTTGCATTCCGTTGGCCGATGTCCAATCCCCGATCCAGGATATTCATGGGCGTATCGCAATGGGTATCGACGGTAAGCGCCTCATTGTGGACCTTCTGCACCCGCTGGGGCGTCAGGTTTCTGCTGTTCTGGGCGGGCATCCTGCCTGGTATCGCACTCAGCCCCGTGGCCAGGATCAGGCCTGCAAAAAGAATAGAGCTTCTCATGTCGGATCTATAAAGTTGAAGTGTAATGACCGGTTATTCTGCGGGCCAGCGCCGGGAGGTCTTTTCCGTCGAAGTTGCCTGAACTCATCAGCAGCAGGTTACAGTGGTCCCACGCTTTAGTTTCGAGTTCGGCAAACAGGGCTTCCGAATCGGTGGTCACCCGCAGTCCGGGCTTTCCGAACCCCTCATAAACCATTTCCGGGGTGATGGGTTCCAGTTTTTTATGTTCCACGGTATGGGGGTTGAAATAGACGTACGCCTCGTCGGCTTCGTCCATGGTGTGGTGGTAGTGGGGGAGAAACTCCTTTTTCAGGGAGCTGAA
>ERZ1645192.2047-NODE-2047-length-16753-cov-6.287040_pt1 | contig 16753 bp, 13 predicted proteins | sample MGYA00575354_ERZ1645192 | MGnify/ENA primary metagenome ERZ1645192 (study PRJEB40844, sample SAMN11349763) | freshwater sediment metagenome | isolation source: river sediment | host: Sediment | place: India: Faizupur Khadar , New Delhi | collected 2017-02-21 ... | reverse complement strand
TACGGAGTTGAGAGAAAATTTAGAATTAAAAATTAAAAATTAAGAATTGTTAATGAATGAATTAGGTTGTATGTAGCATTTGTAAGCAAGACGATTCTATCGGGCAAAAGAAATCCCTCTTATCGAATAGCGCGTTGTATCAAGTTTAATGCTTAATTCATCATAATTAACTGCAGAGGAGGCAGAGGTTTTACGCAAAGAACGCAAAGAGATATACACAGCCTACCCTTATTTTTTCGGAACGAAAAAAACGTCTTTAGACTTTTGTCTTCATTTTTAATTCTTAATTTTTAATTTTTAATTGATTTCATCCGCGTGCCATTAAAAATAAACATTAACAAATATATGATAAGCAAAAGAAAATTTTCATACTTTTGTAAACGTTAAACAGCAATTAAAACAATGGACAAGAAGAATCAATCGGCATTAAAAATACAAGAAGGAATTGAACAGCCATCTCGTATAAATCCTTATTTGCAAAACAAAAAAATAAAGAAGTCTGTATTGTTAAGCAAGCAAGAATATGTTGAGGGAATATTATCTCAAAATATTATTGTTTTAAGCAAAGCCATCACTTTAATAGAAAGCGATTTAAGAAAGCATCACGATTTAGCACAAGAAATTATTGAAGCCTGCATCCCCTATTCGGGAAATTCCATACGTATCGGAATCACAGGTGTCCCCGGTGCAGGAAAAAGTACATTTATTGATACCTTCGGCAAACACATCACTTCATTGGGACATAAATTAGCCGTATTAACAATAGATCCGAGTAGCGAATTATCGAAAGGGAGTATATTGGGAGATAAAACACGTATGGAATCCTTATCCACAGATAGCAATGCCTTTATACGCCCCTCTCCTTCTGCCGGTTCACTGGGAGGAGTAGCCCGTAAAACGCGCGAAAGCATTATCTTATGTGAGGCTGCCGGTTTTGAAACCATTATTGTTGAAACAGTAGGTGTTGGTCAATCAGAAACAGCCGTACATTCAATGGTTGATTTTTTTCTTTTATTAATGATATCCGGTGCCGGGGATGAATTACAAGGTATTAAACGCGGTATTATGGAAATGGCCGATTTAATAGTTGTCAACAAAGCTGATGGTGACAATTTAAAAAATGCCGAACTCACCAAAACGCAATTAGCAAGTGCTTTACGATTATTCCCTATGACTGCTTCCAAATGGATACCTACCGCCATAACAACTTCTGCCATTCAGAATAAAAACATTGAAATGGTGTGGCAAATTATTACCGACTATATCACCCATACAAAATCAAACGGGTTTTTTGTTGAAAACAGAATTCATCAATCAAAAAAACGTTTTTATCACTTTTTAGAAGAAGAGTTATTTGCGCATTTTTATTCAGACAATGACGTTAAAGCAAATCTTGACATTATCGATAAACAATTATTAGAACATAAACTTAGTTCTTATGCAGCAGGGAAAAAACTACTGGATATTTACTTTAAAAATGTTTGTGAAAACATGGATACTTACAAAAAGAAATAACTATCGTTTTACTTCTACTTGTTCGAAGCCTTCGATAATATCTCCTACTTTAATATCATTAAATCCTACGATATTCAACCCACATTCATAATTTGCCGAAACTTCTTTCACATCATCTTTAAAACGTTTCAACGAGCCTAATTTACCCGTAAAGATAACGATACCATCGCGAATTACACGTATTTGAGTGTTACGTTGAACTTTTCCGTCAAGGACAAAACATCCTGCTATTGTACCAACTTTTGAAATATGGAATGTTTCCCTGACTTCGATATTGCATACAATATTTTCTTTAATTTCAGGAGCACGCATACCTTCAATAGCGTCTTTAAGTTCGTTAATGGCATCATAAATTATGGAGTATGTACGAATATCGACTTGTTCTTGTTCAGCTAATTTTTTAGCACCCCCTGAAGGACGAACCTGGAATGCAATAATAATGGCATTAGAAGCAGAAGCGAGTAACACATCCGATTCAATTACTTGCCCTACCGATTTATGAATAACATTCAACTGAACTTCATTGGTTGACAATCGCAACAATGCATCTGTCAAGGCTTCGATAGAACCATCGACATCTCCTTTAACAATGATATTTAATTCTTTAAAATCACCAATGGCAATACGTCTTCCAATTTCATCCAGCGTAATATGTTTTTGTGTACGTAATCCTTGTTCACGTACCAATTGGATTCTTTTATTAACAACAGCTTTGGCTTCACGTTCTTCTTTATATACTTTAAAAGTATCTCCCGCCTGAGGAGCACTGTTTAAACCAAGTATCAAGACAGGCGAAGAAGGTCCTGCTTCTTTAACAATTTGATTTCTTTCATTATACATAGCTCTTGTTTTACCACAAGCAGAGCCGGCAGCAATAACATCACCGGTACGTAAAGTACCATTTTGCACCAGTATTTTTGCTACATAGCCACGACCTTTGTCTAATGAAGATTCTATAACAGTACCGGTAGCAATTGCTTTTGGATTTGCTTTTAAATCAAGCATCTCAGCTTCTATCAATACTTTTTCCAGTAACACTTCCACATTAAGTCCTTTTTTTGCAGAAATATCCTGACTTTGAATTTTACCTCCCCATTCTTCAACCAAAAGGTTCATATTTGCCAATGAAGCTCTGATTTTTTCCGGATCAGCACCGGGTTTATCAATTTTATTGATAGCAAATATCATGGGAACACCGGCAGCTTGAGCATGATTGATAGCTTCAGTGGTTTGTGGCATAATGCTATCATCAGCGGCAATAACCACAATAACAATATCGGTTACTTTAGCACCGCGAGCACGCATGGCGGTAAAAGCTTCATGACCGGGTGTATCAAGAAAGGTTATTCGTTTTTTATTTGGAAGTTGCACTTCATAAGCACCAATATGTTGGGTAATCCCCCCCTCTTCACCGGCTATAACGTTTGTTTTTCTAATATAGTCAAGCAATGACGTTTTCCCGTGGTCAACATGTCCCATAACGGTTACAATGGGAGAACGTTCTACTAAAAATTCGGGGTTCATATCAATTTCATCTTCTTTTTCTTCATCGTCCAGTCCGACAAACTGCACTTTAAAGCCAAATTCATCGGCGAGCAAAGAAATAGTTTCGGCACCTAAACGTTGATTAATGGCTACTGCCATCCCAATACTCATACACGTTGATATTATCTGTGTAACAGGCATATTCATCATAGCAGCCAATTCATTAGCAGTAATAAATTCGGTTACTTTGAGAATATTCTTTTCCATTTCGGAACGCTCTTGTGCTTCGATAATTTCATGTTGAATATGTTCTCTTTTTTCTCTACGATATTTAGAAGATTTCGTTTTCCCGATTGGCGCTAAGCGAGCCATAGTTTTCTTAACTTGTTTTTCGATTTCTTCATCTGAATAATCAACTTTATGACTAGTTTTAGGCGGAATTACTCCTCTATCCTTACGCTTTTTAAAACCTAGAGTAGTCTCTTCGGCTTCAGGATATTTTGAAAAAGAAGTTTTTATACGTTTTCGTTTTTTCCTTACATCACCTTCTGATTCTATGTTTCCCGTGTTCTTTTTCCATATTTTTTTAGGCTCCTTTTTTTCTATATCAGCAGTATCTTCTTTGAGTTTATCTTCCGTAAAATTAGGTGCTGAATCGTCTTTCTTAGTGCTTTTTACAAAATCATTCTTCTTTATTTGTTTGAATTTTTCTTGTTGTTGTCTTTTATTTTCTAATTCTTTTTCTTTTTTCTCTTTCTTTTCTTTCTGCAGTTCTTCTCTTGATTTTTTCTTAGGTTTGGTAAGCATATTCATTTTTGCTAAATCAATCATACCAATAACATTTGGTTTGGGAGCTTTAGCATCATTCTCTTGCTCTGTTGTAATAATGTCGTTTGTCTCCAATAAAGACTCATTCTCTTCGTGAGATAAATCATCTGTTTGTATTTTTTCATTTTCTATTTCCTCTTTATCGGGTTGGGATTGAGTTTGTTCTTTTTTCTTCTCTATTTCCGATTCAGGATCGTATTCAATAGTAGTGTCTGTCATTTCTGCATCCACATCTGCATTTATTGGCTCTACGATTTTTTCAACATCCAATTGTTCTACAGGGGACGCCTTAATTTCAATATCCTCATTTGAGAGAATCGCTTGCTCATTGTTTGTGGATGTATCTTTCTTTTTAGTTTTCTTTTTTGTATGTGTATCTAAATCTATCTTACCTACAATTTTTAATTTTTGTTTAGGAACTTCAATCGTAGCAGGAACTTTTTCTTCTATAGGAATTTCTTTAGGTTTTTCCTTTTCATGCTTTTCGATTTGTGTAGGTTGATTAATGATAATTTCTTTTTTCTCATTATCTGAAACCGTCCGTGTTTCTTCTTTATTATCAGAAGTTGTATGGGATTTAAAACCACTCCCTATTTCAAGTTTTTGTGATTCAGCTTTTACGTCTTTTTCTTTTTTATATTCTTGGTCAATAAGTTCATATAATTCAACACTTAACTTTGTGTTATCATTATTTTCAATCACAAATCCTTTTTTAAACAAAAAATCAACAATAGTAGATGTAGCAACATTATATTCTTTTGCTGCTTTGCCTAATCGTGGTATTATTTTTTTTTCTTCTGACATAAATTTATGTAATTAATTAAAATTTTAAAAGTCAATCCTTATTGTTCAAATTCTGCTTTGATAATACGTAGGACTTCATCGATTGTTTCTTCTTCTAAATCGGTACGGTGTATAAGTTCATCTCTTGAAATATCAAGGACATTTTTAGCTGTATAACAACCTATATTTTTAAGAGCGTCAATTATCCATTGATCAATTTCATCTGAAAATTCTTGTAATTCGACATCTTCTTCATCAATTACATCATTTCTGAATATATCAATTTCATAGCCTGTAAGTTTACTTGCCAATTTTATATTACTTCCACCTTTACCAATTGCCAAAGAAATTTGATCAGGATTCATATATACACGAACACTTTTTGATTCTTCGTTGAGTTCAATGCTTGTAATTTTAGCCGGACTTAGTGCACGCGAAATATATAATACATTGTTGGTTGTAAAATTTATTACATCAATATTTTCGTTTCTCAATTCTCTTACGATCCCATGAATACGCACTCCTTTCATACCTACACAAGCACCAACAGGATCTATTCGGTCATCATAGGTTTCGACTGCAATTTTTGCTCTTTCACCGGGAACACGTACAATATTTTTGATTATTATTAATCCATCGTAAATTTCAGGAATTTCTTCTTCCATTAAACGTTCAAGAAATACCGGAGACGTTCGGGAAACAACAATAAATGAGGAATTCATTCTCGGTTCTACTTTAATTACAACAGCGCGAATAGGATCTCCTTTTTTATAAAAATCTCCAGGTATTTGCTCATTTTTAGGCAATAACAGTTCTATTCCTTCCTCATCAACAAGTAGAATTTCTTTTTTAAACACTTGATAAACGGTGCCTGTTACAATTTCACCTATACGACTATTATATTTTTGATAAATAATATCCCCTTCATATTCCATAAGTTTTGTAACCAAATTTTGGCGTAATGACAATATTTCTCTTCTTCCGAAATCTTCCAAACGAATCTTTTGACAGACTTCTTCTCCTACTTCAAAATCCGGTTCAATTTTAATAGCTTCAGATAATTCGATTTGTCTAACCGGATCTGTAAGATTGCCATCTTCTACAATTTCAAAATATCGCTGAAATTCGACATCTCCTTTATCCACATTTGTAATTACACTTACATTTGCCTCTTGTCCATACTTTTTTAATAACATATGTTTGAAAATATCTTCGAGGATAAACATAAATGTTTCTCTATCAATATTTTTTAATTCTTTAAACTCAGTAAATGATTCTATTAAATTCAGATCTTCTTTCATATCTTATTTATATATAATTAATTTTTATTAAACACAACTTCAAGTTTTGCTTCCTCAATTTCATCCATTGATATTTCTTTTACAACAGAAGGATTTTTTTTATTACCTTGAATCTCCAATAAAAGACTTTGTTCCTGTGCTTCTATTAATGTACCTTTTAATTTACTTTGATCCTTCATTTTTATAGATAACATTTTCCCTTCTGCATTTTTATATTGACGAAACATAACAAATGGTCTACCTAATCCAAAGGAAGACACATTTAATTCAAAATCAACTTTATCTCTATCTAAATGCTTTTCCACAAAACGGCTAACTTGGATACAACTATCTATTGACACTCCATTATCGCCATCTAAAAACACCAAAATAGTATTCCCTTTTTTAACTTTCACTTCAGTAATAAACAAATCAGTGCCTTGGATAGCTTCCAAAACTAATTTTGTTATCAAGTCATTATTTAGTATACTCATCTTTATTGTACTAAAAAAGGAGTAAACTTTTGGTTTCTCCTTCTTAATAATTATCCCTTAAATTTCGTTCATTCAACGACGAACTTGTTGACCAACCAGGATTCGAACCTAGACAGGCAGTACCAAAAACTGCAGTGCTACCATTACACCATTGGTCATGTTCAAAAGCAATGCAAAAGTAAAAAAAAAACGTTTGTCAATAACAAGATTTAGAAAAAAAAATAATAATTTACAACTATCTATATAAGAATGAATTATTATGCTTTTACTATTTTTAAATTAATTTTACGGACAAACAAAAAAAACAAGCATCCATATTTTTGGCATAAAAGACGAGATTTTTTTGTATTTTTAATGACAAATTTTATGGAACAGGGTCATAACCACTTTTTCCCCAAGGATGACAAGAAAGGATACGTTTGAATGTTAACCAACCTCCTTTGAAGGGTCCGTATTTTTTTATGGCTTGCAAACCATATACAGAACATGTGGGAGTAAAACGACAAGAAGGAGGGAAAAAAGGAGATATTGCAAACTGATACATTTTAATTAATACAATAAGAACAAAAGTTAAACTTTTACTTATTATTGTAAAAATAAAAATTAAAACTTTCATTATAAATTAAATTTTTCCGGATGTTTGCCTTTCATCCCTCTATAAAAATCTTCAATGATTATCAAATCTTTTTCGTAATCTCCGCTTGGATAAATACAAGGACCAATCCCTCCTTTTTTGGTACTCCAATCTAAATAGCCTAAGAAAATAGGCACTTTTGCAAATTCCGCAATAAAATAAAATCCTCTCTTCCATGATTTAACAAGCTTTCTTGTGCCTTCAGGAGCTATTAAAATGGCTATTTCATCCGACTTTTTAATAATATTTCCAACATCAAATGGCAAGCTGCGTATTTTTTTACTATCCACAGGTATGCCACCCCATTTTCTTAAAAAATACCCTATCGGAAAAACAAAATATTGCTTTTTAATTAAAAATTTAATGTTAACCCCCATAGCAGTAAAAACCATTTTCCCAACGATAAAATCATAAAGGCTGGTGTGAGGAGCAAACGCTATAATACTTTTTCTTGCTTCAGGAGGGACACTGTAATCAATATGAAAACCTGTAATTTTCAAAATGAATTTAATGATTTTAACTTTCACATTCATGCTTATAGAAAATATGCTCAACTACAATAAAAATAATTGCAAAAATATTAAATTTATAAATTAAAAATGAGAAATTGTATAGAATAATTTATTCTATTTAGTTAATATACGTATTGCCTAACATTCGATAAAATTCAACAGATTATTGTTCCACTTTATTACGCAGGGTATTTCTAACTGATATTCTACTATATATAGAACAATAGTGATGAGTATTATGTAAATGACTTTTCATAAACATTATTTATACAACTATTCCTTAGTTATTTATATTATTTTTTATTTTTTTTTATAAAAAAATAAAATAAGAAAGATTTTATTCGTTTTTTTTTGCTAATTTAGCACACTATAAATTAGTTTATATGTTGTATAAACCAAAAGCATGTATGAAATATTTATTGATGAATATAAGCATTTTATTTTTAATGTTTTACGGAATAAATTACGCTTTATCTCAAGTTGAAGTAATTTCTCAACCTGAGATAAATACATTAAAAGAAAAGCATATTTCTTCCAATAAAAACTTTGAAGGCAAACAAAAAGGATATCGTGTACAGATTTTTTTCGATTCCGGTAATAACTCCAGAATGCAAGCCACAACTATTAGGAAAGAATTTGCTTCAAGGTATCCTAAAATAAGCACATATATTATATTTAAAGAACCAAATTTCAGAGTACGTGTCGGAGATTTCAGAACACGTTCCGATGCCAGAGGATTCCAACAATCAATAGCCGATAAATACCCTCAAAGTTTTGTCGTTAAAGATGATATTAACTACCCTAAACACATATATGAATAAAAAAAATTAATCAATCTTAATCCATATTTTATTATGAAAACGTTAAAAGTTATTTCAATTTTATTACTCAGTTTCTGCATGTTAACTCTAACAAATTGCGGACTGAAGAAAATGGTAAAAAAACAGGCTACTGTTACGTATACCGCAACACCAAATCCTCTTGAAACTCACGGTGGAAAAATGACCATGGAGATACAAGGCAATTATCCTAAAAAGTATTTTAATAAAAAGGCTACCCTAAGTCTTAGCCCGGTAATTAAAACCGCATCAGGAGAAACTGTTAATCTACCTGTTATAAATCTAGAAGGTGAAAAAGTAAACGGAGGTGGTCAAGTTATAGGTTATAAATCAGGTGGAAAATTTACTTATAATCAAACTATTGACTATAAACCCGCCTATCAAAATTGCGAATTAGTATTAATACCTCAGGCAAAATTAAAACAAAAAGAAGCTTCTTTAGTCGAAATTAAATTAGCAGAAGGCACAAATAATACATCAGAAAGAGTTGCTGTTGAACCTAGTCTTGTTTACAAAGACCAAGCAGTGAACGGTTCATTTTTTGTTTTTACTAATCATAACTACACAGGACCAAAAGCATTATCACAAGCCGGATTAATTTATTTTGAAGTAAATAAAGACGTTTTAAACTGGAATCTTCCTTTAAATAAAGATGAAAACAATAAACAAAATTTAAAAGATTTAATGAATTTTGTTTCGGTATCTCCTAATATTGAATCTGTAGAAATTCTTGGATGGGCTTCTCCCGAAGGAGAATTAAAAAGAAATCAGGAATTATCAGGTAATCGTTCAACTACTGGCAAAAAATGGTTTGAATCTGAATATAATAAATTCATAAAAGATAAAGCGAAAAAAGAAAAGGTAAAAGAAAATACATTAAAGAAAGATATCAAATACGAACTCAAAGACAATGGTGAAGACTGGGACGGTTTCGTAGAAGCGCTTAACGCCTCCTCCATCAAAGATAAGGCACAAATTATTAATGTTATTAAATCTCAAAGTGATATGGATCAACGCGAACAACAAATTCGCAATATGATTGCTATTTATGATGAAATTGATGCCAATATTTTACCAAGCTTACGACGTGCTATTGTCAAAGTTAATAGTTTGGAAAATAAGAAAACCGATGAACAAATTGCCGCATTGGCTGCTAAAAGTCCCGATTCTTTAAATAACGATGAACTTTTATATGCTGCTTCACTTACTAACGACAATAAAACTAAAGCAGCTATTTATACCAAAGCTACTGAAATTTACCCCAACAATTACAGAGGGTATAATGATTTAGCTTGTATCACTGCTGCTGAAGGTAAATTTGACGAAGCTAAAAAATTATTAGACAAAGCTAATTCTTTAAATCCTAATAATGGAGAAGTATTAAATAATTTAGGTGTTATTGCTTTAATTAAAGGTGATTTTGATGCTGCCAAAAATTATTTTGAAGCTTCACAAAATGCAGGATTTAACCAAGATTATAACTTAGGAATTGTGAATATGAAAACCGGCGACTATGCTGCTGCTTCAAAAGTATTCAGTTCAACCAAATGCAATTACAATGTTGCCTTGAATCAAATTTTATCAAAAGACTATACTGCTGCAAAAGCTACCTTGGATTGCATTCAACAGAAATCAGCAAAAGATTACTATTTAATGGCTATAATTGGTGCCAGAACTAATGATACAAATGTATTATATAAAAATTTATCTAAAGCCTGTGAATTGAATCCTGATTTAAAAAGTCAGGCATTGAAAGATATGGAATTTAGAAATTTCAGAGATAATGCTGCTTTTAAAGATGCTATAAAATAAATTATTTATATCACTAATAGAAAAGAGGACATCTATTTTAGATGTCCTCTTTTTTCATACTTTCTCATTAATAGGTAAATGAAGAATATATTTCTCTTTAAAAAACTCTTCGTCAAACCACATATTTATGGGATATATATTGATTTTCCGAGGATATAATTCAGCTAACTCTTTTTTGATATCGCCTCCTTTCAAATAGATAATCCCATTTTTTAGAGTGTTAAATGATTTTTTCTTGCATCTATTATTTATCCATTGCATAAAAACAGGCAAGGATGTAACTGCCCTGCTAATGATAAAATCATAATTACTTTTTAAATCTTCAACGCGTGTTTGAGTAAAGCTTACATTTTTTAATTCCAATTCGTTTACGATTATTTCCACCACCTTTATTTTTTTTCCGATAGAATCAACCAAATGAAATCTTACTTCCGGAAACATGATGGCTAAAGGAATACCGGGAAATCCGCCTCCGGTTCCTACATCGAGGATGGAAGTCCCTGTTTCAAAAGTTATTAATTTTGCAATGCTCAATGAATGCAGAACATGATGACAATATAAATACTGAATGTCTTTTCGGGAAATTACATTAATTCTTTCGTTCCAATAGGTATATAATGGCAATAATTTTTCAAATTGATGACGTTGTTCGCTTGTAATATCCGGAAAATAATGAAGAATGCTTTCCATTGTAATGTAAATATATGCAAAAGTATAAAAAAAACGCCATACAAATGTAGGGCGTTTTTTTATTGTTATATTAAATAATTATTTAACAATTGTCATTTCTTTAATTAAATTTTGTGCTCCGGCATATTTATCGATAATAAACAATGCATAACGCACATCTAAATTGATACATCGCTGCATATTTTCTTCAAAATCAATATCTCCTGACATAGCCTCGCTGTTTCCGTCAAAAGCTAATCCGATTAGTTCTCCATTGGCATTTATGACGGGTGAGCCTGAATTACCACCGGTAATATCATTATTGGTAATAAAACAAGTAACCAATTCTCCTTTTTCATTTGCATATTGACCAAAATCTTTGGCTTTGAAAAGATCTTTTAATTTCTGAGGAACGATAAATTCAGTATTAGTCGGATCTTCTTTTTCCATAACACCTTTCAAGGTAGTATAATAATTATAGAAAACGGCATCCCTTGGAAGATATGAACCCACGGTTCCATACGTTAATCGAATCGTTGAATTGGCATCCGGAGAAATAGCTTTACCTTTGTTTATATCAAGTATACCTTCTACAAACAAACGGTTTGCTCCGGCTATGTTTTTCCCTGCATCTTGCATTGCTGTACTTACTTCTCTAAATTTTTCATAGATGCTTTGACCCGCCAACATTGCTAAATCATTTTTCAACACTTTAAGATTAGGTTTTGCAAGAAATGCATTGAATTTTTCTTGAGTTACAAAAATAGATTTGGAAAACATAGTTTCGGCATACTTATTAAAATCACCTTTAAATTTAGTTTCAATAGTTGTAAAGAAATCCGGATAAAATTGGGGATCCATATTTTTATACGTGTATTCAAACAATGCAGCTATTAATTTACGTTCTGTTTCCGGATTATAATCTTTGTAAAAATCAACCGCAAAGGATTTGAGTTTTTCAATTAAAGCATCTGTTTTTTCTTGATCACCTGATTCTAAGGCCGCAATCAAGCCGGAACATTGAACCGCAAAGTAAGGCAGTTCAGGTCCGGTTAGTAACCCTTCCAATAAATACATACGAGCAGTGGCATAAGGTTTACGGTTAGCATATCCTTGTTCCAATACTTGTAAAGCACCGGTATATTTAGCATCCTTAGCTTCAGCCCATTTAAGGTATTGTTTTTCAATTTCACGTTTAACGTCCATTGTATTTAACGCTTTTAAAGCTTTATTTTGCTCATTGGAATATTTCCAATAGTTGGAACAACTGGCATATTTGGATGCATATTGTATTCTGATTTTCTGGTCAGAAGCCATTTCTTTACGCAAAACATCAATTTTCACATCTCTGATTTCATAGCGAAGTTTATTGGTAACATCCATGGTTTCTTGTAATCCGTAAGAAGTAATGTATCGATTGGTAGTACCCGGAAATCCTAAAATCATTGCATAATCTTTATCTTGTATTCCTTTAATACTTACAGGTAAAAAATGTTTCGGTTTTAACGGTATATTTTCTTTTGCATAAGGTGCCGGAGAGCCATCGGGAGCCGTATAAATACGAAACATCGAGAAATCAGCTGTATGACGAGGCCACATCCAATTGTCGGTATCGCCACCAAACTTACCCATAGAAGATGGAGGTGCTCCAACTAAACGAACATCTTCGTAAATAATATGAACAAACAAAAAGAATTGATTGCTGTTAAAAACATCGGCTACATATGCATTGTATTTCGTTCCCTCTATTGCCTTGTCGGCAATCTTTTTTGAAATTTTATCAATAGCTTCTTTGCGTTGTTTTTCTGACATATCGTTGTTTAACACAGCCATTACTTCAGCAGTAACATCTTCCATACGTACTAATATAGAAGCTGTAATTCCTTCATTAGGTAATTCCTGATCTTTCGAATAAGCCCAAAAGCCATCGGCAAGATAATCGTGTTCAACGGAAGAATGCGATTGAATCATTCCAAAACCACAGTGGTGATTGGTAAAAAATAAACCTTCACCTGATACTATTTCACCGGTACAAAAGTGCCAAAAAGGTCTTCCTGCATTTCCCAAGCCAATAACAGCATCTTTTAAACAGGAATTATTAACATCATAAATCTGTTCGGCTGTTAGTTTTAAGCCTTTTTTCTGCATTTCACTGATGTTTTGACCTTTCAAAAGCGCAAGCAGCCACATACCCTCATCTGCACTGCATAAGGTTACATTAAACATCAATATAACACTTAATAATAATGATAACTTTCTCATTGTAATTATTTTAATTAATACTTTATTTTATTTTTTTAATTTGCAAAGATATGATAAAATTTTATACATAATCCCCTTTTTATGGATTTATGTCTTAATTAGATTGGAAAACTAATCCTAATAATTAATTACAATTACACGATTGGGAAAAGTAAAAAGTGGTATTTGGCAGCAACTTTTGTAAATCTTCCTTCCTCAAATCATTCATGTAAATAACACGCATGTCAACTACACGCAGCGTTTCTTTCAACTCACTGATTTCATCAGGAAAAAAAATGATTGAATTGCTCCATATATCCAAATAAACTAATTTTTTTAAATACTTAAACGTTGAAGGAATTTCAATCAGATAATTTTGACTAAGTGTAAGATGAGTTAAATTTACTAAATTGCCTATTTCCGGAGGAATTGCAGTCAATTTATTATTTGATATATTTAATATAACCAAGTGCTTAAGATTAAAAACTTCCGGAGGAATTTCTTTTAATCGCATATTTATTAATCGTAATTCCTGTAAATTTTTAAATTTTGACAATTCTTCGCCTAAATTCTCTATTTTTTTCAACTTCAAGGACAAGCGAATTACACTATCCGGATGAATACTATTTGCTTCATTAAGGGATTTATACATTTTCAAACCAGACAATTCAGCAGAATCTAAAAGCTGAGCATAAGTCCAACTTGAAGCTAAACATAACACTATCAATATTATTTTTTTCATATACACTCTATGTAATGATAAAAGGTTTATTAAGCAAAAATAAAGTATTTTTTAAAACAAATCTAATAATTTAAAAAAAAACTATGAAATTATATTGTCGTTTTACCTATTTAGCAATTATTTGATTACTTTTGCAAATAAAAAAAGGATGAAAATACAAAATCTTTCTGATACTTATGAGAATTTTCGAAAACAGCATCCTGTTTTCACCTATCATTCATTTTCTTATTCATTGGAAAATAACATATTGAGCCTTTCATTTCATTTCAGTATCGGGAAAGACATACATTTTTATCCTACTTCTGTCATCTCTTTTCATCCCCTGTATAAAGATTTCTATAAAAAGAATAATCTTTCTGAATTAGAGAATATTATATTTCACATAGGGATGATAGAGTTAATTAGTTATTGGAAATGCACCTGCTCGCCAACACTTGTTGTGGAAGCAGGCATCCTTGATACAAAGGCTATCAATTGGTGGAAAAAAATATATTTTCATGGATTAGGGGAATTCTTTTATTGCAACGGTATAGAAACCGATATAGAAAATTTCATGGATATCCGATGTAAGAGCGATAAAACATATACAAAACAACACTTTGTATTACATGATGAAACTATCATCCCCATAGGAGGAGGAAAAGATTCTGTTGTTACGTTGGAATTGTTAAAAAACCACTCTAGCACAACTATGGTTATTAATATGCGGGGCGCCATTGCTGCTTGTCTTGATATAGGTGGTTTTAAAAACAATTATTTTGAAATTCGTCGCACCATTCATCATAAATTATTGGAATTAAACAATCAGGGATTTTTAAACGGACATACTCCTTTTTCGGCTATGTTGGCATTTTACAGTGTATTGATTGCGGTGCTGAGTCAAAAAAGGCACATTGCCCTTTCGAATGAATCCAGTGCAAATGAATCTACGGTTCAAAATTCGGATGTTAATCATCAATATTCTAAATCCATTACTTTTGAAAATGATTTTAGGAATTACGTACATGAATATATTAACGAGAGTATAAATTATTACAGTTTTTTACGTCCCTTAAGCGAAATGCAAATTGCCCTGTTATTTTCGCGTTTTCCGGATTATTTTCCCGTTTTCCGAAGTTGCAATGCAGGAAGTAAAAACGATAGTTGGTGTTGTAACTGTCCTAAATGTTTATTTACTTTTATCATCCTATCCCCTTTTATTGCTCCTGCAGACTTATCTTCTATTTTCGGTATGAATTTATTTGAAAACAAGGAATTAATACCGCTATTGAATGAGTTGACGGGAGAAACCGAAGTTAAACCTTTTGAATGCGTCGGGACAAGAGAAGAAGTTTGCATAGCCCTTTGTGAGGCAATAAAAAAATACCATGAATTACCTGCATTATTAGCGTATTTTAAAAAGACTTCATGCTATGATTTATATAAAGATATCAACATAATAAGCTTTTTATCGCATTTTGAAAACAATCATAATGTAAGTAAATCCTTGTTAAAACAAATTGAAAAAGAAATTTACAATTATACAAATAATCATTAATTGTCGTTGTATTGAAAATCATAAAATAAACACACCATGAAAATTGCTGTTGTCGGAGTTACCGGTTTAGTGGGAGGCATCATCCTTAAGGTATTAGAAGAAAACAATTTGACAAATAGCACATTGTTGCCGGTTGCATCGGCAAAGTCTGTTGGTAAAGAAATTATTTTTAATGGCAGCAAACAAAAAGTAATAGCAATTGAAGAAGCCGTACAAGCATGCCCTGACATTGCCATTTTTTCTGCGGGCAGCAATGTATCATTACAATATGCCCCTTTGTTTGCTGAAAAAGGAACCTATGTTATCGATAATTCTTCTGCTTGGCGCATGTATGATCACATTCCGCTGATAGTTCCTGAAATCAACGCCTCGCAATTAACATCTACAGATAAAATTATTGCCAATCCAAATTGTTCTACCATTCAGTTGGTAATGGCACTATACCCACTGCATAAAGCTTTTCAATTGAAACGCTTAATTGTATCCACTTATCAATCTGTTACAGGAACCGGTATGAAAGCCTTGCATCAACTCGAATGTGAACGCCAACATCTTGCGTGTGAAAAAGCGTATCCCTACCCTATTGACATGAATATTATCCCTCATGGTGGTACATTCGAAGATAACGGATATACAACGGAAGAGACGAAGCTCATCAACGAAACACGAAAAATACTTTCAGACAACAGCATAGAAATCACTTCTACGGTTGTCAGAGTTCCCGTAAAAGGCGGACATTCGGAATCGGTAAATGCTGAATTTGAGCATTATTTTACGTTAACCGAAGTTTATCAATTGTTGGAAGAAATGCCGGGACTTAGCATTATAGATAAGCCTACCGAAAATAAATATCCCATGCCTTTGTATGCAGAAGGGAAAAATGAAGTCTTTGTCGGACGTATACGCCGTGATTTTTCAAGAGAAAAGTGTTTGAACCTATGGATAGTGGCTGATAATCTACGGAAAGGTGCCGCTACGAATGCCGTGCAAATTGCTCGTTATCTTATGGATAAAAAATGGGTGAAATAATAAATGACAACCGGAAAACTTTTTTTATTGATTGATTATTTGCTATTTATATTAAAACCATTTCATCGCTCGAACATGTCGTAATTCGTATACGGAACTTATTATAATCCATCCACGTTCCATATTTACACCATAAGCTCTACAAGGATTACTCCCCACTTGTACTTCTTCTGTGGATGACCAATACAAAGGATTTTCAGTATGTACAGTAGTAAAGGTTTTAGCTCCAATGTTTTGTAAGGACGCATTTAGTGTTGACAACAACTCATATAGCATATACATTTCACATTTTGCAGGTAAATACCATCCTTCTCCTTTATCATTACACCAAATGGCTGCTTGCAAACGTTCGG
>ERZ1645192.2045-NODE-2045-length-16757-cov-9.725841_pt1 | contig 16757 bp, 6 predicted proteins | sample MGYA00575354_ERZ1645192 | MGnify/ENA primary metagenome ERZ1645192 (study PRJEB40844, sample SAMN11349763) | freshwater sediment metagenome | isolation source: river sediment | host: Sediment | place: India: Faizupur Khadar , New Delhi | collected 2017-02-21 ... | reverse complement strand
ACACCTTCATCTTTACTGATCCACATAGCTATCTCGCCACCTGTTCCCCAGTGCTGCGGTCCCGGTTCCGTGGGTCCGATGATCCTCCAAAGCTTCTTTTCAATATAAAGAGAACCCATATCGTAATTATGCGTCGAATTACATATCCTGCTGTAATTCCATTTCTCACCATCCCATCGTATTATCATCCACTCCCGAGGATCGCCTCCAGGTCCCGGCCTGAAATCGTTGCTTATTATTGCCAGGATAACAGGATTACCTTTTGAGTCAAAATTCAGGTCGTTTATATAGACAAGTTTATGTTCTGCTTCATAATCGCGGATAAGAGCCTCATTATGAACATCAGACAGAGGTATTTCGAGAGCCTTTCCGTCAATGGATGTCCAGGTTTTTCCCATATCTGTTGTCTGCACAGCATATAGGTTTGTGCGTTTATCAACATTCCCGCCGGGATGATAGTTGAAGACCGATACCAGCTTTTCGCCGTGCATATTTGTGACCTGGTAATGTCCTCCCAGGCCTGCGAGTTTCTGATCGGGCGACCATGTTATTCCGTCGGATGATGTCGTGTAATAAAGTTCGCGGCCTTTGGTGTATTTTGTGAACATGTAAAGAAAGCCTTTGCCTTTCACCCACCAGGGCTGGGGATATGTCATTTCGTCTTCCTTTATTTTTTCAAAGCTCTCAACAGAATAAGGCTGAGTACTCTTATAGATAAATCCAGGTCTCCTCTGTCCGCGGCCACTTACAAAAACCCACAGATATCCGCCTTCGTCGATGGCGATCACCCCATTATCGTGAGGGTCGTCGACACCCTCCTTGTCGCATACAATAACAGGTTTCGGGACACTTTTTGTTACATGGTCGTAATATGAAACCATAATGAGCAGATGTCTTTTATCGGCGGCTGTTGTTCCTCCATAAATGAAGAAGGTTTTCTCAGCCTCGGGTGAATAGATCGCAACAGGTATATGATCGGCGGTATATGTCCCCAGGCCTCCGGAATATTTATCTCCGTATTCAGAATTCTGGCCGAGAGTGAACCAGATGCCTTTATAACCGTTGAATACTGGATTCTGGGCGGATATCGGAGAAGATGAATGAAATAAGAACAATAGAACAATCGAAGTCAGAATGCAGTACTTCCTCTTTACTTCGCTGTTCTTATTTCGATTGTTCTTCATTCTTCCTTCAATTTACCCCTCTTAACCCCCCATCCCCCTAAAGGGAGCTTAAGACCAAAATAAAATCTAAACATAATGTCTCTTCAGCCCCCCTTCAGAGCCTGTCCCGCTTCGCCGGGAGGGGTTGGGGGGGCCATTCTGTTGGGGGGTTAGGATGCTATTCAGATATAAATTTTATCAAAGGTATCAGTATAGGTTTGCCTTTTTGTGCCGTATAAGTTTTTCCTGAAGCATTCTCCTTAACAGTTACATACGGATTTGCCTTGCTGATAAATGTAAGCGCCCTCTGTTTTGCTTCGTCGCTATACTTCTCAAAAACCGGGTAAACTGTTGTAATCAGGTCATAAAGAGAGTTCTTGTCCGTGATAATAGTGCCTTTTGGCCAGGCCGGTAAAGTTCCATCCTGTGAAACAATTACTGTTCCTCCTGAGGGTATCCAGTTAATCCAGTTCATTTCATCGCCGGGATCCTTTTCATTTCCCTGTAGTATAATAACCCCTGCATAGTATTGCCTGAGTGTCTCCTTGAAGAGCGGAGGCAGCTTTGTTGCGTTGATATATCCGGAGATGAGCCTGCAGTTGTTGTAATGATCGACGCTGAAATTATAATCATCTGCCACCAGCCTGCCGTTATTGTTTACCAGCAGCGGGGCGAAGAGTGAAATAAGCGATCTGAATTCCACGGTTGCAGTATCGATTGCTGGGTTGTTTTTCAAAATATGTGCCTTAACAGCTTCAGCATATCCTTTCTTATCGCTGGCAGTGAGGGTTATATCATCATAAGTACGTTGTATTTCCTGTGGAATATCATCAAGCCGTGAAACAGTGAGGAATGGCTTTGTTACCGGCTGCCTGCCTTTTTCGTCGGGCAGAGGTTCCATGACCACCAGGTTTTCGGCTTTTTGTTCTGCTGCATCGATCTCGACCGAGCCTGAGGCCAGGCCGCTGGCAGAGACGGTAACTCGAATTTTACCGGGTTTGCCATCAGATCTGATCACATTCGACACGGGTGTATCCATGTACCATACCCCCTGCATTTCATGGCGTTTGTTTATATCTGACTCATATACCTGAGGCCCAACCAGTGTGGCCGGACCGGTTAGAGTCCACTTAAGGGTATTGGTTGCACCGTAAATATGGATCCCCTTTGAATCAACGATGTCTGCTGTGATTATAACAACTGATGACCTTCCGGCGTTTATTTTCTGGTGAGAGCTTTTTACAATTATCCTGGCCGGATCGTCGGCCATGATAACCTGGTTTGTCACAGACTTGCCATCTTTTATGCCGGTTACAGCTATCGTACCCTTCTCAATAAGAACATCTCTGAAAACAACACTGTGAAAGTTTTGCTGTGTGGGATTCTGAACACCTTTGCTAACTCCGTTTACCTTGAGTTCTACCTTATCGCAGTTGGAATTAACCACTATATCCTTCTTCTGTCCTATGTATTGTGACCGCCAGAAATGCGGCTGAATAAATGCCATGGGTTTATCGTGGTATGTTGCCTGCCAGAAATAATAGGCATATTTGGGAATCCTGTAAACATCGACATAACCCTTCGGATTAACATGCAGCATTGGTGAGTTAAGATACTCCCTGTCGGCGCCATGGTCGGCATACAACCAGGTGCATAGGTTGCTGGTACCAAAGAGTCCTGAGGACACCAACTTGTTCTGATGGTGTACCTCAGTGCCGCAATGCTGTGGATCAGAAGGTTCAAGGTCTTTTACATCGCTGTTATACCAGCCCCGGATGGTACAACGCAGCAGATTCTCGAGGGCCAGGTTATCATCGGTATGCTTTACAAAAGCACCTGCAGAGCCGTCGCTTACTCTTCTGGCTGTCAGGATACGTGTGGTATCTTCTGCAACAGCATATTTTGAGTCGACCGCATGATTTGTTTCATTACCCATACCCCAGAACATAATGCTGGGATGGTTACGATCGCGGCGGATCATTTCCACCATCTGCTGCTTCTGCACTTCAGGAGAGAATGCCTGGTTTTTGATGCTGGGCGACTCTTCATCAATTACAATGCCATAACGGTCGGTAAGATCATAGACATACCTGTCGTTCGGATAGTGTGCAGTCCTCATGAAGTTGTAATTTAGGTTTTCTGCCATATCCTTAAAGTCCATCTCAGTGATCCATTTTGGTATTGCATCACCCAGCCAGGGATATTCCTGGTGACGGTTTCCTCCATGAAGAAGTGTTTTATTTCCGTTTATATAGAGACAGTTATCGACATAATTCCACCTGAACCACCTGAAACCAAGGGGACTTTCATAACTATCGACAGCTTTGCTCCCGTCGGTCACCTCGGACCACACCTTATATATATATGGTGTCTCAGGCGACCAAAGGTGCGGATTTTTAACAGGTTTAAGTGTCTGATCGAATCTGTAAAGCTGCCCGGGATTAATAGTGTATTTCGTCGTCATTACCTGTACCACCTTGTTCGAGGCGTCTATGATATATGTATTCAGAACACAATTCTTAGGCTGGGCATAATCATTCTTCACCCAGGTCTGTACTCTTACAATTCCCTGTTTTGCAGAGACTGCAGGAGTTGTAATAAAGGTTCCTCCCTCGTGGCTTGCAGAACCCTGCATGGGTATATAGATCTTGTCTTTTATGACGATTGTAACATCGCGGTAAATACCACCATACACATTGAAGTTTCCGGCAGACATGGGAGGAGTCTTAAATTCATCATTTTGCTTGTTATTAACCGCAACGACAAGGATGTTCTCCTTCCCTTTAACCATGTATTCTGAAATATCAAAGTCGAATGATCCGTAGCCTCCTTTATGGTCGCCAAGGTATTTTCCATTGATCCAGACCTTAGCATACTTCTGGACACCCTCAAATTCGATAAAGACTTTTTTATTGGTGATGTCTGTATTGATCTGAAAACGTTTGCGGTACCATCCCCAGCCATTCCACCAGAATGGATTGTCTTTCTCAGCCGGGCTTTTAATATACGGGTGTATCTCGCCTGTTGTTTCAAAAGTGCTCCAGGTATGAGGTATGCTGACCAGGGGCCACCTCGAATCATCGAAGCCTGGATTCTCATAGCTGATCTCTTTGCTTTCCTCAGGGAAATAGTTGAATGTCCAGTGAGAGTTTATGACCTTTTCGATTCTGGGGTTCTTTTGAGGCTGAGATGTCTTACCTTTTGACTGTGCAGGGATTATTATTGAGGCCAGTAAAATAAGGAGAATCAGTTTCTTCATGGCAGGAATGATTTGATGATCTAAATTTAAGCATATTCTTTTAAGATTCTGTTTTATTATCTTGACGACTTTAAGGAACGTAGTGCAAAAGGGAGATTCTTCTTTTATTCTTTTCATCATGAACTCACCTCCTTTCTAACGATTAATACCTCTCCCCAACCTCCCGCTGAGGCGGGAGAGGGGCTGATAATTTGTGGCCATATTTAAGTCCCCCTCTCTCCTGGGAGAGGGGGATTTAGGAGGAGAGGTCAGAAAATATGCAAAAGATGGGCAGGCTTTGCAGACCATAGCTTTCTTTGACCTCCGTAGCTTTAGCGAAGGAGGTAGTGAAGGGCTGGGGGGTGGAGTTCGTGTCAAAATAAAAGCACCGCTCCTTTCGGAAACGGTGCTTTATTAATTAAAACCTCTTTAAAGTCCCTCTCCCCTGGGAGAGGGATTTAGGGTGAGGTTACTTCGAATAATTAGCCTCGTTCTCATCCTGCCACTCATTGATACCGTCGCGGATCCTGTTGCGGAAGGTCAGCGTATCGGTGCAATGATAGACAAAGAATGGAGAAGCTGTCTGAGTAACCTTGTACCTCAGGACAACCTTTCTTTCCTGAAGGAGTTTTGAGTTGTTGAATGTACAAGCGCCTTCCTGTATAATGTCAATGTTTGCAGGAGCGTCGGGACCCTTGCTCAGGTAAACAGTTGTACCTTTAAGTACCAGGTTCAGCATATTTTTACCCAGGGTAGTTGTATTGTTCAGGTAACCATTGCAGGCAAGCCTTGTAGGGCCCAGTGTTGTAAGGTTCCAAATCAGGTTTTCCTGTGTCGGGACAGTCGTTTTGTAAACTATCGTTGTATCGGCACGCTGGAATGTATTCGGATTAGATGCCCTGTTAACAAGAGCAGCGCCGCCATGCCAGTAGAAACCAAAAAGCTGGTTCTCAAACATGGTTCCGACAACATTGGTCCGTTTTGCATAAAGCAGTGAATCGGCATCTGCGCTGGTCAGCCTGAATGGAAGAACGTAGGTTGATTTTCTGCAGGTGTTTACCGAGTCGTTGATAAATGCATCAGTGGCGGTAATGGTAACAGTACCGGTGTGATATCCCGAAGGAATGACAATTGCCGAACTGTTTGAGACTGTATAGTGTGATGCAGGCAGCTGCTGAAGAGCAGCAAGGCCTGAAACAGCATCACGTATATATCCCTGTGAAGCGAATTGCATCCTGTCGAGTCGTGCCAGGTTTACGAGTGCAGGGTCGAGTATATAGCTCACGTTCCTGTCTGATGCGTTCTCCCTGACACCACCCAGAGTGCAGCCTACCTTGAATTGCATACCCTCTCCCATGACGAATGTACGTACATCCTGCTGAAGATAGAAGTAAATTGCAGTGTACGGGTAGTCGAGGAGATATTCTTCGTAGCACGAAACCATCGTGACTGAAAGAACAATTAATGCTAGTATTTTTTTCATATATGTCTCTTTTTTATATTATTCCCAAGTAGGCCATCCCTCGTTCTGAACGAGCTTATTCATCCTCAGAATCTCATAATAAGGTATAGGATTATAAGGTGAAGGTAACGCTCTCTCCTCAACCTCCCAGTTAAGGTCGTATGTATATGTGTCAGGCGCGGTCTCTGTAATGTAGGCACCATGAACGGGCTGATTTATTACAGCTTCCCAGTTGCCTTCACCCGGTTTGTCGCCTGTTGTCCAGCGGCGGAGATCGTAAAACCTCATGCCTTCGAAGCATGTTTCGATCCTGCGCTCATTCTTGACAAGAGCATCAAAAGCATCATGACCTGCAGTTGCAACTTCATCGAGATACGGGTCAGCCACCCTGTATGAAGGTGTAGCGTTATCGTATGTGGCTCTTGCCCTCATATGTTTAAGAGCAGCCTTCGGTGTAAGTGCGGCATATGGACAGCCGGCATAATTATATGCAGTGTTAGGATCGCCTGTTACATGGTTTGCAGCTTCAGCATAAGCAAGGACAAAATGTGCCCACCTGTAAATGTATTTTGCATGCGGAGCATTCTTAACACTTGCATCAGCCCAGTTAACGTCCATATAAACAAACTTTTTGATATGGTAGTTGGTTCTGCTGTTGTCGGATCTTGTACCTGCAGCATCTTTTCCGGGTGCAGTTACACCGACGTTCCAGTTCTCGAATGTGTACATCGGATTGGCAGCATTATTAAGCCTGTCTGCTTTCCTGCCGTTGTAAAAGATCACCGAATAGAATCTTGGATCGCGGTTCAGATATGGATTGTTTGTCGCATTATACAATGGAGCTCCCGATGCATGGTCTTTCGGATATCCGTTTGACATTCCAAATGCATCAACCAGGTCCTGTGTTGCTCCAAGTTGTCCGTTACCCTGGAAACCACCCGGGTAAAACATTCTTTCCATATAAGTCTGTCCGGTTCTGTACCTTGTTGAGAAAACAATCTCCGGGTTATTAGGATTAAACCAGTCGACTCTGTTGAGCGGTCTGAAACTGCTTCCACTGGAAATCTGGTCAACAAAAAGCTTGAAATCAACAAGTTTCTTGGAATATTTTGCTGCGCTGTCCCAGCGGGCAATGTCGTTGGCAGGATTGTACCTCGGACTTGCCCATGTAAGGTACACGTTAGCTTTGATAGCCCATACGCCTGTATCGTCGAACCTGTTCCAGTACCTGCTGCCCAGGTATGCCATGTCGGTCCCTGATGGATAAAGGAAATCCCTGTAAGCAGTCGGTAAATAATAGAGTGCTGAGTCACAATCCCTGATAATCTGGTTTACACACTCTTCATAAGTGTTGCGGGCATAGTTAATCTCTCCATAGGGGTCAACAACATCAGTAATGATGGGCACGCCCAGCATTGTTCCGTCAACTCCTCTTCCGCCGAATTTCTGCAGAAGGTCCCACATAAAGTAAGCGCGGAGCGCATAAGCTTCTCCCTGAAGGCGGGTACGTATCTGGTCGTTATAGACGGCCCGAACATTGTACCTTGTGTTAATGCCTCTTCTGTCTTTGAGGAAGATATTGCACTGCGATATTGACCTGTAGTTGCGGTCCCAGTATGTTGCAAGGGGATCTCCTGAGGTTGTAAGAGAATTTACAGCTAACCTGCGTAAAGCATGAGTGGTGCTGGTAATAACAGCATTATCGGTCACTCCGTCGAGGTAGGCGCTTTCATTGTCATCGTAACATTTATTTCCGGTTCCAATATTGTCATAGCACCTGTTTATAATACCCTGAACCGTGCTCTGATATTCCCAGATATTCTCGTTATCGATATTTCCATTTGGCCATGGCTCGAGGTAATCTTTACAGGAGCCGAGAAGTAATGCTAGTACTCCTAAAAATATGATTGATTTTTTCGTCTTCATAATTGCCATAGATTAGAAATTTAATTTTACTCCGCCCGAGAATGTCCTGAAGAGCGGGTAAGCTGTAACACCTGAATTTGTTGATTCAGGGTCAATATCTTCCACTCCCGTTAAGGTCAGAAGGTTTGCGCCTCTGACATAAATTCTGACTGCCCGGCCTGACATGAATGTCAGCATTTTTGCAGGTATAGTATATGCAAGCTCGACATTCTGGATCTTGAAGTAGTCGCCTTTTGTAAGCCAGAAGTCAGATGTTACAAAGTTGTTGTTCACCTTGTAATAAGTGAGCCTCGGGTATTTTGTGCCGACATTTTCAGCCACGAAGTTTGAGTAATTGTTGTCGCCCCAGCCGTTCCAGTAGTATTCGTTGGTAAGCTGAATATCGTAGAAAGCTCTTCCGTTGCCAAGAATGAACAGGTCGAAGTTCTTGTATTTCAGTGACAGGTGAACACCATAATAAAGACGTGGTGAAGAGTGTCCGATGATACCCTGGTCTGATTCATCTACAAAACCGTCGCCGTTCTTATCCTCATACTGAAGATCGCCTGCAAAGAGCTGAGCGTCGAACTGCTGAATCGGAACAGGATCAGCCACTGTGCCGCCCTGAGCAGCCTGATCGGTGGCAAATTTACCAAGGTAGGTATATCCGAAGATTGCATCGGATATCTTTCCTGTCCTTACCTGGTAGTCGTTCCTGTACTGCGGTTCATCATATTTTTCCCTGATGCCTTTTGCTGTTGTTGCATTGGCTCCGAAAGTAACCATAACCTCTCCAAACCTCTGATTGAATGCCAGGTCAGCACCAAGGGCATTATATCTTGTCTGGGCATAGTTCTGGTAAGGTCTTGCACCCTGTAAACCTGCCAGGTAAGGTAAATTGGCAGTAACCTGTGCTATCGACCCGTCGACGAGCCAGTTGTAATAATTAACACCGAGGGAAAGTTTCTGGTTGAAGAACATTGCATCGAAACCGGCGTTAACCTCTCTCCTCTTTTCAAAAGTAAGGTTTGGGTTCCCTGTCCTGCTAAGATAAGACCTTGTTACACCAGACTCAGTACTTGAACCGAACCATCTTCCTGTCGAATAGAATGATCCAAAACCATATATGTCTGAGGTACTTGTTGAGGAAGTGGTTGTCCACCTGTCGACATCGTAAAGATTAGGGAAGTATGTCTCATTAGCCACCACGCCTCCCTGGACACGCAGTTTCAGGTAATCGAGGAATCCGATCTCCGGCATGAAATCTTCATCGCTGAGCACCCATGCACCGCCAACAGCCCAGTTAAGCATGTTGCGCTTATCGGCAGAAAAACTTGAATTGCCTGAGTAGTTAGCCACGCCCTGGAAATGGTATTTGTCATTAAGGCTGTACATAAGGGTTCCGAGAAAGCTCCTCTGACGCTGTGGTTCTTCAAGACCATTAATGTAAGATATTGTCTGATGATACATCGCCGATGCCTGAAGGTTGCTGCTGCCAAATGATCTGTCGAGGCTCAGTCTTTCATAGAACATATAGCGCTGGAAGTAATAGTCCATCAGCTTATACAGATCTGCCATCCGGCTCAGGTTGTGACCTGAAAATTTTGTAATACGGTCATTGAGGAGGACTGCATCCGGATCCTTGATAGTATATGCCAGGTAGTCGTTTGATTTACCGATACGTACCGAGTTGTGGATATTGAATCCGAAATATGTTTCCGATTTCAAACCCTTAAGAAGACTTGAAGCATCATAAGTGAGCTTGATATTTGATGCACCTGTTCTGCCCCTGTCGGTATAGAAGCCCTGGTCGAGAATATTACCGATTATATTACTTGTATAGAGTGCACTCACTCCGTACCATGGGGTATTGCTTGTTGTATCGTAATATGCCCAGATCGGATATGCAACAGGCGGGGTATTATGGATGTCGTCAAGAATTGACGGGAATTCCCATAGTCCGAGAGCTGCGTTACCGGTTCCCTCTGTGGTATAATCAGAGTCGTAGCCATAGTTCGGCGAACGGCGGAAAGTGAGGTTTCCGTAGAAGCTGAAAGCTGCTGTAACGAAATCGTTGATCTTGACATTAACGTTCTGGCGTGCAGTGATCCTGTTGTAATCCGATTTTGCACCCATGTCAACAATGTCGCCCTCGCCGCCGTAACCAAGGTATGAGTAGTACTGAACTATATCATTACCACCTGACGAAGACATGTTCACTCTTCTGAATTCCTTGGTATTATCGAAGAGCATATCTTCAAAGTCGGTGCTCGGGTATTTCAGGTCATAGCCATTGTTGAGCTTGAATGCATCTATTGCTGCAGAAGAGTATGCTGCAGGAAGGCCGTCAGCCGCCCTGGCAATATTCTGAAGCGTTGCATATTCATCGCCTGATACATAACCCGGCATTCTGTCGATAACACTTACGCCTGTTTCAGCATCGATATGGAGCTGTCTTTCGTTCTTTTCACCCCATTTTGTTTTGATGTACATAACACCACCAGTAGCAGCAGGGCCGTACATAGCATTTGCGAGTATGCCTTTCATAAGGGTTACCGATTCAATTTCATTGGGGCCGATAACCAGTTCCTGGATATCTGAAGGCATGTCATCGACAAGCACATAAGGCATTCCGCTGAATTTATCGGTAGCGCCGTAGCTGTTTGAGAGGCCTGAATACTGCTGCAGACCTTCGAGAGGGCTCTGGCCCGGTGAACCATCGATTTCCCGTACATCGTACATAGAAGATATACCTGTGAGGGAGTTACGAAGGTCGAGTGAAGGATACCTGCTGAACCATGAGCCGTCGACGACAACTTCAGGACCTGTCAGTGAACGCTTTTTCAACGAAGTAAAAGGCAGCGGCACAATATCGCCTGATGTAGCATCAATCTTGCCATGGTCGAGTGTGATTGTATTTGCATTAACAATGTCTATAACCACAGAAACCTTCTTCTCGAACTGAAAGGCGGTAATAGTAACGACATCCTCAGGATATCCTTTGAATGTTACTGATCCGTTTGCATCTGTAACGGCATGAGTGATACCTTCACCCACAACGACAGAAGCATTTGGAACCGGAGCACCGTTCTCGTCAACAACCTTGAGAACGACGTCGAACAGCTGCCTGGCTTTTTTCTCTTTCTGAACCTGTGCGGTTACCGGCAATGCCAGAAAAACCATCAGGATTAGAAGCCCGGCGAATCTGATTTTTCTATATAAACTAATAAATCTCATAAACTTTAATTTTTAGGTTTAAGTTACCAGGCCGGATTATTTTTGAACTTCTTCATTTTCAGACCATCGGAATTAAGGAAATAGAGATAATACATTCCTTCTTCCCATGCAGGTTGACGGTCAGGTGGAAGCAATGTCCTTGAATAAATAAATCCGTCAGGATAGGTAGCAGATACGGTAGTTTTCTGCGGGAGATTTCCGATAAGCTTGCTTCCCATAACCTGTGGCAGATCCATCCATCTGCGTACGTCATCATAATAGAACTGGCCTTCAAAGGAGAGCTCGATACATCTTTCATTTTTTATTCTCGGTCTCAGAAGATCCTTTGTCGAGTATTTAACCCTGTCAATTACGGGCATACCCGATTTTAGCCTGATAACATCAATAGCATCCCACGCATTCATCGGACATGTAGGAGCTGTACCGGCAGGGCCATATGCTTCATTAACTGCTTCGGCATAATTAAGGTAGAGTTCTGAAAGACGCGACAGCGGGTCAGAGTATATTGTTGTTGTACTCTGGTTCTTGGTGCTGTTATTGTTCCAGAGTTTTCTCAGGGCATAACCTGTGTACGACCTCCCCGGATATGAAGTATTCAATAAGGTTGTAGGAGTTGTACCATTATAATACATCCATGCAGTATTACTTGCGCCTTCAGATCCACCACCCCATCCGGGTGCAGGGCTGCCATTATATATTATATCCTTGTAAAAACGGGGATCCCTGTCTTTAAAAGGCTGCTGCTCATTATAATGTCCAAGAGCAGTTGCTGCATCTCTGTCGGCCTGGGTCACAAGAGGATCTCCCCAGCGGGTTTCATACCTGTCGACCCAGTTTTGTGTAGGGAATATGCCTGAAGCTGATGTACTGCTCATAAAGTGGCCACCCCACAAGGTTGCGGTGAAGTTCCAGTTACGGGAACCGTGCGAATAGGTCCAGATACTTTCCTCACAAACATCAGCGCCGTAATAATTAAGGTGACGGTCGTTGTTTGATGCATCAGTAAGAGGAAGAATTCTGACTCCGTTTGCTTCTGCTAACTGGATTGCCTCCCAGGCTGCAGCTGCTGCTTCTTCCCAGTCTGTCATCCCATTCTTGTTATTCAGAGGGCTGGCGGCATAGAGAAGGGCTCTTGCCTTGTACGATTTACATGCCATACCGTTTGGACGGTGCATTTCATAAGTTCCATACTGCAGTGTACCCGGATCCCTGCGGATCTTGCCTGCAAGGTTGAAATAATAGTATGCAGAATCCCAGTCCTGGATAATCCTGTCAACAAATTCATTCTTACCCATACGTTCATAATCCCAGGGAGAATCTTCGAGCGTAAGAAGTACATCCATATATGGCATCGGGCCCCAGAGCCTGAAGAGTGTCCAGTGGTAGAAGCCTCTCATGAAGTATGCCTGACCGAGGAAATCGTTCATCACGGTAGCATCCTGGAAGTCCTGTACCATATCGATATTCCGTATTGCCTTGTTGCAAATCCTTATATCGTCGTAGCATGCACCCAGAATCGGGCGCCTGGAACCATCATAACAAAGCTTGGCGATGATCGTTTCCGACATGTTGCCGCTCTTCCATGCATGACCTTCCATATAACGGCCCTGGTCGCACATATCAGTTGTTGAATTGAAGCAGTACTTCTGGTCCCATTCGTCAATATAGAACGGGCAGCAACTTTTATAGTTCCATGTGTCGCGCCACCCATTATTATAATATCTGCGACCGTTATAAACGGCGTCGAAATAGAGCCTGAAGTTTGCATATTTCGAGAAGACTTCCTTTTCCTGCAAGCCTGATTCAGGGGCTTTGTCGAGATAGTCTTCGAGGAAATTGCATGAGGTCGCCATAAGCATGCTTACAGCCGTGACCATCATCAGTATAAATTGTTTTTTCATAATCACTTTATTGAAGATTAGAATCCGACTTTTATTCCGCCCCTGATGGTTGTCATCTGAGGATAATAGCCCTGGTAGAAGTTAGTTGCTTCAGGGTCACCCTCGATAAGAGGTGTAATTGTCCAGAGGTTGCTTCCGCTTACATAAACAAGCAGGTTACCGATTCCGAGGGCTTTGTTAAGCGCCTGAGATTTGATGTTGTAACCTAAATAGACGTCTTTCAGCCTGAGGTATGATGCATTTCTGAAGTAACGGTCCTTGATGATTGTCTGGTAACCGCGGTCAGCCTCACCACCTCCCCATACCAGGTTATCCTGGCTGGAAGTTCCGCTATAGTGAATAGTCGCATGTCCTGCATCCCTGTTGGTGGGTGTCCAGTAGTCGAGCTGTGACTTGTGAACACGCCAGTCGCCCTTGATGAACTCAACCTCGAATGCCTGGTTGTACTGTACATATTTTCCCTGGTTTCCTGAGAAGAGAAGATTAAAGTCGAAACCCTTCCAGTTGAATCCACCGGAGAAAGCATATGTGATCGGAGGATATGTAAGACCTTCGATAGCGTGTTTATCAAGAGTATTTACAGTTCCGTCGGCATTATAATCAAGGTATAGATAGTCGCCCACATAAGTCTTGGTATAGTCGATCGGTGCAACGTTATTATGAATATCATCGACGCTGGTATAGTAACCTCCATTTGTAAGCTCTACCCCATTGATTTCAAGTCCTTCGAGGCTGTACTCGCGGTTCAGCCATTCTGTAATAGGCTTTCCTGCCAGTTTCATGTGATCAGGATATTCTGCCGGGTCGTCCTTATAGATAACACGGTTCTCATTCCATCCGAAGACACCTCTTACCCAGTATTCAAACTGTTGTGTGGGTCTCTTTCTGAATTCAACCTCTGCCTCAATACCATGCTTTTTAACCTCACCAAGGTTCAATTCCTTGAGGCTCTGTCCTATGAACATTGTGGGACTCTTAGGTACGAGAAGCATGTTGTCGCGGTATTCGTTGAAGCCGTCAACAGTTATTGAGATAAGGTTATTGAACAAGCCCATTTCAATACCGAGGTCGCGCTTATGGGCCCTCTCCCACTGTGCCATTGTGTTGGGCCAGCTTCCTTCACGCAGGTAACCGCCGTTATCATAGAAATAGGATGTTTCATAGAGCCATCTGCTGTTTGCATAGTCGCTCCCAACATAACCATCGGAATATCTCAGCTTCATTCTATTCATCCAGGGAAGAGCTGTCTTGAAGAAGTCTTCTTCAGAGATCACGTATCCAAGAGCAACAGAAGGGAAGGTACCAAACCTATTACCGGGGGCAAATCTTTCCGATCCTGTATAACCTATGTTAAACTCAACCAGGTATTTACGGTTATAATCATAAGTTACCCTGCCGACCAGACCCTCATTATAATATGGGAAATCGGTTCCGCTGTTTTTCTGCTGACGGTTGAAAAGACCGAGTGCACTCAGATTATGCTTGCCAAAGGACCTGTCCCAGTTAAGTGAAAGCTCATAATAGAGGTCGCTGTAATAACCACCCTGCATACCACTTGTGTTAAGGTCGAGAGGGGTTTGCTGGTATGTATCATAACTTTCAGCAGGATAGTGCCTTACCCACGGATTTGTATAAGTAAGACCTGCTACCATTCTGTCATACTGGTTCCAGTCCATATAATAGTCAGGAAAGTTCCATGTTGCAGTCTCCTGCCTGTTAACATAGTAGCTGCTGAGTGAAACTTTTCCGTTGATAGAAAGGCCTTTGGTAATAAAATCGAGGTTTTGTTTCAGAATGATGTCTGTGAACAATGTTGAACCAAGGTCCTTGTTATAGTCGGTACCGCTCTCCGAACCGGTTTTGAGGCGTGTGTAAGGATTGCCTGTGTATTCACCTGTCGGGAATGCATATCTCATACCTGAAGCATCCGGATAATTGATGTCGGGGATCTCTTCGAGCACCCACTCGGGCCAGTATGCCGGGCACCTGAGACCTCCTGTTGAATAAAAGTCTCTCCATGAGAATCCGGCTGCGCTGTTTTTCGCATTAAGAATACCTCCGACGTTCATCGATAGAAGAGTTGTTTTTGTCAGGTTGAAGTCGAGGTTTATCCTGTAATTGAATTTATGGTTATAATAGTTAAGGTTATAGAATTTATCGTCAGGTGCATCGAAAAAGTTACCTGTGTACTGGTAGCCAAATGAAAGGAAGTATTTTGCAAAATCGGTGCCTCCGGAGATATTAAGGTTTGCATTGCTAACCGGTGCATAGCCGTTCGAGCACTCTTCGAACCAGTTGACATCAGGATATCTTAATGCCATAATGGGTGTTGAAGGATTCCTCCATTCATTGAGGGCATTCTGAGAAATAAGTCCTGTAAATGTCTGGCTGTTCATCATTGCCACATTATACATCGACATCGTTGTATAAGCATCAACATGCTCAGGGATACGCGTTGCTATCTGAAAACCGTAAGCTCCTGAAAAGTCCATTTTTGGTTTTCCGATGAAGCCGCGCTTTGTTGTCACCACGATAACGCCATTAGCGCCTTTTGCACCGAAAACGGCAGTTGCTGATGCATCCTTAAGTACTGAGATGGTGTTTATCTCGTTAGGATCGATCGAGTTAAAGTCGCGTTCTACGCCGTCGACGAGTACCAGAGGAGCACTTCCGTTCCAGCTTGACAGACCGCGTACATAGAGGTTTGCATTGTCTGAACCGGGTTCTGCATCAGTTTGAATTGTCAATACGCCTGACAGTTTACCGGTGATCGCATTGGTGATCGTTGTTTCACCAGCCTGCATAAGTGATTGGGAGTTGACCTGTGTGATAGCGCCGACTACGGATTCCTTTTTCTGAACGCCGTATCCGACAACTACTACTTCCTGGATTGCTGTTACTTCGAGTGCAAGACCCACGTTTGCGGGGGTGCCCGGAGTAACAAGTATCTCCTGGGCCGTATAGCCGATAAAGGAGATTGCCAGTGTCACAGGTTGCCTGCTTGAAACAGGTATTGAGAAGTTACCGTTTATATCGGTAAGGGCGCCAACGGTGGTGCCTTTGACCAGAACGGTTACCCCGATAAGGGCTTCGCCTGTTGCTGCATCTGTGACCTTACCCGTAACGGTAATCTGCTGTGGTGCAGCAGGATCGTCGGGGCTGGCGGCAACAACCGGGGAGGATGCCATTGAGCATAATAGAAATAAAATGCACAATTTTGTCATTATCAGTGGCCTGAGCCACCGCATCGTGACAAAATTCAGTCGCTTTTCATTATTTTTTTTCATGCATTAAAAAAAGTTAAACATTAATAATTAAGCCTTTAGTGGTTGGATCGTGTAGGTTAACGGGATTTGTATTACCCTGGTTTTCTGTGCTTTCTTTCTCTTTTCATAAGGTTAGGGTTGGTTAGTATAAATTAATTACTTATTGAATACTCGCAGCTATAGTTAACGGGTACAGCAACAATTGAATCCGAATGTCTGTGGCAGAAGCGTTAAATGTCAGTTTTCTCATCAGGTCGTTTAAAAAACATCATGCAAACAAACATGCTCTGATCAGCCATATTCTCTTCCGGCGTGGTCAGAACAAAACGAAATCCTTATAAATGCTTCTTAAATACCAGGTTAGGAGTATTTATAGGTTAGGGTCGCATTTTATTATTACAATGTTAAAGAAAATTAAAATCAAATACAATATATAAATGTGTCTTTAACACTACCTTTTTTTGAAATTTAGAATGATTCTATATTAGAAAATTTAATTAACATCACGCAACCGATTGAAAGAACGGCGCAACGGCGCAACGGCGCAACGGCGCAACGGCGCAACGGCGCAACGGCGCAACGGCG
>ERZ1645192.2042-NODE-2042-length-16760-cov-10.785753_pt1 | contig 16760 bp, 13 predicted proteins | sample MGYA00575354_ERZ1645192 | MGnify/ENA primary metagenome ERZ1645192 (study PRJEB40844, sample SAMN11349763) | freshwater sediment metagenome | isolation source: river sediment | host: Sediment | place: India: Faizupur Khadar , New Delhi | collected 2017-02-21 ... | reverse complement strand
AGGAGCGCCTTGCGATGAGAAGGGTCGTAGTCACCGGACTCGGCATGGTTTCGCCATTGGCGAACGGCGTCGAAACGACGTGGAAGCGCATTCTCGAAGGGCGCTCGGGCGCCGGACGAATCACCAATTTCGAGGTCGACGACCTCCCTTGCCAGATCGCCATGCAGGTTCCCCGCGGCGACGGCTCCGACGGCACGTTCAATCCCGATCAGTGGATGGAGCCGAAGGAACAGCGCAAGGTCGACGAGTTCATTCTCTACGCCATCGCCGCGGCGACGCAGGCGCTCGACGACGCCGATTGGCATCCCTCGACCTATGAGGACCAGATCGCCTCCGGCGTTCTGATCGGCTCGGGCATCGGCGGCCTCGGCGGCATTTACGAGACTTCGCTGATTCTGAAGGAAAAGGGCCCGCGCCGTGTGTCGCCCTTCTTCATTCCCGGCCGCCTGATCAATCTGGCCGGCGGCTATGTGTCGATCCAGCACGGCCTCAAGGGGCCGAACCACGCGGTCGTCACCGCCTGTTCGACCGGTGCGCACGCCATTGGCGACGCCGGCCGCCTGATCGCGCTCGGCGACGCCGACGTCATGGTCGCCGGCGGCGCGGAATCGGCCGTCACCCGCATCGGCATGGCCGGCTTTGCCGCCTGCAAGGCGCTGTCGACCGGCTTCAACGATCATCCGCAACAGGGCTCGCGTCCCTATGACAAGGACCGCGACGGCTTCGTCATGGGCGAGGGCGCCGGCTGCGTCGTGCTTGAAGAATACGAGCACGCCAAGGCGCGCGGCGCGAAGATCTATGCCGAACTCATCGGCTACGGCATGTCGGGCGACGCCTATCACATCACCGCGCCGTCTTCGGACGGCGATGGCGCCTTCCGCTGCATGAGCGCTGCGGTCAAGCGCGCCGGCATTTCGGTGTCGGACATCGACTACATCAACGCGCATGGCACTTCGACGCCGCTCGGCGACGAGATCGAGCTTGGCGCGGTGCAGCGCCTCGTCGGCGATGCGGCGGGCAAGCTGTCGATGTCGTCGACCAAATCGTCCGTCGGCCATCTGCTTGGCGCGGCCGGCGCGGTCGAGGCGATCTTCTCGGTGCTGGCGATCCGCGATCAGATCGCCCCGGCGACGCTCAATCTCGATAATCCGTCCGTCGAGACGAAGATCGACCTTGTGCCGCACAAGCCGCGCCCGCGCGAAATCAACATTGCGCTGTCCAACAGCTTCGGCTTCGGCGGCACCAACGCGTCGCTGATCTTCCGCCGCATGGCGTAATGCTCTTGCCCGGCGCGGCCCGCCGCGCCGGCGCGATCCAGATTTCGCCACATTGGCGGCTAGTCTGGACGCCTGATTCCCTGAGACAGACAGACAATGGTGGTTGATGAGCGGCGGACCTGCCAACGAAACGGGCGTCAGCGCCGAAACCGAGGGCGCCGTCCCGCCGCCGGCCGCGCCTGACGTCGCAGCCCCCGCCGCCGCCACGCCAGCCGCCAAAGCGGCCAAACGCTCGTCCGGCTTCTTCTCGCGCCGCCGCATGCGCTCGCCCAACGAGGCCTTGCAGCCCGAGGCTGCGCCTGCGCCGCCGCCGCCGCCGCCCAGGCCGAGCAAGCGCCGCCCGACGCTCTCGGCCATCAGCGGCTTCCTGTCGTTCCTGCTCGTTCTGGCGGTCGGCGCCATGATCATGCTGGCCATGGGCCAGCAGCGTCTGCGCGCGCCGGGGCCGTTGGCGCAGGACACGACCGTCTATATCGCGCCGGGAACCGAAATCCCCGACATGCTGGCGCAGCTCGAGCGCTCCAACGTCATCGACAGCCCGCTGCTGATGCAGGTGGCGCTGGTGATGGAGGGCAATCGCAGCAAGCTGCGCTACGGCGAATATCTGTTCAAGCAGCAGGTCAGCCTGCGCGAAGTCATCGATATTCTGGTTCAGGGCCGTCAGGTTCTGCATTCGGTGACGATCCCGGAAGGCTTGACGTCCGAGCAGATCATCCAGCGCCTGCGCGAAATCGAATTCCTCACCGGCGAAATTCGCGAAATCCCGAAGGAAGGCTCGCTGCTGCCGGAAACCTACAAGGTCTCGCGCGGCTGGCCGCGCAGCGATCTGGTCAAGCGCATGCAGGACGACCAGCGGCGTCTGCTCGACCAGATCTGGGCGCGCCGGTCGCAGGACGTGCCGGTGCGCTCGCCCTACGAGCTGCTGACGCTGGCCTCGATCGTCGAGAAGGAGACCGGCAAGGCCGACGAGCGCCCGCGCGTCGCCGGCGTCTTCTCCAACCGCCTCAAGAAGCGCATGCGCCTTCAGTCCGACCCGACCATCGTCTACGGCATCGTCGGCGGCAAGGGCACGCTCGGGCGCGGCATCCTGCGCTCCGAGGTCGAGAAATACACGCCCTACAACACCTATGCCGTCGAGGGCCTGCCGCCGACGCCGATCGCCAATCCGGGCCGCGCCGCGCTCGAGGCGGTGGCCAATCCCTCGCGCACCAACGAACTTTATTTCGTCGCCGACGGCACGGGCGGCCATGTCTTCGCCGAGACGCTCGACCAGCATAACCGCAACGTCCAGCGCTGGCGTCAGATCGAGCGCGAGCGGCCGGCCTCGGCCAAGCCTGCGCCGGAAGTCGACCGCGTCGCGCCGGCTGGCGCGCCCGACCAGCGCGGCGATCTTGGCGACGGCCGCACGATTTTCGGCGCTCTCGGCGCCGACGACGGCCTGACCGCGCGTCTGGCGTTGACGCCCAGCGCTCAGGCGCTCGGCGGCCAGTTCGCCATGCCCCGGGCCGCCCTGAGCCCGCCGAAATCGCGCGTGGCGGCCGGACAGAAGCCGGTCCAGCCGGCGCGCGCGCCGCAGACTGGGGCCAATTTCGCGCTTGGCCCGGCGCTTGACGACAGCGTCGCCGCCGGCGCGGCCGCCGTCGCGCCCGTGACCGCCGCCGCCATTCTCGATGGCCCGGCCTCGGACCCCGCCGATGAGATGCGCGGCTCGCTCGAAACCTATCCGGTTTCGGCGAAGGCGCTGGCCGACCAGAAGGCGGCCGTCGCCCGCTATGGCCTTGAAGCGGACGGGGCGCTCGCCGCCGTGCAGTCCCAGCCGGGCGCGCAGGCGCTCGGCGCGCCGACCGGCTCCGGCGCCCGGCGCGCGCTTGCTTTCGACGCGTCCGAAGGCACAGATCTCGATCCCCTGCGCGACAAGACCTGGGATCTGAACTCGCCCAAGCAGGTGCCGGCTTCGGTTGACGGCCGCGCCCGACTTGAGCCGGCCCGCGCCCGCCGCTAATGTCGCGCCGCGCCGCTTTGCGCGCGACTCTCTGACCCCGCCCAGGCCCCATGACCCTCGCCAGTATGACCGGCTTCGCCCGCAGCGCCGGAGCCTCGCCGCCTTTCCGTTGGACCTGGGAAATCAAGTCCGTCAATTCCAAGGGGCTGGACCTGCGCCTGCGCCTGCCGCCGGGATTCGACGCCATCGAGGCCGAGTGCCGCGCCCGCCTGTCGAAACGTCTGGCGCGCGGCGCGGTTTACGCCACGCTGGCGACGCAGCGCGAGGCGGCCGGCGTCGACGTGCGCGTCAATGAACAGGCGCTGCAGACCCTGCTCGCCGCGCTCGGGCGCGTGAGCCTGCCCGATGCGATCCGGCCGGCCTCTCTCGACGGCCTGCTCGGCGTACGCGGCGTCGTTGAAATCGTCGAGGCGGGCGAGGACGAGGCCGCGCTTGCCGCCGCGCAACAAGCGGCGCTCGTCGGGCTCGACGAGGCGCTCGACCATCTCGTCGCCATGCGCGGCAAGGAAGGCGCGGCGCTCGCCGACGTTCTGCGCGCGCGCCTCGACCGCATCGCGGCGCTGACCCGCGCCGCCGACGAATGCCCGGCGCGGCGGCCCGAGGCGATCCGCGCCCGGCTGGAGCAGTCGATCGCCGCCATCGCCGCCGCCGCGACGCTCGATTCCAATCGTCTGCATCAGGAAGCCTTGCTGCTGGCCGCCAAGGCCGACGTGCGCGAAGAGCTCGACCGGCTCGTCACCCATGTCGCCGCCGCCCGCGAGCTGATGGCGCAGCCCGGCGCCGTCGGACGCCGGCTCGATTTTCTGGCGCAGGAACTGGCGCGCGAAGCCAACACTTTGTGCTCGAAAGCCAACGACGCCAGCCTCACCGCCATCGGCATGGAGCTGCGCGTCGAGATCGAGCAGTTCCGCGAACAGATTCAAAATATCGAGTAAGTCTATGAAAACGTCAGGAAAATCGAAGGACGGCACGCCGGCTGGCGCGCGTCGCGGCTTGATGCTGATCCTGTCCTCGCCGTCAGGCGCTGGCAAATCGACGCTGACGCGCCTGCTGCTGTCTTCGGGCGAACTCGACCTCACCCTGTCGATTTCGATGACGACGCGGGCGCGCCGCCAGAGCGAAGTCGACGGCAAGCACTACCATTTCGTCACGCACAAGGACTTCGAGCGCCTGCGCGACGCCGACGAACTGCTCGAATGGGCCGAGGTGCACGGCAATTTCTACGGCACGCCGCGCGAGCCGGTCGACGCGATCCTGTCGCAGGGCCGCGACGTCCTTTTCGATATTGATTATCAGGGCACGCAGCAGGTGCGCGGCAAGGCTGAGGCCGATGTCGTCTCCGTCTTCATCCTGCCGCCGTCGATGAAGGAATTGCGCGCGCGGCTGGAGCGCCGCGCCGAGGATTCACCCGAGGTCATCGACAAGCGGCTTGAAAACGCCCGCAACGAAATCCGCCGCTGGGTCGATTATGATTATGTGCTGGTCAATGATGACCTGCAGACGAGCTTCGACAACCTGCTCGCCATCCTCAAGGCCGAGCGGCTGCGCCGCACGCGCACCGAACCGGCGATCGGCGCTTTCGTCGACGCCCTGCTGGCGGAATAGGGATCAGGCCCGGCGCAGCGCCGCCAGCGCCTGCGCCAGCGCGACGAAACCGGCGACGTCGACTTCCTCGGCCCGGCGCGTCGCCTCGATGCCGGCGGCGTCGAGCAGCGCGCCGGCCTCCACGCCCAGCCCCTTGAGGCTTTGTCGCAGCATCTTGCGGCGCTGGCCGAAGGCGGCCTGCGTCACGGCGGACAGCAATTTCGCGTCGCAGGGCAGCGGCGTCGCGCGCGGCCGCAGTTCGACCACTGACGAGGTGATCTTCGGCGGCGGCGTGAACGCGGCGGCCGGCACGTCGAACAGGATGCGCGTCTCGCAGCGCCAATTGGCCAGCACTGCGAGCCGGCCGTAATCGGCGCGTTCGCGCGGCGTGGCGACGATGCGCTCGGCCACCTCGCGCTGGAACATCAGCACCAGACGGTCCCAGAACGGCGGCCAGACCGGGCTTTCGAGCCAGCCGACCAGCAGCGCCGTGCCGATATTGTAGGGCAGGTTGGCGCAGATGCGCACCGGTCCGGGCCCGGCAAGGGCGGCAAGGTCCGTCTCCAGCGCGTCGCCGGCGATGACGTCGAGCCGGCCCGGATAGCGGGCCGAGATCTCGGCCAGCGCCGCCAGGCAGCGCTCGTCGCGCTCCACCGCCACGACGCGCCGGGCGCCGCAGGCGAGCAGGGCGCGCGTCAGCCCGCCGGGGCCTGGGCCGATCTCGCAGATCGTCGCCTCGTCCAGCGGCCCGGCGGCGCGGGCGATGCGCGCCGTCAGATTGAGGTCGAACAGGAAATTCTGGCCGAGCGATTTTTTCGCCGCCAGCCCGTGCGTCGCCACGACGTCGCGCAGCGGCGGCAGGTCGTCGATCGCGCTCATCCTTGGCCCCCGCTCAGTCGGTCGGCAAGGCGCAGGGCTTCGATCAGGCTTGCCGGACTGGCGAGGCCCTTGCCGGCAATGTCGAAAGCCGTGCCGTGGTCGGGCGACGTGCGCACGAATGGCAGGCCGAGCGTGACATTGACGGCATTGTCGAAGGCAAGCGTCTTGATCGGTATCAGCGCCTGGTCATGCGTCGGCGCCAGCGCCACGTCATAGCCGCGGCGGGCCGCCGCATGGAACAGCGTGTCGGCGGGATAGGGGCCGGAGGCGTCAATTCCCGCGGCGCGCAGTTCCGCGATCGCCGGCGCAATGACGTCGATTTCCTCGCGCCCCATCGCGCCGCCCTCGCCGGCATGTGGATTGAGCCCTGCGATGGCGAGCCGCGGCGCGGCGAGATTGAAGCGGGCGGCCATGTCGCGCGCGACGATGCGCGCCGTTTCGACGATCAGCTCCCGCGTCAAAAGGCCCGGCACGCGGGCATAGGCGACATGCACCGTGATCGGCACGACGGCGAGCTGCGGCGACCACAGCAGCATGACCGGGCGGGCCGCGCCGCCGCCGCCGCGCCGCGCCAGCTCGGCGAGGAATTCGGTGTGGCCGGGATGGGAAAAGCCGGCCTGATACAGCACATGCTTGGCGATCGGATTGGTGACGATAGCCCGCGCCGCGCCCGTCATGACAAGAGCGACCGCCCGCTCGATGGCGCCGATCGTTCCGGCCGCATCGGTCGGGTCGGGCGCGCCCGGCGTTCCGACGACATCATGCCCATTGTCGAGGACGGGCAGGGCGTCGCGAAACACATCGGCGATTTCGCCGGTCTGGACGGGACGGACCGGCGTATCGAGACCAAGACGCGCGGCCAGCCGCGCCAGATGCGCCGGATCGCCGATGACGGCGAAGGCCGGGCCGGAGGCGCGCAGCGCCCGCCAGGCGGCCAGCGCGATCTCCGGCCCGATGCCGGAAGGATCGCCCTGCGAGAGAACAAGTGGAAGCCGCATCATCGGATCGCCATCGCTCCATGGCCCCGCGCGTCCGCCCCATTCGGAGGCGTCAGTTGGCGAGGCCGATGCCGTCCTGAATGGCGATGGCGCCGAGCGATTGCGACACTTTGGCGTCGCCGAGCGTGCGCAACTGCAATTGCATCATCACCGTCTGATTGCGCGTATTGGCCAGCGTATAGGTCGAGCTGTACATCAGCGAGAAGGTCGTGCACTCGTCCTGATAGCCCGCGCCGACGCCGAAGGAGGCGGGCGTGAACAGCTTGGCGTTGCCGATGCCGTCGTTGTTGTAGAGGTGCCGGGTCATGTCGAAGACGACATTGCCCTGCAGGAAATAGTTCTTGTCGAGCAGCATGCGCGCCGTCGCGGCGATGCCTTCGCGCCGCTTCCAATAGCCGATCTCCGGCTGCGCCTCGTAACGGGCGTATTGCAGCGAGGCCAGCACGGGGCCGAGATCGGCCGAAGCGATGAAGTCGAGCCGGCGGCCGGTCATGGTCTGCGCGTCGAACCGCGCCTTGGCGACGAAATTCAGGCCCGTGCCGGACGACAGCGTCAGCGCCGCCACATAATCGGAACGTGCGGTGTCGAGGCCGGAGCTCAGGCCGATATTGGCGGCGTCGGCGGTCGCGTAGGAATTGCGGCCGGCCAGCTGGAACGACTGGCCGGCGGTGACGTTGACCGAGGCGCCGTTGTTGAAGGTCATCGTGTAGCGCGCGCCGGTATTGAGGCGCGTGCCGCCCTCGAAACGGTCGTAGCCCGAATATTTGTTCCATTCGAACAGGCTGGAATCGTCGAACACCAGGCTCTGCGCGTCCATATTGACGACGGAATTGCCGGCGATCTCGTTCGGACGAACGATGATCTGCGCAATCGGCTCGAACAGCAGCTTGGCGAATTCGGTGCGCGCCATCCACGGGTAACGATATTCGATGCCGACGCCCGGCATGGCCTGGCCGTAGGTGTATTCCGAGCGGCCGAGAATGCCGATCTGGTTGCCGTTCGACAGCGTGTCGCCATAGGTGTAGGCGCGCGATACGTCGGCCGACACGAACGCGCCGTTCATGCGGACGAACATGAAGGGCGTCCACACCTGGCCGAGCGGATCGATGATCTGGCGCTTCCACGAAACGTTGAGCGTGGCGCGGGTGTAGTCGCCGCCGATGCCGCGCAGGATGCACTTGCCGGGCGTGTAATTGCCGGGCGCGCAGACGTCATAGAGATTGTAGACGCTGTCGAGCCGGCGCACGCCGGCGCTCTCGTAGCTCGCCGCCAGCGACGACATGCTCGTCAGGTTGCCGTCGATCTCGATGCGCCCGCCAAGCCCGCCGCTGCGCGCCGGATCGACGTCGACGGCCTTGTTGTAGTCCATCAGCGGATGGACCTGCGCCATCTTCTCCTGCACGTCGCGCGCCGACAGGCCCTGGAAATACAGGCCGCGCAGATCGAACCAGCTCAGGTCGCCCTTGCCGGTCAGAAAGACGGTGGAGGTCGCCTCGCCGAGCTGCGAGCCGCGCAGCGTCTGCGAGCGGACATGGTAGTCCTGCAGGAAATAGCGGTCCGACAGCGCGATGATGTTCCAGCCGAATTTCCACTTGTCGGTGATGCTGAACAGGCCCTTGGTCTCGGCCGAGCCGCGCATCCGCTGGTCGCCGGCGCCGAAGGGCGGCTGCTCGAAGGCATGCTTTTCCATCTGCGAAATGCCGGCGAGGCGGATGGAATAGCTGCCGTTTTCGAGGCGATGGCGCCATTCGACGTCGCCGAGCAGGCCCTGCCGGCTGAAGAACATCGGCATGGCGGTGATGTCGTAGTTCGGCGCGAGCGCGACGAAGATCGGGATGCCGACGCCGATGCCGAGATTGCTGTTGTAAATGAAATGCGGCGCCAGAACGCCGGTCTTGCGCTTGACGGTCGGGTCGGGCGACGAGGCGTAGGGCAGCCACGCGACCGGGACGCCGAGAATTTCCAGCGTCGCGTCCTCGTAATAGACCATCTGCTCGACGTTCTTGTGGATGATTCGCTTGGCGCGAACCCGCCACAACGGCGGCTTGGAAGGGTCGGTCTTGCAGCTTTCGCAGGCCGTATAGACGCCCTTGTCGTAAACCGTCGTGTCGCCGCCGGACTTTTCGGCGCGGGGCGAGGAGAAATAGGCCTTGTCGACGGTTTCTGTGCGCAGCACGTCGATGAAGCCGTCGCGGAAATCGTCGGTCACGTCAATGCGTTGGCCGCGCGTCACCGAGCCGTCCGTTTCGGTCAGCTTGGCGTTGCCTTCGGCGAAGACGCGCTTGGTCGTCTGGTTGTAGATGACCCGGTCGGCCTCCAGCACCTTGCCCTGATAATAGACCTGGGCGTCGCCGACGGCGGTGACCGTGTGATTGTCGCGGTTGTAGATCAGCTCCTTGGCCTCGACCAGCATGCGTTCGGGACGCTTGCTCTCGGTCGTGGCGGCGGCGGGCTTGCCGCTCATTTTCGAGACGAGCGACTGCGCATGCGCGGGCAGAGACGCGGCGGCGAGGCACAGCGCGGTCAGGGCGAACAGGCGCGCGCCGAAACCGCCCGGCGCAGCGCGCCCGACGACTTTCCCGCGCTCGATGGAGCGTTCACGCAGCTCCATCAACCGTCCTCCTGATACAACAGAGCAAGCGCACCTAGCATGCATCCGACAATTGCGGGCGACCAAGCTGCGACCGGAGCTGCAAGCAGTCCGGCGCCGCCCAAATCGGCAACCAGTTTCGTCGCCACATAAAGCATGAAGCCAGCCGCGACGCCACCGGAAACCATCTTGGCCACGCCACCAAACCGAAAAAATCTTAAGGAAAAGGTCGCGGCGATCAGCACCATCGCCACGAGCATCAACGGGCGCGCCATAAGTGTCTGATATCGCATGCGGTACGAGGTTGCGTCGAGGCCCGCTTGGGCGGTCCTTTCGACCAGGTTCGGCAGGGCCCAGAACGACACGGAATCGGGGCTGACGAAGCTCTGCGTGACCTGCTCGGGCGTCAGATTCGTCGCCAGCAAATAGGTGGCCGTCGAGCGCGGCTCGGTGGTCGGCGCGGTGACGCGCGCGTCCTCGATGTCCCAGAACCCGGACTTCAGCCGGGCGCGCGCGGCGTCGACCCGCTCCATCAGGGCCCCGTCGGCCTCGAACACGAAGGCTGTGACATTGCTCAGCACCGTGCCGCCGTCGCTCGAGCGCTCGGCGCGGATGATCGCCTGGCCGTCGATGCTGCGCTGGCGGATCCACAGCGCGGCCTCGCCGTCGGTGCGGCCGGGGCGGCCGAACAGCCGCGTCTCGATCTTGTCGGCCCGCTGTTTCAGCATGGCGGAAATCGGATTGAAGGTGGTGACGAAAAAGACGCCGAGCGCGGCGGCGATGAGCACCGGCGGGGCGAGGAATTGCCACACCGACACCCCGGCGGCGCGCGCCACCACCAACTCCAGCTTGCGCGTCAGGTTGAGGAAGGCGGCGATCGCGCCGAACAGCACCGCGAAGGGCAGGATCTGTTCGACGATGGCGGGAATGCGCAGCAGCGTCAGGAAGGCGACGAAGGCGGTCGTCGCGCCCGGCACGTCGCTGGCGCGCCGCAGCATTTCGACGAAATCGATCAGGTAGATCAGCCCGAACATGGTGGTGAAGACCACCAGCACGGTCTTGAGAAAGCGGCCGCCGATATAGCGCCCGAGGGTCGGTCCGATCATCGCAGCCTCCTCAGCGCGCCATCAGCGGCAGCCGCGGCAGCCGCAGGTTGGGCAGACGGATGAAACGGCCGATCGGCGGACCGTAGATGAGATAAAGGCTGGCGATCAGGCCGAGAAGCGGCACGCCATAGACGAAGACCACCGCCGAGGCGCTGCGCGCCAGCAGCGCCGAGGCGCCGAAGCCGGCGACGCGCAGGGCGACGACGGCGGCGATCGCGCCCGCCATGGCGACGCCGCGCCCCTGACGGGTCGTGCGCGGCTGGCCGAGCGCGGCGAAGGCGACCATGCCGAAGCACAGGGCGTAGAGCGGATTGGCGAAACGGTCATGCAGCTCGGCCCGGAAGCGCCCGTAATTGGCCGCCACATAGGCTTCCTTGCGGTCGAGATGCATCAATTCCCAGGTCGAGCGCTCGCGCGGGCGGAAGGCCAGGCCCGACTGGCCGGCGCTGAATTGCGCCAGGTCGATGGCGTAGCGCTCGAACACGACGATGGCCGGGTCGCGCGAGCCGCGCGACTGGCGATGCACGCTGCCCTTGTCGAGCACGAGATAGGGCTGGCCGTCGATTTCGGCGGTGATTCCCCGCTCGGCGACATAGGACGTCACCTTGTCGGCCTCGCGCTGGTCCTGCATGAACACGCCGAGAATGACGCCGCCGGGTCCGCGCTCGCGGTAGTGGAAGACGAATCCCTTGTCGAGGACGTTGAACTGCCCCTCGCGCACGACGCGCGTCAGGAAATCGGCGCGCACTTCCATCAGCAGGCCGCGCAGGCTGAGAAAGCTCTTCGGCACGCCCCAGATCGACAGGGCGCCAACGAACAGCGCCGCGGTCGCCATCAGCGCCGCGAACGGCTTGAGGATCTGCGTCGGCGACATGCCCGAGGCGCTCATCACCACCAGCTCGCTGTCGCCGTTGAGCTTGTTGAGGGCGTAGAGCACGGCGATGAACAGCGCGATCGGCGCGATGATCATGGTGAGCGAGGGAATCGACAGGCCGGTCGCCGTCAGAAACACCAGCAGCGACTGGCCCTTCGTCGTCAGCAGGTCGAATTCGCGCAGGGCCTGCGTCAGCCAGATCACCCCTGTCAACGCCGCCAGCGCCGCCAGGAAGGCGGCGGCCGCGACGCGCAGGATGTATCTCTGGATCAGTTTCATTCGCTTCCTGTTCGCCGCGCGGTCGAGGGGCTCCTGCCGGACATGCCAGCAATCGGGGCGTCGAGGCAAGGCGTTGCGCTTCGGCGTCAAAAGAATGCCGTGCGAATCCGCGCCACCGTGGCCCGGGCGTCACGTCACCGCGTCCTCGCGGCGAATGTGAGGCGGCGGCTTTTCGCCTTGGCGCTTGCATGGGGCGGCCGCGCCCAACATGATGACGGCCAATCCCGGCGCGCGCCGTTCCTGTCGGCAGCCGCCCTTCTTTCACCTTTCCGAGGATCGCATGTCGAAATCCGCTCGAATCGAATTTGTCGCATTGAAGGACGCGCAGGCCCTGCGCGCGGACGAGACGGGCCGGGCGCTCGTCGTCTTCGCCGGCGCCGATTTCGCCTATGGCGCGGCGACGGCGGCGCTGCTGGAGCCCGCCCGCGAGCAGATCGCCCGCGCCGCCGCCGCCGCCAAATTCAAGCCCTCGCGCGGCAAATTCCTCGACATTCTTGCGCCTGCCGGGCTCGGCTGCGATCGCCTGCTGATCGCGGGAACGGTAGCCGCCGAGGCCGACGGCGCGGCCAATTGGGCGAAGACCGGCGGCGTCATCGCCGGCAAGATCGGGCGCGGCAAGAAGGCGCTGGTCCTGTTCGAGCAGCCCGCCGCCATCGAGGACGCGCCGGAGGCTGCGGCCGAGTTCGCGCTTGGCCTGCGCCTGCGCGACTACCGCTTCGACCGCTACAAGACCAAGAAGAAGGACGACGAGGCCGAAGCCGCGGGCGCGGGCGAGTTTGCGATCGCCGTCGCCGATCTCGCCGCGACCAAGCGCGCCGCCAAGTCGCGCGACGCGGTCGGCGCCGGCGTGATTCTGGCGCGCGATCTCGTCAACGAGCCGGCCAACGTGCTGACGCCCGAGGCCTTCGCCGATCACGCCAAGAAGCTGGAAAAGCTCGGCGTCGATGTTGAGATTCTCGACGAGAAGGCGCTGCGCAAGATCGGCATGCGCGCGCTGCTCGGCGTCGGCCAGGGCTCGGAAAACGAGAGCCGCGTCGTGCTGATGCGCTGGCGCGGAAGCAAGACGCAGGACAAGCCGCTGGCCATCATCGGCAAGGGCGTCTGCTTCGATTCGGGCGGCATTTCCATCAAGCCCGCCGGCGGCATGGAGGGCATGAAGGGCGACATGGCGGGCGCGGCCTGCGTCGTCGGCCTGATGCACGCGCTCGCCAGCCGCAAGGCCAAGGTCGACGTCATCGGCGCCATCGGCCTTGTCGAGAACATGCCGAGCGGAACGGCGCAGCGTCCGGGCGACATCGTCGAATCGCTGTCGGGCCAGACCATCGAGATCATCAATACCGACGCGGAAGGCCGTCTCGTTCTGGCCGACGTGCTCTGGCACGTCCGCAAGACCTACGAGCCCTCGGCGATGATCGACCTCGCCACGCTGACCGGCGCGATCATGGTGGCGCTGGCCAACGAGCACGCCGGCCTGTTCTCCAACAATGACGAACTGGCGGCGCGCATCGACGCGGCCGGCAAGAAGACCGGCGAGACGGTGTGGCGCATGCCGCTCGGCAAGGGCTACGACAAGTTGATCGATTCGAAATTCGCCGACATGAAGAACACCGGCGGCCCGCATGGCGGTTCGATCACCGCGGCGCAATTCCTGCTGCGTTTCGTCGATGGCGCGCCCTGGGCGCATCTCGACATTGCCGGCACCGGCATGAACGCGCCGTCGAGCGATATCAACGAAAGCTGGGGCTCGGGCTGGGGCGTGCGCCTGCTCGACCGCCTCATCGCCGACCATTACGAGGGGTGAGGCGCGCAAGCGTCGCGCCTGAGCCATGACCGAAATCTGGTTCTATCATCTGCAGCGCCGGCCGCTGGAACGCGTGCTGCCGACGCTGCTGGAAAAGAGCCTTGAACGCGGCTGGCGGGCCGTCGTGCAGGCGCGCACGCCCGAACGGCTCGAGGCTCTCGACGAGGCCTTGTGGACCTATTCGGACGAAAGCTTCCTCGCGCACGGCACGGCGCGCGAGGGCGATCCGGCCGACCAGCCGGTCTATCTGACCGACGGCCTTGAGAACCCCAACGGCGCGCGTCTGCGCATTCTCGTCGAAGGCGCGGACGTCGGCGAGGCGATCGCCGCTGCCGGCGACGACGCCTATGAGCGCATCATCCTGATTTTCGACGGCGACGACGAAGCCGAGTTGACGGGCGCGCGCGCCAAATGGAAAAAGTTGAAAGAACAGAGCCGGCCGATGTCGTATTGGCGACAGAACGAAGATGGCCGCTGGGAGAAGATCGCATGAGCGACGACCCGAAATCACCTGACTTTCAGGCCCGCCGCGCCCAGGCGCGCCAGATCCTCGACGACATCGACCCGCATATGACGCAAGGCGGCGCTGCCGCCGATCCGCGCCGCAAGAGCTGGTTCGAGGCGGTTTACGACATGGCCGGCGACGATCCCGCCGGCGTGCCGTGGGCGAGCCTCGCGCCGCATCCGCTCACGGCGCAATGGCTCGGCGCGCAGGGCAAGGCGCTCGAAGGCCTGCGCGTGCTCGATATCGGCTGCGGCCTCGGCGATAATGCCGAGGCCTTCAGCGCGGCCGGGGCGCGCGTCGCCGCCTTCGATCTGGCGGCGAAAGCCGTCGATTGGGCCAGGCGTCGCTTCCCCGACAGCAAGGTCGATTATCGCGCCGCCGATCTGTTCGACCTGCCGGAAGAATGGCGTGGCGCGTTCGACCTCGTGCATGAGTGCTACACGCTGCAGGCGTTGCCCGCCGAGCTGGTGCAGCCGGCCTTCGCCGCGCTCGCTGCGACGCTGAAGCCGAAAGGCGAATTGCTCGTCATCGCCCGCGCCCGCGACGAAGATCAGGCGATGCAGGGCCCGCCATGGCCGCTGCCGAAATCGGCCTTCGATCTGGCCCGCACGGTCGGCCTGCGGCTTGTGTCGCTCGAAGATATTCCGGCAAATGACGGCATGGTTCGCCATTGGCGCGCCATGCTGACTAAATGAGCGTCGCTGATTCAAAAGCCGTCGCCGCTGGTTATGCCGACGCGCTGGCGCGTGGCGAGTTCAGGCGTCTGGGACTGGCCTGCCTGCTCGTCTCGTTCATGAATTCGCATTCGACGCTGCTCGCGGTCGTGTTCTCGCGCGCCGGCCACGATCTGCACGCCATCGGCATCCTTCTGTCGGTCTACGCCATCCCGGTGCTGACGCTGACCTTCTTTTCCGGCGCCGTCGCCGGACGCATCGGCGTGCTGCGCACGACGCAATTGGCGATGGCGCTGCTTATCGTTGGCTTCACCAGCCTGCAATTCACCCATGGCGATTTCTATCCCGCCATGGCCTCGCGCCTGGTGCAGGGCATGGGGCAGGGGCTGTTTCTCTCGGCCGTCATCACCTATGCGCAAAGCCGTCTGTCGCAGGCGCGCTTCCTCTACCTGCTCGGCGTCTTTTCCTCGATGATGCCGCTGGCGCAGGCCATCGCGCCGCCCTTCGGCGGCTATATCCTCAACGCCTATGGCGACGGCTTTTTCTTCATCATGGGGGCCGTGCCGGCGCTCATCGGTCTGGCGCTGACCTTCGGCCTGCGCGGCCTGAAGAGCGCGCCGCAGACGGGGTTCAGCGATATTTTCGCAAGCGCCCGCAAGGGCAATTACGCGCCGCTCTGGGGCGTTTTCGTCAATGGCGCGATGTTCGGCTTCACCACCGCCTATCTGGCGGCGGCGATGGAGGCCAAGGCCATTCCGCTGGCGGCCTTCTTCACCGCCTCGACCTTCTCGATGTTCGCCAGCCGCTTTCTCGCGATGCGCCGCTTCGAGCAATCCGACCGCCGCGGCCTTGTCGCCGTCGGCCTCGGCTTCATGACCCTCGGCTTCGTGCTTGTGGCGGTCTCGGGCGTGTCGTGGCCCATCGCCATCGGCGGCGTCAGCTTCGGCATCGGCTACAGCCTCGTCTATCCGGTTTTGGCCGCGTGGATGGCGGAAGGCCTGCCGCCGTCCGAGCGCGCCGGGCCACAGGCTTTGCTCAACACCGCCTTCAATGTCGGCCTGTTCGTCGTGCCCTATCCGATGAGCCTCGTCATCGGCGAATACGGGTTCACAATCGCCATGCTCAGCCTTGCGACGCTCGGCGGCCTCACGTCGCTGTTGTTCGTGGCGATGAAACTGCGGGCGGAATGAACGGCCTCAGCCGTTCTCCATCTCGTCCGTCAGTTCCAGCCATTCCTCTTCCGTCGCGGCGATGGCCTTCTCGACATCGCTGCGCTGCTGCGACAGCGCCAGCGCCTTCGCCGGCTCCTTGGTGAAGGCGTCGGGCTGCGCCAGCAGGACGTCGATGCGCGCCAGAAGATCCTGAAACTTGGCGATCTTCTCTTCCGCCGCGGCGATCTTCTTGCGCAGCGGGGCGAGATCCTTGCGCGCCTTGGCCGCTTCGCGGCGCTGGTCGGCCTGGCTCGGCCCCTTGTCGTCGCGCGGGTCGGACGAGGCCTGCGTACGCGAGGATTCGAGCACGAAGCGGCGGTAATCGTCCATGTCGCCGTCGAAGGTCTTCACCGTGCCGTTGGCGACGAGCCAGAGCCGGTCGGCGCAGGCCTCAAGCAAATGCCGGTCATGCGAAACGAGAATGACCGCGCCTTCGTAATCGTTGATCGCCTCGATCAGCGCGGCGCGGCTGTCGATGTCGAGATGGTTGGTCGGCTCGTCGAGGATGATCAGATGCGGCCCGTTGAAGGTCGCCAGACCCATCAGCAGGCGGGCCTTTTCGCCGCCCGACAGCAGCGCCACTTTCGTGTCGGCCTTCACATTGGGAAAGCCGAGGCGGGCGCAGCGCGTGCGGATCTTGGCTTCCGTGCCGTCGGGCATCAACCGCGCCACGGCGGAATAGGGCGTGTCGGCGGGGTTTAGATCGTCAACCTGATGCTGGGCGAAGAAGCCGACGTCGAGCTTCTGCGAGCGGCGCACGCGCCCGCCCATGGCCGACAGGCGTCCGGCGATCAGCTTGGCGAAGGTCGACTTGCCGTTGCCGTTCGAGCCGAGCAGGCCGATGCGGTCATCGTTCGACAGGCTGAGGTCGAGCCGCTTGAGAATGACGGTCTCGTCATAGCCGACGCTGGCGCTCTCCATCGTCACGATGGGCGGCGACAGCGGCTTTTCCGGCGAGGGCAGGTCGAAGGGCAGCACCT
>ERZ1645192.2040-NODE-2040-length-16767-cov-7.208234_pt1 | contig 16767 bp, 18 predicted proteins | sample MGYA00575354_ERZ1645192 | MGnify/ENA primary metagenome ERZ1645192 (study PRJEB40844, sample SAMN11349763) | freshwater sediment metagenome | isolation source: river sediment | host: Sediment | place: India: Faizupur Khadar , New Delhi | collected 2017-02-21 ... | reverse complement strand
CTGGTCAAGCTGAACCAGATTGGGACCCTGACGGAGACGCTTCGGGTTATCGATGTGGCGAGCAGGAACGGGTATTCTCCGGTTATTTCGCATCGTTCGGGAGAGACCGACGACTCTTTCATCAGCGATCTTGCTGTTGCAACGGCGGCAGGTCAGATCAAGACCGGAGCGCCGGCGAGAATCGACCGCGTGGCGAAGTACAATCAACTGTTGCGCATTCATGAAGAACTGGGGGACCGAAGCGAGTATGCCGGAAAAACGCGTATTCGCTCCTGCGTCTAGCCCCGTACATATCCTGATGGAGGTGTGTTCCATGAAACATATCGTTGCGACAAAGAAAGCTCCTGCGGCTGTCGGTCCGTACAACCAGGCGATCGTCGCCGGCGATTTCGTGTTTTGTTCCGGTCAGATCCCCATTGATCCCGAGACGGGGGCGATGGTCAACGGCGGTTTCGCCGAGCAGACGGAACAAGTCCTGAAAAACGTCAGCGCCGTTTTGTCTGCGGAGAACCTTACGCTCCTGAACGTTGTCAAGGCGACGGTCTTCGCAACCGATATGGCGGCCTTTCCGGTCGTCAATGAAGTCTACGCCCGCTTTTTCGCTTCGGAGCCGCCGGCGCGTTCGTTTGGCCAGGTTGGAGCGCTCCCGAAGGGCGCGCTCGTGGAGATCGAGGTCATTGCATACAAGGGATAACGAGGGCGGACGCATACCGGGACGGAGGGCGGAAAGCATGAGAATTGCGGAGCCGACGGTGGAACGGCTGGTCCAGTACCATCGTCTGCTGGAACAACTTTCCTCCGAGGGGAGAAAGGTTGTTTCGTCGCAAGAGATCGGTCAGATGCTGTCTCTCAAGGCAAGTCAGGTGCGGAAGGATCTGTCGTACTTCGGCGAGATCGGGAAACGCGGCGTCGGGTATCACGTTGATCGGCTTTTCGAGCATATCAGCGGCATTCTGGCGTCACCGAAAAAATGGCCGATTGCACTTGTCGGTGTCGGAAGGCTCGGCGAAGCGTTGCTGGGACATCGCGCCTTCAGAAGTGAAAAATTCGATATCCAGGCGTTGTTCGACGTCGATCCGGAGAAGGTCGGGACGAACGTCATGGGAATCCCCTGTTTTCACATGGACACAGCTGCGGAGGAAATTCGCCGCCTCGGAATACAGGTAATCATTCTGACGGCGCCGTCTTCTGTTGCGCAGCTTTGTGTGGATACCCTGACGGCAGCGGGCGGCATCCGGGGGATATTGAATTTCTCCCCTGTTTCCATCGTGACGCCGCCGGACGTCCTTGTCTACAGCGTCGATATTTCGGTGGAGCTGGAAAAGCTCCTTTTCTACCTCAAGGGCCGCGAAGAGTGACCCTTTTCGTTGAGGGATGGTACAATAAAGCGCCGGATTATGCGGCGGGACTTACATTAATAGAGGGGGCGTGTGTCTTTGAATCAGCAACAATGCGGACAATTGGCAGGAGGTGAGGGCGGAGCGCAGGGCGGCATCCTTGGGATGTTGTTTCCTCTGGCCCTTTTCGTTCTCATTTTTTACTTCTTCATCATTCGTCCTCAAAAGAAACGGCAAAAGCAGCACGACGAACTTCTTGCATCCATGACCCGAGGAGACCAGGTCGTGACGGCCGGTGGCTTCTTCGGGTATATCCGCGAGGTGAAGGAAGACAGTTTCATCATTGAAATCTCCGACGGGGTGAAGGTCAGGATCCTCAAGTCCTCCATTTCGAGCAAGCGTCCCGCCGACGTCGCGAAGACCCCGGCAGACGCGCCTGCGAAGGAAGAAACAACAGGAAAATAGCGGCTATTTACGTTTGAGAGCAAACAAATATAGCGGCAGAACGTTCCCCGCTATATTTGTTTGTTTTGTGTTTTACCATTCTTGAAGTCGTTCGTATGAGGAGGAGTTTGGGATGTTGAGAAAGGACCGGTGGCGGCTCGGAATCGTATTTCTTGTCGTTGTGGTCGCCCTCGTCGCTGTGTTCCCCGTCAACGGGAGGATCAAGCTCGGCCTGGACCTGAAAGGCGGAGCGCACATCGTCCTCCAGGCGAAAGGGACGCCGGATAATCCGGTAAACGAGGACAGTCTCGCCCGTTTGCTTGCAGTTCTCCGCAACAGGATTGACCAATATGGCGTTGCGGAACCAGTCATTCAACGCCAGGGAAAGGATCGTGTGATTATCGATCTGCCCGGCGTTCAGGATCCGGAAGCGGCTCTCGAACTGATCGGAAAGACCGCTCTTCTCGAGTTCCGGAAGGTTCTTGAGGCGACGCAGCCTGTTCCCCCGGGCCCCCAACGGAAGAATTACGGGAGCGACGACGAGTTCAACCAGGCGCAGAAGCGATGGGATGCAGCGAAAGCTGATATCGACGCGCAGCGCGACTCGCTGAAAACGAAGGCGAATCCCTTCGAGGGGATCATCGTCGCCACGGATGCGGAAGGAAGGGCGTTCCTTCTGGGGAAGGCGTTGGTCAGCGGGAAACACCTCAAGGATGCGAAGACGTCGTATGACAACATCGGGCGCCCTGTCGTAACGCTCTCTTTCAATTCCGAGGGCGCGAACCTGTTTGATAAGGCGACGGCCGACAACGTCGGGAAGCAGATCGCCATCGTTCTGGACGGTCTCGTGGTTTCCGCGCCGGTTGTTCAGGAACGGATCAGCGGAGGAAATGCGCAGATTTCCGGTCGTTTCTCCGTGCCGGAAGCCCAGCGTCTTGCGATTATGCTTCGCGCGGGTGCGCTCCCCGTGGCCGTGGACGTTATCGAGAACCGCTCGGTCGGACCGAGCCTCGGAGCGGATTCCATCCGTTCGGGACTTCAGGCGGGGCTTGTCGGCGCAGTCCTCGTGTTCCTGTTTATGTTGCTGTACTACCGTTTCCTGGGGCTGGCTGCGGATTGCGCTCTGGCCGTGGCGGTGCTTCTGCTCTTCGCCGGCATGATCGCCGTGAAGGGAACCCTGACCATGCCGGGAATCGCGGGGATCGTTCTGACGATAGGAATGGCGGTCGACGGCAATGTACTCATCTATGAACGGATGAAGGAAGAGCTCCGCGCCGGAAAAACCCGTCTCGCGGCTATTGACGCCGGCTTCCGGAAGGCGCTGACGACGATTCTGGACTCCAACATCACAACGCTTATCGCAGCTGCTGTTCTGTACTACTTCGGAAGCGGTCCGGTCCGGGGCTTTGCGGTGACATTGAGCATCGGTATTGTGGCGAGCGTCTTTTGTAACGTCGTGGTGACGCGGGCTCTGCTCCAAGTCTTCTCCGGCGTGCGGACACAGCGGTCCTGAGGGGGGAGTCGGGCGTGAAAACGACAAAAATCGATTTTATGGGAAAAAGGCGGTTTGCTCTCCTTTTCAGCGCTATCGTTATACTGGCGAGCCTGCTTCTTCTGATGGTTCGGGGATTGAATCTCGGAATAGACTTCACCGGCGGAAACCTGGTGCAGGTCGAATTTGAAAAGGACGTCAGCGTTGCGGAAGTTCGGGAGACCCTAGCAAAAAGCAACCAGGGGAACGCTGTTATCCAGGCGTACAACACCAAAGGCGTGATTATTCGCATAGCCGCCGATAAGGAAGAAGACCGGAAAGTCCTTGGAGAAACGCTGAAAGCTTCTTTCCCGGGAGCGAAAATCGTCCGGTTTGAAAAGGTCGGTCCCGTCGTCGGTTCGGAGCTTCGCCGGGAAGCGGTCATCGCGTTGTGTATCGCTCTTGTCGGAATTCTCCTGTATATCACCGTGCGATTCCAGTTCCGGTTTGCTGTTGTCAGTGTTCTTGCGCTTCTGCACGACGCCATCATAACGCTCGGCGCCTTCAGTATCTCGGGGATGGAGGTCTCATCCACGTTCATCGCCGCTATTCTGACCATCGTCGGGTATTCGCTGAACGACACGATAGTCGTTCTGGACAGAGTCCGGGAAAACTGGAAGAACATCAGAAGCCGCGGACTTCTTGAGGTCCTCAACGAATCCGTGAACGAGACATTGTCCCGGACGATCAACACGTCGCTGACGACGCTTCTCCCCGTATTTGCGCTTTTCTTTATGGGAGGCCCCGTGGTTCGACCCTTCTCCTTCGCCATGCTGGTCGGCATTGTAGTCGGAACGTACAGTTCCATCTTCATCGCCGCGGCTCTTTTGGCGGAATGGTCGATCCGCTCCCCGCAGAAGGTCTGATACCGTTCGTTGGCTGCAGGGGGGACGGGCAGTATACAGCCCGTCCCCCCTTTCTGTATCCTTTCGTCGGGTTTACTTCGGCAACGGGTGAGCATAGAATGATTCAGACACGAATGCCTGTATCACGACCCCATCCGGGAAAGAGACGCCGGCGGTTGTGACGATATGGCGCGTTTATGGAACAAGGGGGAGAGACTATGAGAAGTTATACCGTGGCGATCGCTTTCGCCGTGCTTGTCTCTGCGGTTTTTTCGTATCAGAATCCGGGCGACGTGACGATTCGTTTCCTGGTCTGGACGCGGCAGCTCCCGCAGGGCGTCTGGGAAGTCGCCGTATTTTCGGCGGGGTGCGTTCTTATGTGGATCGTTTCTCTGTCCGCTCACCTTGAGGGGCGGGCGCGCTTCAGGAAGATCATTCGGGAGCAGACAGAGCGTATTTCCAAGCTTGAGGATGACCGGGCGAATATTCTCAAGGCGATCAGGACAACGCCCGATGTCCTGGATCGGGCGTTTGTAACGCAAAAGGAAAACAACGGAGACATCGGCGAGGCGGACGCGCCGATCGAATCCGTTGAGAAGACGGAGACTGAGGACATCTCCTCTTTCCCGGAAAAACAGGGAGACTAGAAGAAGCGTGTCTTCATTCTGCGAGACATCCAGGCTCCGGGTCTGCACCCCGGGAGCGTTTTCCCGCACGCTGAAGCAGGATCTTCACTGCTCTCCTCTCGTAGCGGCACTTCTCGAAATGCGGGGATTCGATTCCGAAACCGAAATTGACCGGGCCCGAACGTGGATCAGTCCGAGTCTCGAGTTATTGATGGGCGATGTTGACCTCGGAACGGGCGCCCTTGTTGCGAAAGAAGAATGGCTTTCGGCGGCGTCGTTCGGAAATGTCGTCGTTTACGGAGATTATGATGTCGACGGAATCTCCGCGACTGTGCTCGCTGTTGAATTGGCGCGCGCGAAGTCGCGGGAGGTTCGCTATTTTATCCCCGAACGCCACAGCGAAGGATACGGCATCCATCAGCGGGTGATCGCATCGCTGGCCGACATGGGGTGCAACACGCTTCTTGTCGTGGACTGCGGGACCAAAGACGGCATCGTCCTGGAAGAGGCATCGCGACAGGGCATCCGTGTGATCGTCTTCGATCATCATACTCCCGATAACGAAACGCGCCCGTATCGTGTCACCGTCAATCCTCAAATTGACGGCAACCTTTCCGGGAGACGACTCTGTGCGGCGTCCCTTCTTTGGGCGTGGGCATGGCTTTTCGACATCGCGCCGCGTGAGCGCCTTCGAACGCTATCCGACCTTGCGGCTATGGCGACGATAGCCGATTGCATGCCTCTGGACCTTCTGAATCGCGCGATTGTCCGGGAAGGCATACGAAAGATGAACCGCGCTCCCCGCCCCGGAATTACCCGTCTTGTCCGGCGTCTCGGTCTGGAACCCGGGAATGTGAACGAAGAGCATCTGGCGATGAAGGTTATTCCGTGCCTGAACGCCGCAGGTCGGCTCGAATGCGCCGACACCGCAGTGAATGTGATGCTTGGAGTTCCCACTATGGAACGAGATGTCGAGACCCTGATCGAACTGAACCGAAAACGTCAGACCATTTCGACGCGTCTTGCCCGCGAAATCGGAATTCAGAGAGAGAAAGACGGCGCCCGCGTTTTGTTCGGAGAGGATTGGCCCGTCGGCGTACTGAGCGGAGTCGCCAGCCGCTTGTGTAACGAGAAGAGCACGCCGATCGTTCTCGCCGCGCCGACGAACGGATCCGTGCGTGGAACGCTCCGCGTTCCGGAAGGCGGAAACGCCATGGAAATCCTCGATACGGTTTCTGCCGATCTTCTGGCGTGGGGAGGGCACAGATACGCCGCCGGTTTTTCCGTATCCTGCCAGCGATGGACGTCCGTTCGCGAGCGCCTCGAAGAATTGCTCGGCACGGTTCGGATCGAACTTCCGGAGGTCTCCGCCCTTGCGTGGCGCCCCGGGGATATCACGCTTGAGGAATGGGAGTCCGTCGACTGCATCGCACCGTTTGGAATGGGGAATCCGTGTCCGCTGTTCTTCTTCGAAGCCAGAGGGGACGAGCGGACGTCACCGCTTGGAAAGACGGGAGAACATGTCCGTCTGGACGCCGGCGGCGTGGTTCTTCTTGCCTTCAATGGTGTAACCCTGCTCGAGCGCGACGGCGTCTGCGGTTACGTTTTTCATCCCCGGATCGATACCTGGCGCGGGACGCGAAGGATCCAATTCATCCTCGATCATGTCGTAATTGAGAACTGAAGGGTGAGCGTTCATGGTTGACCTTCTCGGAAACATCGGAGAAATCGAACGGATAGACGCGGACGAACAGCCGCCCTGCTCCGAAGAGATAGACAGGAAGGATTCGGCGCGGCTTCGGGACAGTTATCTCGGACGATTGCCCGAAAGTGAACGAACGATATCCGTTAAGTTCGCATGGCACGAATTGTGGTCGAAGGGAGTCCACTACCTGAAACGGGACGAACTTCTGAAACTCGGCGAATCCCTTGTCATGGCCGCGCAGTCGCATGGCGAGCAGAAACGTTCGACCGGAGATCCGTATATCGTTCATTCGATCAATGTCGCGTCTATTCTTTCCGATATGCAGCTCGATATCGACACGCTGGTCGCCGCGATTCTCCACGACGTCCTCGAGGACACGAACACGTCGAGGGAAGCGATCGCAAAGGCCTTCGGCGAGGATGTCGTCGTGCTTGTGGAAGGGGTGACCAAGCTCGGGAAGCTCCCCTTCAAGAGTTTTGAGGACTATCAGGCGGAGAATCTCAGAAAGATGTTCGTGGTTATGGCCAAGGATATCCGCGTCGTACTGATCAAGCTTGCGGACCGCCTGCACAACATGCGGACGCTCGGCGCCCTGAGAAGGGACAAACAAATGCGAATCGCCAAGGAGACGCTCGAAATTTACGCGCCTCTTGCGCATCGGCTCGGAATCTATCAGGTCAAGCGCGGTCTCGAGGACCTTGCGTTCAAGTATTCCGATCCCGAAATGTATTACGAGATCCGGCGACGCGTGAGAAAAAAACTTCCGGAACGCGAGACGACAATCCACAAGGCGATGGAGATCCTGCAGGCTCGTTTGCAGGAAGACGGAATCGCATGCAAGGTCAAGGGGCGCGCAAAGCATTTTTACAGCATCTTCGAAAAGATGAACCGAAAGGGACTCTCCGTCGAGCAGCTCTACGATCTGCTGGCGCTTCGCGTCGTGGTCGAGTCGCTGGCCGATTGTTATACCGTCCTCGGAATCGTTCACACCATCTGGAAGCCCATACCGGGTCAATTTGACGATTACATAGCGAACCCCAAGAACAATATGTATCAATCGCTTCATACGACCGTCGTCGGACCGACCGGAGAACCGCTCGAAGTCCAGATACGGACCTGGGAAATGAACCGTCTTGCGGAGTACGGAATTGCGGCCCACTGGAGATACAAGGAAGGCGGTTCCGGACGGGACGACCTCGATACCAAGCTCACGTGGATCCGTCAGGCGATCGAGGGAGACTATGAAGGCGGAGACCCATCCGAATTCATGGAGCGCCTCAAGGATGACGTCCTGACGTCCGAAGTTTTTGTCTTCACGCCGCAGGGAAAGGTCGTCTCTCTTCCGAAGGGATCGACACCGATCGACTTCGCCTTTGCGATACACACGCAAATCGGCACGAGATGCGTCGGGGCGATGGTCAACAACAGGATCGTCCCGATGAGCTACGAGTTGAAAAACGGCGAGATCGTCAAGATCATCACCTCCCCACAGGGCGTCCCGTCGCGTGACTGGCTCAAGGTCGCGCGCAGCGGGAAGGCGCGCGGGAAAATACGGGCGTATTTTCGGCAGATCGAGAAAACCGAACGGATCGAGAAGCTTCAGCGCGGAAGAGATCTGATCGACAAGGAGATCCAGCGACGGGGCGCGGAGCCGGTTGTCGGCGATGAGGATGTCATCGCGCTGCTCAACAGGATTGCGAAAGACATGGGGCAGGCCAACGGAGAAGACCTTCTGGCTGCCGTCGGCTCGGGATCCCAGAGTCCGAGCGTCGTTGTCCAGAAAGTTGTCGCCAAGATGCAGCAGAGTCTTCCCCCGCAGCCCGCTCCGACCGACGCCGTGTACGAAAAAAATGCATCGGGGAAAAAAGTGGAATCGGAAATCATCGTCGATGGAGCGGAAGGCGTTCAGGTCATCCTCGCGAGTTGCTGCCAGCCTGTTCCCGGAGATACAATCATCGGCTATACGACGCGTGTTCGCGGAATCACCATTCACCGGGTGGACTGCAGAAATCTGAAAAACGCGCACACGGAACGCGCCATAGAAGTCTCGTGGGGAGCGATCCCCTTCAACAAACGATATGTCGCGCGACTGAAACTCGACGCGTCGGACCGGAGCGGACTGTTTGCGGACATCGCTCAGGCCATAATGGCCGCGGAAGGCGGGATTGTCGGCATCAAGGCAAGCGTCGTCGGCGGCAATATCGCCCGGATGAAAGTCGAGATAAAGGTTCGGAACCTGGAGCATCTGTACGCGGTGATCGCACGGCTGAACACCGTGAAGAACGTTATAGAAATCACTCGGGGGTGAGCGTGTGCGGGCTGTGGTGCAACGAGTCTCTTCCGCATCCGTTACGGTGGATGAACGCAATGTCGGGCGTATCGGCCCGGGACTCTGCGTCCTCCTGGGCGTCCGGTCCGGAGACGGAGAGCAGGAGGCTTCCTGGATGGCGGAAAAACTGGTCAATCTGAGAATCTTCGAGGACGATAACGGAAAACTCAACCGGTCGCTTCTCGATGCGGGCGGAGCTATGCTGATTGTTTCGCAGTTCACTCTCTACGGCGATTGCCGCAAGGGACGTCGTCCGTCCTTCATCGATGCGGCGTTGCCGGACGTTGCGAATGCCATCTATGAACGGTTTGTCGAATGTGTCCGTTCCCGCGGGATCGAGGTCGCCACCGGTGAATTTCAGACACACATGGTCGTTTCCCTGTCGAATGACGGTCCCGTCACGCTGATTGTGGATTCTCCGGCGGGTGAGCGTCCATGCGCATAGAGCGTTTCCCTCTCGGCCCTCTTTGGACGAACGGGTATCTCTTCGTCGGTGACGAAGGGCGGGCTTTTTTCGTCGATCCGGGGGGCGACCCGGAAGAAGTCATCGAACGCCTGCGCCGCGACGCGCTTTCGCTGGACGCGATCGTTCTTACCCACGGACACGTTGACCACATAGCGGGCGTTTCCCGACTGGCCGAAGAAACGGGGGCGATCATCGTCATATCCGAAGCGGACGCCACTATGTTGTCCGATCCCGACGAGAGCCTCTCCCGATGGCTTGGAGTCTCGTTTCCCCCGACACGGCCCGGGCGAACCATCGGCGATGGAGATCGGCTCCGCGTCGGCGGCATGGAGCTTGAGTTTTTCGAGACTCCGGGGCATACGGAGGGAAGTGTTTGCGTTCTCGTACGACACGGTGCGGAACATGTTCTTCTTTCCGGAGACACGCTTTTCGCGAGGAGCGTCGGCAGGACGGATCTCCCCGGAGGTGATTCGGACGCGCTCGAAAAATCGCTCTACAAACTGGCGTCGTTTCCCGACACGCTTCGTGTCCTTCCCGGTCACGGACCGGAAACGACCATAGGCGTCGAGAGACAGTCGAATCCCTACTGGCCTCGTCTCGGGCAGGATGCATGAAAGACCGGCTTCCTTCCGCGGAAATGCCCCGTGAAAGGCTTCTTCGCGAAGGCTCACAGGCGCTCTCGCTCGTGGAACTCCTTGCGATTCTGTTACGGACGGGAAACGCAAAACAAAATGTAATTGAGCTTTCCGAAACCGTGCTCTCTGAATTCGGAGGTCTGGACGGACTCTTTCGCGCATCGCTCTGCGAACTGCTTCGCATTCCCGGGATTAAGAATGCGAAAGCGTGTTCCCTTGTCGCCGCTCTGGAACTGGCGCGTCGGGCGTCATTGCAGGAAGGCGGCGGAGAAGTCGTTTCCTGCGGCGAGCGGGTCGCACACTGGAGCAGTCTCCTCGCGCACGAAGAACGGGAATTCGTCGTCTTTCTCTCCCTCGACCGGAAGGGAGCCGTTATTGACGAAAAACGCATTTCTTACGGAGGTTTGGACGGGGCCTTCGTCGATGTACAATATCTCTTGCGCCGTGCGGTTCGTCTCGATGCGAAATCGGTCGTTCTCCTTCATAATCATCCTGACGGATCCCTGCATCCGAGCGCGGAAGACCGCATTCTGACGCGTCACGTACGGGAACGCCTGATGTTGCTGTCTATCGGGCTTCAGGGGCACTATATCGTCGCGAAGGGGCGTTCTGCCTTGATCCCTTCGGACTGTGAAAGCTGAAGGTGGTATTGTTGTGTTGAGAGCGCTCTCTGGTATGTTTGGAGCTGATGTGGGAATCGACCTCGGCACCGCGAACATCGTCGTGTTCGTTCGCGGGAAGGGGATCGTCATCAATGAGCCCTCGGCTGTCGCTGTCCGGAAGAGGCCGAAGGGTGGTCCGAGCGAGATTATCGCCGTCGGTCGCGAGGCGAAGGCAATGTCCGGGAAGACGCCGACCGGCGTTACGACGATTTGGCCGTTACAGGACGGCGTCATCGCCAATTTTGAAATGACGGAGGAACTTATCCGCCATTGCCTGCGATTTGCGAACGGCTCGCGTTTTTTCCTCTCCCATCCGCGCGTCGTCATTTCGGTTCCCGCCGAGGTCACGGAAGTTGAGCGAAAAGCGGTGATCGATGCGACGCTCGGTGCGGGCGCACGCGAAGCGTACGTCGTTGAAGAACCGGTCTCCGCCGCATTGGGGGCGGGATTGCCCATACAGGAACCGAAGGGGAGCATGATCCTCGATATCGGAGGAGGGACGAGCGAAGTCGCGGTTCTTTCCCTGGGCGGAATCGTCGTCACAAATTCCCTTCGGGCCGCAGGCAAGGATATGGATAACGCGATCGTCGCCATGCTCCGGCAGCGGTACGCGCTTTTCATCGGAGATACAACGGCTGAAGAAGTCAAGATACAGATCGGCTCCGCCCTTCCTCTCGAACCCGAGCTCGAAATGGCGGTCAAGGGACGCGACCTCGCGGACGGCCTGCCGAAAGCGGACATCGTGACATCCGTCGAAGTCCGGGAAGCGATCGATCCGATCATCCTGCGAATAGAGGATATGGTCAAGGTCGCTCTGGAACAGACTCCGCCCGAGCTGGCGAAAGATATTGTCGACCAGGGCATTATCATGAGCGGAGGCGTTTCGCAGTTGAGAGGCCTTTCCGAACGTCTTTCGCGGTCGCTCAATACGCCTGTCGTCGTCGCAGAAGACCCTCTTTTCGCTGTGGCTCGCGGAGTCGGGAAAATTCTCGATAACCTCGATGTTATGAAGCGCGTATTGATGTCCGTTGAAAAGGGCTCAAGATAGAGAAAACGGGGTACGCGTCTCGTGCGGCTGAGAACCCTGGGAACGGATTGGTTTCATGGCCTGGTCGCCCTCGTTCTGAGCGTGCTGCTGCTCGCGTTCGCTCCTCACAGGGAGCTTCTCCGCGAGCCGGTGACGTTCGTCGCTGCTGTGCTCTCCTACCCCGAGGCCCCCGCCGTTGCGCTCGGTTCCGCTTTCCGACGGGGAACGGCATGGTTTTCGGAAAGAACAACCCTTCTCGATCGATTGCGATTTCTGGAAAGAGAGAACGAGCGACTCGGACTCGCAACCCACGTGGCCAACGCCCACGTTCAGGCCGCAAAACGTCAGCTCGATTCGGCTCTTGGCGATTCACAGGTTGTGTTCCGGGCTCCGCACGCGTGGTGGACGGAGATCCTGATCGACAAGGGGCTCAAGGACGGGGTGCGTTCCGGGACTCCCGTTCTTCAGAACGGTTCTCTCGTGGGACGCACCACCGTCGTCGAAAATTCGTTCTCCTGGGTCGAACTGGTGACGTCGTCATCTCTGATGGTGCCTGCTGTCATCGAAGAAACACGGGATCTCGGCGTTGTGGCCGGAGACGGCCAGGGCGGCGTCTGGCTGCTGTTCATTCCGGAAGGCAGGTCGCTCGTCCCCGGCATGACCGTCAGCACTGCCATGATCAGCGAAATATTGCCTCCGGGAATCCCGATCGGAAGGCTTTCGGAACAGAAAAAACGATCGGAAGAGGGATTTGTTTCGTATCGCCTTGAGACCGGCGCCTCGCTCTCCCTCTTGTACTCCGTCAGCGTCCTGAGACCGAAAGCGAGGTAAGGAGATGCTTTCGGGGCTTGCGGTATGGCTTTTCCAGGATCTCTTTTCCGTCCTTGCGTCAGGTCCGCTGATGGTTCCGGAAGCGTTCCTTCTGTTGATGCTCTATCGCGCGCTGTATCGGGCTGAGTCGTTTCCGGCAACCGTCTGGAGCACGTTCGCCGGCGGCGTGGTCTTTGATCTCCGGTGGGTGGGATTTCCTGGTGTCACATCCTTCCTGACCGTAGCGGTTCTGCTCGTCTGCAGATGGTTGTGGCTGACGCTCCCCGTTTCCGGAAGAACGATCGGACTTACGGCATTTTTCTTCTGGTCCGGGCAAACGCTTGTTTCCCTTGCGCGATTGATCCTCTGGGGGCTTCCCAGGATGGATATCCTTCGTATCTTGCTGATGCAGCAGGGATATTTCCTTCCCGTGATCGGTATTGTGTGCGTGTTCATCGCACATCTGGAGCGAAAGCAGGATGTCTGATCTCCGATCCGTTATCGATGTGCGGATTCGCGTGTGCCGTTTTCTGATGATCCTTTCGGCGGCCTTTCTTCTTCTCGGCTTGTACGTCTTCCAGATCCTTCACGCGGACAAGTATGTCAAACTTGCCTGGGACAATCGGCTGCGTCTGATCCGCATCCCCTCGTCGCGGGGCGAAATATTCGATCGGAACGGGTCCCCCCTTGCGGTCAACATAACGACGTTCGATATCCTCGGGTATCCGCTCGACCTGGAGAAACCCGGGATGATCGAACGCCTTTCTCTTGTTCTCAACAAACATGGATTCCCCATAGACCCGGAAGATCTGTCGGCGACGATCAAGCGGCAGTTCTGGACGCCGTACAGGGTTGTGCGCGTAATAACGAATCTGACGCTTCCCCAGATGGCGGATCTTGTGGCCGATCCCAATTTCCCCACGCAATGTTTCCCGATGGCCGTATGGCGTCGGACCTACCCCGCCGGAAGCCTTGTCTCGAATGTTCTCGGGTATGCGGGAGAGATCAGTGAGAACGAACTCCGGCAAAAAGCGCAGGGGGAGTATCTCGGCGGCGATCGGATCGGCAAGGGGGGCATCGAGGCGTACTATGAGCAATCCCTTCGAGGGAGGGCGGGAGAAGAATCCATCGAGGTGGATGCGAGGGGACGTCGCATGCGCAGCATCGATTATCGTCCTCCGCTCCGGGGTCAGAATATCAGATTGACGCTCGATCTCGGGGCGCAACGTCTCGCCGCGGATCTTCTCAAGGGACTGAGAGGCGCCGTGGTTGTGCTGGACGCGCAGACCGGAGGCGTCCTGGTTCTGTGCACGTCGCCATCCTATGACAACAACCCTCTTTCATGGGGGATCTCGGCGAAGGAATGGAGCGCTCTCACCGACGATCCGTTGCATCCGATGATGGATCGTTCGATTTCGGGCGTGTATCCTCCGGGTTCGACGTTCAAGGCGATGGTTGCGCTGGCGGCTTTGGAGGAAAAGGAAGTGACCACCGCCACGTCGTTCTTTTGCGCCGGAGAGTTCCAGCTGGGGACACGGACGTTCAAATGCTGGAAACGCTGGGGACACGGAACGGTTCGTCTTGTCACGGCATTACAGGATTCCTGTGATGTATACTTCTATCAGGTCGGGCTCCGGCTCGGCATCAATCGTCTTGTCGAATGGGGGAAACGTTTCGGGCTGGGGACACGTACCGGAATCGACATACCAGGCGAGGCGGAAGGAAATATCGCGGGCATCGAATGGAAAAAGGAGCGATTCCGGGAACCGTGGTATAAAGGAGACACCGTCAATTACTCGATCGGTCAGGGATTCCTCCTCATGACGCCCCTGCAGATCGCGAGAATGTACGCCTTTTTCGCAAACGGAGGTCGTCTCGTAACGCCGTATCTTGTGGAGAGCAGCAAGGCGCCTCCGGTTCCGATCGGACATTCTCCCGCGAATCTCGATGTCGTCCGCCGGGGCCTGCAGGATGTCGTCCGACAGGGAACCGGATGGCGCGCCGGAACGTATGGCGTGACCGTTGCAGGGAAGACCGGCACCTCGCAGAATGCGCACGGAAACGACCATGCCCTTTTTGCCGGATACGCCCCTGCAGACCGTCCGCGATACGTGGCGGTAGCCGTCGTGGAGGCCGGGGAACACGGCAGCAGCGTTGCTTCCCCGATCGTGGGACAGGTTCTCTCGTATCTTCTCGTCAGGGATTTCCCCGGCGATGTCGTCCCGTGAGACAAAGGAGGATCCAGAATGGTTGCGTCATCGACAGGAACGGAACAGAACCTGCCCCCGCCCGATCGCGAGGAACGCATTGTTTTCAAGGGCGCACGGGATCACGTTCGCATGCTCATCCCGGAAACCATGGAAGAACAGTCGCTTATACATGAGATCGTCTCCATGCACTCGAAAACCTCCGAGATTCTCGGAGGAATGGGAGTCGTCCTCGATTTTCAGGGGCGAAAGATCGGGGAGGAGGGGCTTTCCCGCCTCCTGCAAGCTCTCTGGCGTTCCGGGATGCGTGTGTTGTCCTGGATCACCTACGACCTTGAGACGCAGAACTTGCTGAAAGCCGCCGGCGTTCATGTCGGAGAATATCGCGCTCCCGTCTCCAGGGAAGCAGGCTCTTCCCTGCCGCCTCTGGCTCTCGCGCACTCGCTTCGGTCGGGGCAGAGAGTCGAGCATGACGGCGATATCATAATTGTCGGACATGTCAATGACGGGGCTGAGATCCTTGCCGGAGGCAGCGTCGTGGTCTGGGGGCGACTCAAGGGACTTGCGCACGCGGGACTGAACGGCGTGTCCGGGCATTGTATCGTCGCTGGAGCGTTCGAGGCCAAGCAGATTCGCATCGGGAGCAAAGTCGGATCGTACCTCGGCATGGAAAAGGAATGGTGGGGACGGCCTGTGGTAGTTCTTCTGGAAAACGACTCTCTGATGGTCAGAGATCTGAAAATAGAGCGGTGAATTGCAGAAACGGGGTGGAAAGAGGTGGCGGCACGGGTCATAGTTGTTACTTCCGGTAAGGGTGGCGTTGGCAAGACGACAACGACTGCGAATATTTCGGTAGCCCTCGCCCGGAGCGGATTCAAGGTGGTTGCGATCGATGCGGATATAGGATTGCGAAACCTCGATGTGATGATGGGGCTGGAAAACAGGATCGTCTATACGTTCGTCGATGTTCTCGAGGGCGTTTGCCGTCTGCCGCAAGCTCTTGTGCGGGACAAGCGGGTCGATTCCCTGTACCTGCTTCCCGCCGCACAGACCAGGACGAAGGACGCCGTTTCTCCCGAGCAGATGTCCGACCTGTGCGCGATGCTCCGGCCGGATTTCGATTTTATCCTGCTCGACAGTCCGGCAGGCATCGAGGGAGGGTTCCGGAACGCCGCTGTCGGCGCCGACGAGGGGTTGGTTGTGACTACTCCGGAAGTTCCTGCCGTACGAGATGCGGACAGAATTATCGGCATGCTGGAATCCATGGGGAAGAAACCCATCAGACTTGTGCTCAACCGTCTGAGGGCGCATTTGATCCGGGAAGGGGAAATGCTCGATATCAAGGATGTTCTCGACATCCTTGCCATTCCGCTGATCGGCATCGTTCCCGAAGATGAATGCGTCGTCAAATCGGCGAACCGGGGAGAACCGCTGACGTTCTCCGACGCTTCACCTGCGGCGAAAGCCTTTCGCAACATAGCGGACCGCATCGCCGGAAAAGAGGTCCCGTTTCTGAAGCTCGACGAACAGACGAACGGCGGATTTCTCTCCGGCATCAAACGCTTGTTCGGGCTGAGCAGATGACCGCGAAACGGAGAGAAGACAAATGAAAGATTTCTTTCAGCGGCTGTTCGGGAAAAAGGGATCGGGATCCATTGCAAAGGAACGTCTTCAGCTGGTTCTGATTCATGATCGGACGGACATCTCCCCGGAGCTGCTCAATTCCCTGAGAACCGATCTGATAGAGGTCATCTCCAAATATATGGAAATAGATTCCTCAAAAATTGAAATGGATCTTGACCGGGCTGACCGTTCGGTGGCCCTTGTGGCCAATATCCCGATAATTCGCGTCAAACGGGGGCGCAAGATCGAGGAGTAGGGTGCGCCGCAAATGGATGACCAGAAAAAGGGTTTTTTCGATACTTTGGGGTTGCTGGATTGGGTTTGCCTCGTTCCGACATTGTTTTTGTTTTTTGTAGGGATCATTACGGTATACAGCGCCGGAGGCGGTATGGCCGGACGCGGAGGATTTTTCGCGTTGCGACAGATTTTGTGGGGCGGCGTCAGTGTTGGGACGTTTCTGTTCTTTCATGCGGTCGGATACAAAAAGCTCCTGAATCTGGCGTATCCCATTTACGGCGGC
>ERZ1645192.2038-NODE-2038-length-16769-cov-10.375673_pt1 | contig 16769 bp, 12 predicted proteins | sample MGYA00575354_ERZ1645192 | MGnify/ENA primary metagenome ERZ1645192 (study PRJEB40844, sample SAMN11349763) | freshwater sediment metagenome | isolation source: river sediment | host: Sediment | place: India: Faizupur Khadar , New Delhi | collected 2017-02-21 ... | reverse complement strand
ATTTCGACCATCGATGATGAAGACCTCATCCCCGAATCGGATATCGTCATCACGCTGACCACCAACGGCTACATCAAACGTTTGGCCATCGATACGTTCCGGACACAAAACCGTGGCGGTCGCGGAGTCAAGGGCATGGCAACTAATGAAAACGACGCCGTTTCCATCTTGCTTTATGCCAAAACCCACACCGACCTGCTGTTCTTTACCAATTTTGGTAAAGTGTACCGCATCCGCGGATATCAAGTTCCTGAATTCGCCCGTACCGCCAAAGGCTTACCGGTGATCAACTTGCTGAACTTAGACAAAGAAGAAAAAGTCATGTCCATCATTACGGTGGATGAATACTTAGATACCCATTTCTTGTTCTTCGCTACGAAGAAGGGCATCGTCAAACGGACCGCGATCAAAGAATTTGAAAGCATCCGTCAAAACGGCAAGATTGCTATCGCCTTACGCGACGGCGACCAACTCCTGGATGTCAAACATACGGATGGTCACGCGATCATTGGTATGGCCTCGAGCAAAGGCAAGATGGTGAAGTTCCCCGAAGAAGATGTTCGTGCCATGGGCCGCGATACCAGTGGTGTTAAGGGCATGAGCGTCGATGACGATTCCGAAGTCATCGGTGTTACCACCTCCGCCGAAGGACAACTCATCTTGGTCATTACGGAAAAAGGTTATGGCAAGATGTCCCCGGCCGAAGATTATCGGTTGACCTCCAGAGGTACCAAAGGCGTCCTGACGATCAATGCCACCGAGAAAAACGGAAACATTGTCGCGATGCGCGCCGTTGAACCCAGCGACGATCTGATGATCATTACCGCGGAAGGCGTTGTGATCCGTGTCTCCCTCACTCAAGTGAAGATTTCCGGACGTAATACTCAAGGCGTCCGCGTGATCCGACTTGAAGACAAACAATCCATTTCCTCGATTGCGGTGGTTAAACCTCTGCCGGAAGCCGTTGAAAATGGTGAAGCTCCCGCACTCCAAGCCGCCAACGCTCGCGCCAGCGATCCGTTGGACGTCGATGACGAACCCCGTGAAAGCGAAGAGGAAGAAGAGGATTAATCCCCATGCGCGTTTTGATTTATTTCGAACAGAACAAGCGTAACAAAAATCTCTATGAAGGCGCTCGTGTCCGAAAAAGTCTCAAGGGCGCGTGCGAATTGAATAAACTTTCCTATACCTCCGATCCCAAAGAACCCTACGAAATCGCACACTTCGTCTCCGTTAAAGATGAAGAAGTCATCAATATGGCTTTAGCCAAACAAATCCCTGTCGTGGTATCGGCGTTAATGTGCGAAAACGACCCCGATGCCGCGATGCTGAATCAAAAGGGAGAAGTTCCGACCCTCAAACCGCGAGCCTTACGTATTCTCAACAAGGTTACGCTTATTTTGGTGCCCACGGAAAATGGTCGCGCCATCCTGAAACACTCGGGCGTCGAGACTCCAATCCGTGTCCTTTCCGAAGGCGTGAATCTCTCTCGGTTTGATAAGTCGAAAACCCTTGAAACACAAATATTTCCCCGCTATTTCCGCCTTGAAAAAGGCAGGAAGCTCGTCATCACGACCGGGGAATACTCCGAAAATGCAGGATTGTTTGATCTCGTGAACATTGCCCGGAAACGTCCGGATGCCGAGTTCTTCTACTTTGGCCGCAAGCATCGTTTCCTGATGCCGCGAAAAGTCAAAAAAATTCTTCGTTCGGCCCCCAAGAACTGTCACTTCTCCGACTTGGTTGAAGATGATGTCTATCGTTCCGCGCTGATGAACGCCGACGTCTATTTCTTGCCCGGATTTACCAAAGCCGGTACGGTCACGATGTTGGATGCGATGGCGGCCCAATGCCAAATCATTGCCCGCGAAGAAGCGGTCTACAGCGACATGTTCACCAATAAGAAAGACGCCTATCTTTGCAAATCATCCATCGAACTTGAAAAGAAGCTCGGTGCGTATCTAGACGGTAACCTCGAACCAACCATTGACGCCGCGTATGCCAAAGCAAAAGCGGTGGATTTGAAAAAAATCGGTTCTGTCCTGAAAGATATCTATGATTCCTTGTATTATTTTGGCGGCTTGAGTTGATAATTTCACTTTACTCGACTAAAATAATCTTGCTCATTGAAAGGGCAAAGTAACACAACGCGAACGCTTAGTGAACCGCCGAGAGTGAAAAGGCAGTCGTTCCAGTTCTGTGAAGTCCACCCCGAGAGCGGATCTAATCATCCCGTTGCCTGCGTTAAAGGCGCTTGAGACATGCCAAAAGGCATAAATTGGGTGGCACCACGTTAAAAAATCGTCCCATACGGGACTTTTTTATTTAGGAGGAAAAAACATGTTAGACATTAATCTGATCAAAGAGAATCCTGAGAAAATCGCCGAACTGCTCGCTCGCAAGGGTTGGAAGGCGGATTTTACGGAAGTCTTGGCCAAACACCAAGAACGTAAAAATATCATGCAAAAAGTCGAGAACGTCAAAGCCGAGAGCAACAAGCTTTCCGCGAGCGTTCCCCAAGTCAAAAAAGCCGGTGGAGATATCCAAGCCATCTTTGCCAAGGTGAAAGAACTCAACGCCTCAATCGCCGAGGATGAAAAGACCTTAAAAGCATTGGAAGGCGAAATCAATGCTTACATGAGCGCGCTCCCCAACATCCCTGACGAGGATTTGCTTGCGGGCGGAAAAGAAAACAACAAAGTCATTCACACGGTCCGTAGCAAACCCGCCTTTGACTTTAAAATCAAAGACCACGTTTCTTTGTGTGAATCTTTAGGTCTTGTCGATTACGAAAGAGGAGCCAAAATTTCGGGCGCCGGTACTTGGGTTTATACAGGCCTCGGAGCCCAATTGGAGTGGGCTTTGCTGAACTTTTTCATTTCCGAACACCTTAAAGACGGTTACGAAATGATTCTTCCTCCCCACCTCTTGAACTACGAATCAGGATATACCGCCGGACAATTCCCGAAGTTCACCGAAGATGTGTTCTGGTTAGATGGCATCGAACCCAAACGTTTCATGCTTCCTACCGCCGAAACGGCTTTGGTCAATTTGCACCGTAACGAGATTCTTTCGGAAGACGATTTACCCAAAAAATATTTTGCCTACACGCCTTGCTACCGTTGCGAAGCCGGAAGCTACCGGACTGAAGAACGTGGCATGGTTCGCGGGTATCAATTTAATAAGGTAGAAATGGTCCAATACACCAAAGAAGACGGTTCGGACGAAGCCTTCAAAGAACTCGTCGGAAAAGCCGCGTCGTTGGTAGAAAAACTCGGACTCCATTTCCAAATCAGCAAGTTAGCCGCGGGAGACTGCTCGCACTCGATGGCTCGTACCTATGATATCGAAGTTTGGATTCCCAGCATGGGCATTTATAAGGAAGTCAGCAGTGCCAGCAACGCCCGCGATTATCAAGCTCGTCGTGGTGCCATCCGTTATCGTGATAAAGCCACAGGAAAAACCAAGTTCTGCCATACGTTGAACGCCTCCGGTTTAGCGACCAGCCGTGTGATTCCGGCGATTGTGGAACAGTTCCAAACCAAAGAGGGAAACGTCATTATTCCGGACGTTTTGGTCCCGTTCATGGGTGGAATTAAAGTCCTTACTCCGAAGAAAAAATAACCCATTTTTGAGTCTTAAATATTTGTGTTATACTAATAACGCCATCGCGATGAGATAGAGCGAACCAGGTCAGGACGGGAACGTAGCAGCCTTAAGTTTCTGTCTCATGTGCGGTGGTTTATTTTTATGCGAGGACCCCATGCACAACGATGAATATTTCATGAAGAGAGCTTTGGCTGAAGCCGTAAAAGCCGCGGACTGCGACGAAGTCCCGGTGGGTGCGGTTGTCGTCAAAGGCGATCGCATCATCGGACGGGGCCACAATTTACGTGAAAAAACGAATGATCCAACGGCACATGCGGAGATCATTGCAATAAAAAAAGCCTGCAAAAAGCTTGGATCTTGGAGATTAGATGGGTGTCGTATCTATGTAACGGTCGAACCGTGCTCTATGTGCGCGGGAACTATATTATGGACGCGCATGAACGGTGTTATTTTTGGTGCCAAAGATCCGAAGGGCGGTGCCTGTGGGACCTCCTTTAATCTTTTTGAACAAAAAGGTTTGAACCATCGGTTGACTGTTCGTGGCGGAGTCTTGGAAGATCAAGCCCAAGCCACAATGAAACAATATTTTAAGAACAAACGCTAAAATTTCTTCGATGAATTCCGCTTTTCTAACTCGCCTTTGATTGACACACATAGTGTCAGGTTGTAATATTGATACAAATTCAAAGTGGGAAGGTGTTTTCATGAAAAAAGGCTTCTTGATAGCAATCGTTTCTTTATCTTCCATTGTTTTTTCGTCTTGTGGCGGCGACATTTCCAGTTCGTCCTCTTCCGTCGCCCCATCCTCTTTTGAAGGTTCTTCGTGGGACATTTCGTCCGTTGATGGGGATCGTCGCATTCTTGCTACATACACCTCTCACCGTACGTTTGGCGGTTCTTCTAACGGCAATTTTGATCTCGAGCAACTTTTAAACCCAGATCATTACAGCGAAGACGAAGAAACCACACCCCTTTATGAAACAGAAGGTTATAGCGACCATATTGATCGTTCGGCTGAAGAAATCGTCTTCTCTTCCACACCGGATACGACGTTGGCCACTTTCTCCGATAGCGTGTCCACCGGGGATTTGAGCGAAACCCAAGTCCACGACCTTATTGATATTCTGGCCACTAACGATGACATCATCACCGAATCTTGGCAAGAATACACCGAAACAGTGCTTTATTACGATTACCTTTACGCCTCATATGCCGATGATTACAACTACGTCAAAACCTCCAACTTTGATGTCAAACGATATGACAACTTTGTAAAATGCGGAACCTCGGAATCGAACATCTTCTATGCCGATAACTATTCCATCGATTTTGAAGAAGTGGATCAAGTTTATGGGGATGCCTATAACGTCTACTCCATTCATGATGAAATTTACCCGGCCGCTTTCCGTTACAACGCTGAAGACTCTATCGTCACCTCGCCGCGCGATGCCGGAACCCTTAAGCAAGCGTTGACTGTCGGTGGTGGTAACCACGCCAAGAAATGGATTGCGAAGTATACGGCTACCTACGATGATTACATGAATCCCGCAAGCGAAAACTACAATGAAGCCTATAGCTATGAACTTACCGCCGAAAAAACGGCTTCCGGAATTACGTTAAAGTTTGATTCGCATCGTGATGCCTTTGAACATCCCGTCGATGGTACCTACTACGATATGGATTTGGATTTCACGGTCACAGTTTCAAACGGAATCGTTAGTGCCGTTGATACCTATCAACGCTATACCGTAAATAACGCTTAGTATTCCAAAAAAATTAAAAGAGCCCGGTTTTGCGGGCTTTTTTATTTTCACTCGCTCTTCATACTTGGAATTTCCTTAGTATATAGGTATTTCCTTCAAAGATTAGCCTTTATAATATAAAGTACGCCGTGAAAATGTTTTTGGAGGTTCTCCTACTATGCTTGAGCTTCGATCGATTCATAAAGATTACTTTGTTGCTAAAAAACCATTGCACGCTTTGGTTGATATTAATTTGCGCTTTGATGAACGTGAGTTCGTGGCTATTCTAGGACCTTCTGGTTGCGGTAAGACGACACTTCTTAACCTTATCGGTGGGTTGGACCACTATACCTTTGGCGATTTGATTATCGAAGGAAAATCGACCAAAAACTTTGTTGATGCCGACTGGGATGCTTATCGGAATCGTCGCGTAGGTTTCGTTTTCCAAACGTACAATTTGATCATGCACCTCAACGTTCTTGAAAACGTTGAACTTTCTTTAACGATTTCGGGCTTGGGTGTTGCTGAACGACGAGCTAAAGCCAAAAAGGTTTTGGAAGATGTTGGCCTTGGCGATGTAATTTATAAACAACCCAATCAATTATCGGGCGGTCAAATGCAACGCGTGGCCATTGCCCGGTCTTTAGTCAACGATCCCGACATTCTTTTGGCGGATGAGCCCACAGGTGCTTTGGATAGTGGAACTTCCGTGCAAATCCTCGATATTTTAAAACAAATCAGCAAAACCAAACTAGTTATTATGGTGACCCATAACCAAGACTTGGCAGATGCCTACGCTACCCGAATCATCCGACTTAAAGATGGCCGCGTGGTGGACGATACGGTTTCAAAAGCAAATGCGGTTCCTGAAGAAATCAGCGGTGTTGAGAAAAACAAAAAGACCTCCATGTCCTTTATTACCGCACTCAATATTAGTTTGAAGAATTTGTTGACCAAAAAAGGCAGAACCATTTTAACCTCTATTGCCGGATCCATCGGCATTATTGGTGTTGCTCTTGTTCTTGCTGTTTCCAACGGTTTCAACACCTATATTTCTCGTCTTGAGACCGACACGTTAGCAGGTTTTCCAATATCCATTTCAAGCGTGGCATATAACATTAATATAGAAACAGACGATACCGGTTATGTTGCCTATCCCGAAGACGAAACGGTCCAAGTTTTTGAGGAAGAAACCATTTCCGGGCACGTGAACCGATGGTCTCAAGATTACTTTGATTATGTGAATGCGATAGCCGATAACGGCTGGTCGAAGAGCATCAAGTACAATTATGCGGTTTCCACCAACCTTGTTGTAGAAGACCCAACCGGAAACCTTGTCATCTGGGATGATCGCGGTTCCTCGATTTTTTCATCGCTTTCAAGTTTGTCGAGTTCTGCTTGGCACGAACTATTGGGCGGACAAGAATTCATTGAGTCGCAATATGACTTGATTGGTTCGGGCAGCCAATACCCTGCGGGTCCTCACGATATTGTCATGATTGTTGATGAATTCAACCGTGTGGATCGCACCGTACTGCAAAAACTAGGGTTGATTTCAGCCAATGATAGCGTGACGACAAGCTTTGATTTTTCTGATGTGATTGGTAAAAAAGTGAAGATATTCAAAAATGATGATTTTTATACGGAAAACGTTGCGCTCCGTCAAGATGTCACGGATATGACTACGTTGCCCGGAACCACCAAAACAATGAAGTTTTTCGATAAACCTGCCGGGTCTACTTTAAGAAGTATTTATGACGACCCCACCAAAGGAACGGAATTAACAGTCACGGGCATACTCCGTATTAAAGAAGAAGCGCCCCTTGATTTAATGAAAACAGGGCTTGCCTACACGGCGGCTTTGACACAAGAAGTGCTTGCCGCCAACGCTGACTCACAAATCGTTCAAGCGGCAGAGAATGATAATTATTATGTCTACTTTGTTCCGGATGGTTCGGGAGGATTTCAACCGGCTCTAAATACTTACAGCCCGCTTGCGGGTGGAGAAGTCAGTGAATATACCGACTACATTTCCGACGCTAAGATGATTGGTGCCGACTTAAGCAACGCCACCATCTATAACATTATTGTCACAGCGGGGTATGGCGATGCCATCTCTCTTTCCCCGCTATCGGGCATCAGTATCTTCCCCGTCGACTTTAAAGCTAAACAAAAAATCTTGGATTATCTGGATCGATGGAATATTGGATTGTCTTCAAGTTTCCAAATGCTCTATACCGATCTTGCCGCCAGTCTCACCAAATCCTTGGGAACGATGGTGGACGTGATCTCAGTTGTCTTAATCGTCTTCGCCAGCATATCATTGGTCGTATCAAGCGTCATGATTGGAATCATCACCTATGTATCGGTCATTGAACGAACAAAAGAAATAGGTGTTTTGCGCGCGATCGGTGCACGAAAGAAAGATGTGGGACGCCTTTTTAAAGCCGAAACAGTCATCATCGGTTTTGCCGCCGGAATCATTGGCATCGGAACGACCTATATTTTGAGCATTCCCATTAATATCATCATCAATCACTATTTCCCTGGACAAGGTCTTGACGCGATTGCCAACCTCAATCCACTTCACGCCGCAGCCCTCATTGTGATCAGTATTCTATTAACCCTAGTGTCCGGGTGGATTCCAAGCAAGATTGCCGCCCAAAAAGATCCTGTTGTTGCCCTCAGAACCGAGTAATAATCTTCGCATCGCCTTTGGCATAAATTTTAAATACTGATAGAATTGATTTATAAGACGACATTTCTTATTTCCTTTAAAGGAGGAACAATAAAATGATTAGAATTTCTGAAAAAGTTTTGAATGCTTTACGTGCCAATAAACCGGTTGTGGCATTGGAGTCCACCATCATTTCGCATGGTATGCCATATCCCAAAAATGTCCAGACCGCTTTGGATGTTGAAAAGGTCATTGAAAAAGAAGGCGCCGTTGCCGCGACCATCGGCATCATCGATGGCGTCGCAATCATCGGAATGTCTCCTGAAGAAATTGAGCAATTTGGAAAAAGACATGGGATTTGCAAGGTTTCTCGCCGTGACCTCCCAGTTATCTTTGCCCGTAAAATGTGGGGCGCAACGACCGTTGCCGCGACCATGATTTTAGCTAAAGAAGCCGGTATTGAAGTTTTCGTTACCGGTGGTATCGGAGGCGTCCATCGTGGTGCTACCGAGACCTTCGATATCTCTGCCGACTTGCAAGAACTCTCCAACACGGATGTTACCGTTGTCTGTGCGGGGGCCAAAGCCATTTTGGATCTCCCGTTAACTCTTGAATATCTCGAAACCTTTGGCGTCACGGTCTTAGGCTATCAAACCAACGAACTCGCCGATTTCTATACCCGCCACAGCGGACTTGAAATCGAATATTCTTCTTCCTCTCCCGAGGATGTCGCTTCCATTATTCATGAGAAGAGACTTTCCAAGCTCAAAGGTGGCGTTTTGATTTCTAATCCGATTCCCGAAAAATACGCGATGGATAAGAAAGTCATCGATGCCGCAATTGCCCAAGCTTTGGGTGATATGAAGAAGCAGGGCATCCACGGAAAAGAAGTAACCCCGTTCCTTCTTAAACGCGTGGTCGAGATCACCGGAGGAGATTCTTTGGAAGCCAATATCGCCTTAGTTTTGAATAACGCCGTGCTTGGCGCGCGAATAGCCAAAGAGTATTGTGCCCTAACCTCGAAGAAGCATTAAAAAAAGTAAGCAACCATCGACTAAATTTCGATAAATATAAACAAATGCACAAAAATGTCAATAGAATTGAGGTAGGAGGGAACATATGAAAACAGAAGTACTTTTGGGCGAAACACTCAAAAAACTCATGTCAACCGAGCCACTTGATAAGATTACCGTCAAGAAATTGACCGATGTCTGTGGCATTAACCGACAAACTTTCTATTATCACTACCGCGACATTTTTGATTTGCTGACATGGATTTATTTAAACGAATCGATTTCTGGCCTAGAAGATGTTAAGAGTTGGCGCGAAGCTCTTCGTATGTTCTTAGATTATATTTTGAGAAATGCGCGTTTTACTCAAAATACTCTCAGCAGCGCAGGCCGCGAACTCTTCATCGAATTCCTCTACAACCTCACGTTCTCCGTTCATATGCGCATTTTGAATCGTCTTGATGTTAAGAACATTCTTACTCCTGATGAAAAGAAATTCATCGCCGCGTTTTACAGCCCCTCGTTTGTTTTCTCTATCGTCCGTTGGGTCGATATGGGAATGAAAGAAAATACGGATATCCTAATTGATCGAATCGATACCATTACAGGTTCCTATATCACAGAAGCAATTGAAAAGTTTGCCCGTAAAAAGGCAATGGCAAAGCATGGATAATTTTGACTGGTCGGCACCCACACGGGTAATTTTCGGTCGCGGCAAAGAAGACACTGTTGGCGATATCATCCGTTCTTACGGATTTTCTCTAATCTTGATTATCTATGGACAAGGTTCCATCAAGCAAAACGGCCTATTTGACCGTATTTTGCTTTCCCTACAAAAAAACAATATCCAATGGTATGAACTTGGAGGCATTCGGCCGAACCCGGATGTTTCTTCGGTTCGCACAGCCATCGAGATTTGCCGCAAAGAAAAAATAGAATTGATACTTGCCATCGGCGGTGGTTCGGTCATCGATACCGCCAAACTCACGGCGACTGGCTTTTATTATGAGGGAGATCCCTTTGATATCAGCATGCATCGTTATATCCCCAAAAAAGCTTTGCCTGTGGGGGTTGTTTTAACGATTTCGGCTGCTGGAAGCGAGATGTCTTCTTCCTGCGTCATTTCCGATGAAAAGACGCAAACCAAAATGGGTTACAACAGCCAACTCAACCGTCCTTTATTTGCGATTATGAATCCCGAGTTGACGCTTTCTGTCTCGCCTTATCAAACAGCGGTGGGCATCGTCGATATCATGATGCATACATTGGAACGTTACTTTAATCCCTCGGGTCCTTATGAACTTGCCGACGCCTTTGCGGAAGGTCTTTTGAAGACTGTTATGGAAGCCGGCAAAAAAGCCATTGATAATCCAAGCGATTATGATGCCCGTGCGGCATTGATGCTCGCCAGTTCTTTATCTCATAACGGAACGACCAGTTTAGGTAAGAAAGCGATGATGCCGGTCCATCAAATGGAACACGTTGTCAGCGGTCTTTATCCGACGGTGGCTCACGGAGCCGGTCTCAGCGTACTTTTTCCGGCATGGGGACTCTTCTATTGCACCATTGATATAGGCAAATTTGATAAATTTGCGCGTCGCGTCATGAATCTCCATTTGGAAAGCCCAATTGATAATGCTAAAATGGGAATCATTCGACTGAAAGAATTCTTTCATTCTATTGGAATGCCATTGACGTTTTCTGAACTTGGAATTGAAAAGCCCGACATCGAGTGGATGGTCAATAAACTGACCAACGGTGGTACACGTGTGGTTGATCACCCGATACGACCACTTGATCAAGAGGTGGCACGCATGATTTACGAGTCTTGCCTCTAAGGAGTTATTGAATGAAAAAAGAAGATTTTCTGGGACTATTCGTTTATGCCGGCATGATCGTCATTTCCATCTTCATTGGATTACGGATCATCCAACCGGCGTTCGGAGCGATGCCTCTGACCGTGGGCCAACAATACCTGTTTGCCATCGTTTCGATTTTAGCTGGATTCCTGATTAACGTCATTCTCGCCGAAGTCGGACACGTCATCGGTGCCCGCTTGGGTGGTTATGCCATTTTATCGGTCAACGTTTTAGGCCTTTGCCTCTATAAGAGCCAAGGAAAATGGAAGTGGGGCATCCGTGCTTACGAAGGACTCACCGGGGAAACACGCATCACGCCTCGCCGTCCCAACGCCAAACCGCATCTGAACCTTTGGAGCGGACTGCTCATCTATCTAATTGAATTCGCTATCGGCATGGTCCTATATTTAGTGATCCCGAGCGATATTCCTTTCCGTTATGCCGCGGTCATCGTCATTTCTGTCGGTGGCATGTTGATGTTCTACAACGTCATGCCCTTTAAACTCGACACCATGACCGATGGTTATCGCCTCGCGTTGATTTCCAAAGGCGTCAACGTCGAAGCCTACAACGAACTCATGCGTATTAATATGGATATTTCCGATGGCAAGAAACCGGAAAATATCAAATCCTTCAGCGAAATCACGACCTTGACCGCGCAGGTCAACCTCTATCGCGTCTACGAATTCCTCGGACAACACAAATTCGCGGAAGCCGAAGAAGTCCTTGATTTGATCCTCGCCAAACCGGAAAAACTCAATGAAATGACCAATAGTCGCGTCATGTCCCAAAAAGTCTTCGTCGTCTTAATGACCAAAACACAAGAAGAAGCGGCAAAGTTCTATGAAGAAAAACTCGACAGCCGTGCCAAGCACTTCTTGTCCGCCGACTCTTCCTTAGAATCCCTCCGTGCGTACCTCTTAGTCGCCGGTCTTTTGGAAGATAGCCGCAGCGAATGCGTCTACGTGCTTGAACGGAAGAGCAAAGCCATCAAACGCGGTGGCGAAGTCAACCGTAAAGAAGTCGAAGCCATGCTTTTCGAAGAAGCTTTGGAAAAGGTGAAAGCGCAGCATCCCGATTGGGAATGGCCGAGCGAATAGTCTTTACATTTCTTTAGAAATAAGATACTATTCTCTCGAACTTCAGCCGAAGTTCGCTCTTAGGGGAGTAGTTGAATTTTTGAGTCAACAGTACGGCATTTAGATGCCTGGCTCAAGAACCGTGAAGGAACAAGACCTTTGGCATCATGCCTGGGGTCTTTTTATTTTCTAGGACCTTGGCGAAAGGAAAATTATGTACGAGAAAAAGACGATTGCCGACATTGAAACCGAACTTAAGACATCTTCGACCAAAGGCCTTTCCAAAGTGGAGGCTCAAAAACGCCTAGCCGAACAAGGACCCAACGCCCTTGCCCAAGGCAAAAAGAAAGGCTGGTTTTTAGTCTTTCTTGGAGAATTCAACGATTCTCTGATCTATTTATTATTAGGAGCCGCCGTCATTTCGATGATTTTAGGGGAGTTGGTCGACTCGCTGATCATTTTGGCGGTCGTTTTACTCAACGCCATCATCGGAACGGTTCAAGAAACCAAAGCCGAGAAAGCTTTGGAAGCTCTTAAGAAACTCTCGAGCCCGACCACGATTGTCCGCCGCGATGGCGAACTGCTTGAAATCAAAGCCGAAGACCTAGTCCTCGGTGATGTGGTGGTCTTAGAAGAAGGACGCGTCGTCAGCGCCGACCTTCGTTTAACTCAAGCCATCAACTTACGGACCGACGAATCGTCGCTCACCGGCGAATCGTTACCGATTGAAAAAGACGCGACGCTCATCTATAGCGATGACGTAGGTCTTGCCGATCGTAAAAACTGCGCGTATATGTCCACCCCGATCGTTTATGGCCGTGGTGAAGGCATTGTCGTCAATACCGGCATGAAAACCGAAATCGGTAAGATTGCCACCCTTTTACGCGATACCAAAGAAGAAGATACCCCGTTACAAAAACGTCTAGCAGATTTAAGCAAACTGTTAGGCATTGTGGCGATTGTCATCATCATCGCGATGTTTTCCATCTCCGTCATCGAAAAATTGATGGCCGGCCCGATCACTGATTTGTGGGGCTTCTTGGGCGATACTTTCTTGTCCGCGATTGCCTTAGCCGTCGCCGCTGTCCCCGAAGGATTAACCGCGGTCGTTACGATTGTCTTAGCCCTCGGCGTGCAAAAGATGGTCAAGGTCAACACCATTGTCCGTCACCTGCCCTCCGTTGAAACGTTAGGCGCGGTCTCCGTAGTCTGCTCTGATAAAACCGGGACGTTAACCCAAAACAAGATGACCGTCGTCAAAACCTATTGCGATGAAAAGCTTGAAGATGCCGCTCCAAACGCCGATGTTGCTATCCGTGACCTGGCCCGTGGCTTCATGCTTTCGAGTAACGCCAGCATCGAACACGGTATCTATGGCGATCCGACCGAAATCGCACTTTTGGACTTTGCCCGTAAACAAGGACTTGAAAAGAGCGTCGAAGAAACCAAAACTCCGCGTATCCAAGAAATTCCGTTTGATTCCGTCCGTAAAATGATGTCCACGATGCATGATTGCGGGGACTCTAAAGTCATCTACACCAAAGGTGCGATGGACTCGGTGTTACGCTTCACCGATCGCATTAAAGTGAATAACGAAATCCGTCCGATCACTCAAATAGACATCGAAAATATTAAAAACGCTTCCTCCAAAATGGCGGAAAGCGCGCTTCGTGTTTTGGCTGTGGCCGAACACGAAGGATCGTTCGAAATCGATGAAAGCCATTTGATTTTCATCGGTCTTGTCGGCATGGTCGACCCTGCCCGTCCGGAAGCCAAACCCGCGGTCCGTGAATTCAGAAAAGCGGGTATTATTACCGTCATGATTACCGGTGACCACCGCGACACCGCCTTTGCCATTGCCAAGGAACTGGGCATCGCCGAAAAACCGGAACAATGCATGAGCGGCGATGTTTTAGCCACCCTCAGCCAAGACCAACTCAATGAAGCCGTGAAGACCATCCGTGTCTTTGCTCGTGTTTCACCCGAAAATAAAGTCGCCATCGTCAAAGCCTTCAAAGCCAACAACCAAATCGTGGCGATGACCGGTGACGGTGTCAACGATGCACCTTCGCTTAAGACCGCCGATATCGGTATTGCCATGGGCATCACCGGAACCGACGTCGCCAAAGGCGCTGCCGACATGGTCCTCAGCGACGATAACTTCGCCTCCATCGAAAAAGCGGTGGAAGAAGGCCGTGGCATTTACGCCAACATTAAAAAGACCGTCTTATTCCTCTTATCCACCAACTTCGGCGAAGTCATCGCGATGTTTGCCTGCGTGTTGATGGGACTTCCGATGCCGTTATCGGCGTCTCACATCTTGTGGGTCAACTTGATGACCGACTCCTTACCCGCTATTGCCTTAGGTGCGGACTCCAAAGACCCCGACATCATGAACGACAAACCCCGTCCCGCCAACGAATCCTTGTTTGCCCACCATGGTATTTTGGTTACGCTTGCGTATGGGTTCATCATCGCCGCGATTACCGTTGTTGCCTTCTTAATCCCCGGCATCAACGAACTCAAAGCCCAAAACATTCCGTTCAACTTGGAAGCCTTAGCAGGTCTCTACCACGATATTTCCGGAGCGACCACGGAGTTATTCCGTCGTTCGCAAACCTATGCCTTTACCGTCTTAGGCGTCAGCGAACTCTTCCATATGCTCGGCATGGTCAACCTCAAAAAGAGTTTCATCCATGTCTTCAAGAGCAAAAACATCATGCTTCCGATCGCCTTCGTGTTTGGTCTGGGCATGCAAATCCTTGTCACCGAGATTCCGTTCTTGGAACACGCCTTCGAAACGACCGGCCTCACCATCGTCGAATGGCTCCAATTGGCGGCGCTTTCCACGACGCCGTTGATCGTCCACGAAATCGTCGTTCTCTTCCAAAAGTTGAAATCGCTGAAGAAAACCAAGTAAGCACAAAAAAAGATCGGTCATGCCGATCTTTTCTTTTGCAAACTATTTCTTTTCTTCTTTGACGGGGAGTTTTTCTTCGACTTTTTTCTTGAGGTCCGCTCCGGCTTTGTTTGCCGCGGCTAATGCCTTAATGATGATGAAGATCAACAAGGCGACCAGTAAGAAGTCGATGACGGTTTGAAGGAAGATACCCCAGTTCATCGTAATGTAGGTGGTGTAGTAGGTGATGTTTCCTAACTCATCAGCAACTGCGGTTCCTTCGGTGCTCAGCGGGTTGGGGTTTTCAACCGCGCGTAAGACCCAGACTAGATCATTGAGGTTGCGTCCGGTGACCAAGGCAATCAAGGGCATGAAGATATCCTTGACTAAGCTGGCGATGATTTTGGCGAACGCTCCGCCGATGATGACGCCGACGGCGAGATCAATGACGTTGCCTCTGGAAATAAAGGCTTTGAATTCAGTAATAAACTTTTTCATTGGTTTTCCTCCTAGGTTTATTTTTACACTTTTTGTGCAATGTATAAAGCCCTTATCATCATCAAAAACCGGTCGCGGGGTTTTGCTTCGTGCTTTCTTTACTAAAAAGAAGAAAAACCTTATAATAAACTAATCAAAACGGAGGGCAACCGCCATGAGAAAAGTAAAGATTATCTCTGACTCAACGTGTGATTTAAATCCCGAAACGGTCAAGGCCTTAGATATTGAAATCATTCCCTTAATCGTCCTATTCGGAGACAAAGAATATTTCGATGGTCAAAATATTACGCTTGAACAGCTTTACGAAAACGTCTCGACGTTGAAGATGCTGCCGCGCACCGCCGCCATCTCACCGGCAGTATTCATCGAACGCTTCAAATCCTTCATCGACCAAGATTACGACATCTTCTTCACCGGTATCGGCTCCACGCTTTCGGGCACCTACCAAGCCGCGATGCTGGCCGCGAGCGAATTCCCCAAAGGCCGCATCCGGATTATCGACTCGCTCAACTTGTCCTCCTCCAGCGGACTTCTCGTCTTAAGAGCGTGCAAGCTCCGTGACCAAGGCAAATCCTTGGATGAAATCGCTGACGCCGTTCAAAAATTGGTTCCCATGGTTTACTGCAGTTTCGCCGTTGAAACCTTGGAATACTTATACAAAGGCGGCCGTTGCAGCCGGACCAAGTTCTATATTGGAACCCTCTTAAGAGCTCACCCGATCATTAAAGTCACCGATGGCAAACTCGATGTCTACAAGACACCGAAAGGTAAAATGGTCAAAGCCCTTGATGAATTGGTGGAAGACTTCAAAAAGTTTCTTCCAAACGTCGATCGGGACCACATCATGATTACTCACTCGATTGCCCCCGAAGGCGAGAAATACCTCGTAGAGGAACTCTCCAAACTGGTCGATCCCAAGTGCTTGATGGTGACGCGTGCCGGATGCGTCATCGGGTCCCACTGCGGTCCCAATACCATCGGTATTCTCTTCATCCGAACCAAGTAACAAAAAAAGGAACCTTCGCGGGTTCCTTTTCGTTTGAAGATTTTTACTTTCCGCTGATGGCGAGCTTTTTGACGAGCACGCTCGGCGCGGAGATCGAAGAGAGTTGAAGTTCGCTGTTTGAGGCGACTTCTTTGATATCGAGGAAGAGTTGCTTGAGGTTACCGGCGACCGTAATGAGATTGACCGGTTCGGCTTTCTTGCCATCGCGGATCATGAATCCGGACGCTTGAAGGGAGAAGTTGCCCGATTGGGCGTTCATCCCGGCGTGCATGCCTTGGACTTCGTCGATGTAGATACCTTCACCAATCTTAGCGAAGATTTCTTCGAGCGATTTACGTCCGCTCTTGAGTTCGACGTTGACATAACCGATGTCCACTTTTCCGCCGGCCT
>ERZ1645192.2036-NODE-2036-length-16780-cov-7.865172_pt1 | contig 16780 bp, 14 predicted proteins | sample MGYA00575354_ERZ1645192 | MGnify/ENA primary metagenome ERZ1645192 (study PRJEB40844, sample SAMN11349763) | freshwater sediment metagenome | isolation source: river sediment | host: Sediment | place: India: Faizupur Khadar , New Delhi | collected 2017-02-21 ... | reverse complement strand
GGGCCGCTGCCGGGGCCGCCTCCGCCGTGCGGCGTGGAAAATGTTTTATGCAGATTGAGCTGAATCACGTCGAAGCCGATATCACCGGGGCGGGCAATGCCCAGGAAAGCATTGGCGTTGGCTCCGTCTCCATAAAGCAGACCGCCTTTGTCATGGATGATACGGGAAACTTCCTCGATGTTGCGTTCAAACAACCCCAGCGTGTTGGGATTGGTCAGCATCAGAGCGGCGACGTCTTCATTCATTAAAGATTGCAGATGATCGATATCCACGCCGCCCTCCGAGTTGGAGCGCAAAGTTTCGATTTCAAACCCGCATAAGGCGCTGGAGGCCGGATTGGTGCCGTGAGCGGCATCGGGAATAAGAATGCGCTGACGTTTCTCGCCCTTTTTCTCAAAATATTTCTTGATCATCATCATGCCGGTCAGCTCACCGTGCGCGCCCGCTGCCGGCTGCAGCGTAAAGGCGGCCATACCGAAAATACTGCACAGGTACTGCTGCATCTCATCCATTAACTGCAGACTTCCCTGCGCCGATGCATCATCAGCGTAAGGATGCAGGGCCGTAAAGCCGGGCAGAGCGGCGGCATTTTCATTCACTTTGGGATTGTATTTCATCGTGCAGGAGCCCAGCGGATAAAAGCCCAGATCGACGCCGAAATTGCGCCGCGACAAATTGGTGTAATGGCGAATCAAATCCACTTCGGCCACTTCCGGCAAATCGAGTTCCGTACGCAGATATTTTTCGCCGATAACGGCTTCTATCTTTACCGACGGCACATCTCTCCGGGAAATGTTTCCGGCGCTGCGTCCGGGGCGGCTTTTTTCAAAAATCAATTCCATGAATAACCTCTTATAATATTATGTCGCTGATTGCAGTTGATTCATCATGTCCCCCGCCGGCGGGAGTAGTGGGTGGATGTTTTTAATGCTTTCTGAATATTCATGAGTTACACATAACACCCGTTTGTCCACCTCCGTCACTTCGTGACACCTCCGCCTGCGGAGGACAGGACATGAAGGCGTTTTTTTGTTTATCCCCCTCACCTGACCTCTCCCGCCGGGGGAGAGGAACTAATGAAACAGGGCTACTTGAGGATGGCGACAATCTTATCTATATCTTCTTTGGAAACCATCTCCGTGGCACAAAAGAGCAGTGCATTTTTCAATTCGGGGTAGTTTTTCTGCAAATCATAGGCTCCGCCGATCCCCTCTTTCTTCAGTTTTTCATTGACTTCCTTGGAGTCTGGGCAGGTTACGGCGAATTCATTGTAAACCGGCGCTGTAAAAACTTCCTGCCAGCCGGGAAGAACCAGAAGTTTCTTTTTAAGATATTGTGTTTTCTGAATATTTAAAACAGCCAGCTTTTGCAGATTTTTGCCCAGCGCGGCCAGGTAGACTCCCGCCGCCAGCGCGCAGAGCGCTTCGTTGGAGCAGATGTTGGATGTGGCCTTTTCACGGCGGATATGCTGTTCACGGGTCTGCAGGGTTAAAACGAAGCCGCGCTTCCCGTTTTTATCCAACGTGGCACCCACCAGACGGCCGGGGATGCGGCGCAGGAATTTTTCCCGGGCGGCAAAAACTCCCAGATAGGGGCCGCCGTAATTGAGCGGATTACCGAAGCTCTGTCCCTCGCCGACAACAAAATCAGCACCCAGTTCGCCTGCCGGTTTGAGGATGCCCAGCGCCGTGCCGTCGGTAAAACCGGCAACAAGAAGTGCGCCGCAGCTGTGAGCCGCCTCGGCAATCGGAGCAACATCTTCAACACAGCCGAAAAAATTGGGGCTTTGCACCAGGACGGCCGCCACATTTTCATCCAATTCCGTCTTCAGCAAATCGAGATTGATTTGTCCGGATGGAGCATACGTTATTTCACGTACTTCATAACCATTGGACCAGCAGTAAGTATGCACAACGGCCCGATACTCCGGATGAACGGAGCGGGCGACGACAATTTTGGAGCGGTTCAGCGTTTTCGCCGAGAGGACGGCTGCTTCGGCCATGGCCGAGGCCCCGTCATACATGGAAGCGTTGGCGATTTCCGTGCCGGTCAGACGCGCGATCATCGTCTGATATTCGTAAATAGCCTGCAGGATGCCCTGGCTGATTTCCGCCTGATAAGGAGTGTAAGCGGTGTAAAATTCAGCACGGCCGATTATGTGTCCGACCACTGCGGGAATGTAATGATGATAAGCGCCGGCGCCGGTCAGCGTCAGTTCCGGAATTATGTTTTTCCGGCTCAGACTGTTCATGCAGGCGATGGTTTCCTGCTCGGAAAGAGGCGCGGGAATATCCGGCAGCTGCTGCAGTCTGTACCGGGCGGGAATATCGGCAAACAGCTCCTCGATATCGGTAATGCCGACAACTGCTTTCATCTGGGCTACGTCTTCACCGGTATGAGGCGTATAGTTCATCAGTGTTTTTCCTCGGCAACAAGTTTTTCATAGGCTGCGGCATCAAGCAGGGCGTCGTATTCGGCTTTGTCCGCAAGACGCATCCGGACGATCCAACCTTCGCCGAAAGCATCCTGGTTAAGCAGCCCCGGCTCGTCTTCCAGTCTGTTGTTGACGTCGATGACTTCGCCACTGACCGGGGCATAGACATCGGACACCGATTTGACCGATTCCACAACAGCCACGGGCTCACCCTTGGCGACTTTTTTCCCTGCAGCGGGCAGTTCGACAAAAACTATATCAGTAAGCATCTCCTGCGCGTAATCGCTGATGCCGATCAGGACTGTACCATCGCCGTTATCCTTAGCCCACTCGTGGTCATGGGTATAGCGTCTGTCAGTCGGGTTTTGTTTGGACATCTTTGTTCTCCTTGATTTATTTTTCCCGTTGATAAAAAGAACCCGGCAGCCGCCGGGTTGACTGTATCAGATTTCATCATTTACAGGTTATTGTTTGAGAAGCTCATTTCTTTTCCCGTTGGTAAAAGGGAATTTTCACAACTTTTGCGGGGCTGAACGATTCGCGGACAGCAACGGATATTTCGGTGCCCGGTGCGCTGTAGTCAGCATCCACGAAAGCCAGGCCGACTGCCTTGTTCAAAGTCGGCGCAAAGGTTCCCGAAGTAACGACGCCGATTTCTTTATCTCCCTGGAAAACTCTATAACCGTGGCGCGCGATACCCCGCCCGGTCATTTCCAGGCCAACCAGTTTTTTTCTGACGCTGGATGGTCCCAACGCCCGGAGCGCAGCAGCGCCGGCAAAATCCTTGTCCAAATCAACAAGCCAGCCATAGGGAACTTCATAGGGGGTCACACTTTCCGTAATATCCTGGCCGTTGAGCATCATGCCTGCTTCGAGCCGCAGCGTGTCACGGGCGCCGAGCCCCGCGGGTTTTAAGCCAAATTTTTGACCCTCTTCCATAATCGCATCCCAGAGATCGCCGATCGCCCTGGCTGAAGCATAAATTTCAAAGCCGTCTTCACCGGTATAACCGCTGCGGGAGATAATCGACGAATGATTCGCCGCCTTTATTTCCACAAAATGATAGTAAAGAACTTTATTCAGATCATAGTTAGTCAATGCGGAAAGAATCGTCTGCGCGGACGGCCCCTGCAAATCCAACTTGCCCACTTTCTCCGTAACATTTTCTACCGTGCTTTCAAATCCTTTATCTTCCCGCAAAGCGCATATCCGCCGCCAGTCCCTCTCGCAGGTTGTGGCATTGGTCACCAGCACATAAAAATCCGCCGTCACCCTGTAAACTGTTAAATCATCAATTATTCCACCATCATCGGTGAGCAGTGCGGATAGTTTAATCTGCCCGTTTTTCTGGCTTGCTAAATTTCTGGTCAGGGCATACTGCAGCAGATCGAACGCTTGCGGCCCTTTCACCACTATTTCACCCATGTGGCAGATATCAAAAAGGGCGGCGGCATTGCGGGTTGTTCTGTGCTCGTCGATAACATTCGTGTACTGGACAGGCATGGCCCAGCCGCCAAAGTCGATTATTTTGGCATTCAGAGCAACGTGTTTTTCATATAAAGGCGTTTTTTTCATTTTATTTCACCAGATGTTTAAAAAAGCAAGAAAAGGACAAGACGAATACTTTTTCCCGGCAACAACCGACGATCCGTTGACATTCTGCGTCAATGCAGCATAGACGGTGTAAAATTACTACAAGTAAGAATAGTTTTCAAGATTTAATAGGGAAAAGCTTCAGGCAAGACAAAAAAGGACAGGCAAAGCCTGTCCTTTTTGAAATTTAAATAAGTTCACTATAACTTATTTTGCCGCCGGTGCTGCTTCTTCAGCCTTCTTTTCAACTTTCTTTTCGGCTTTCTTTGCTTTCTTTACTTTTTTGGCAGCTTTCTTTGCCGGAGCCTTTTCCTCAGCTTTTTCGACCTTTGCGGCCTCTTCCTTTACGGGGGCAGCGGCCTTTTCAGCAGCCATAACGGTGGTGCCCATTGCAAATACCAGTGCTACAACCAACAATACCAAACGCTTCATCTTAAATCCTCCTTTAAATTTGTTTTCATTTTTATATCACCCTTAAAGAGTAAGGGATCTTATTTTTCCGGCTAATCGATGTTCACAGGGAAATCAGTCTTGCCTGCAGCACCGAGCCCTGTTTATTTTCGGAGTTTCTATTAGCAATCTACATGCCAAACAAACAATTTTCCCAACAATCATATGTCCTTAAAATTGTTTGCTAATTTGTTTTTACCTTTTTTTCAGTTTTTCGGGAAATTGGCGATGCGGGGATTACTTCCCCACGGAGTGGGATTTTTTTCATCAGCGCAGCCTTGATTCCAGGCGCTGGAATTATTTAAAGTTCGCAGATTATATCCGTAATTGAACGAGCTCAGCCAAAAATTTTTCTAAAGAAACTTTCTTTTTTCTTGGGATAATAGATATCTCCCTCATAATCGACTATTAATTTGCCGTCCAGATGGTCGGTTTCATGCTGAACAATACGGGCGACATAATCCACATATCTTTTACTGATTTTCTCCCCTTTGGCGTTCAGGGCGCGCACCTTAATCTCCGGAAAACGGCTGATTTCGACCTGAATATCCGGGCAGGATAAGCAGCCTTCGGCCATTTTTACTTTTTCGCCGCGCGCCTGGGTTATCCGCGGATTAATCAGCACTTCATACTCGTCGGGCTTGATTTTACCTTTTTCCTCGAAGCCTTTGATACGGAAAACAATAATTCTTTTGCTGATGCCGATTTGCGGAGCGGCGAGACCGGAGGCATCGTCCCTGGCCAAAAAAGAATCAATAAGAGTCTGGACGTCGCCGCGTGCTTCCTTGTCGAGAGGCGCGGCAATTTCCGAACACTTTTTCCGTAAAACGGCTGTGTCCTCTTTATCGATGCCTTCTTCATTCCACAACGTTAATACTCTGTTTTTAACCATTAAATTACCACCTGTTAAATATTTCATCCGGGCTATAACATCTCTTGGTCGTTATTTCAAGGAATTGTAGCTTGCAATAACAGCCCCTCTTTTGCTAAACACCTTATTCCAGTTCTATTTAATATTAAGAGGTAGATTTGATAAATCAAATAATCACCAGAATTGCCAAAAATCAGTTCGCCCAGGCGTTGAAGTTTGAAGAAGGCCCCGTTCCTTCCCTGCCCCCCTGCACCGATAAGAAACAGCGCCTTCTCTACATCCACATTCCTTTTTGTGAAGAACTCTGTCCCTATTGTTCCTTTCACCGCGTACGTTTTGATGAGAAGCCGGCCCGCAGGTATTTCCGGGCGCTGTGCCGAGAGATTCAGCTTTACCGGGAGAAAAATTACTCCTTTACCGGCATCTACACAGGCGGAGGAACACCCACCGTTTTGATTGATGAATTAGCCGGTATGCTGCAATACGCCCGCGAGAACTTTCCCATCCGGCAAATATCGGTGGAAACGAACCCCAACCATCTGACACCGGAAAATATAACCATTCTGCAGCAGGCCGGGGTCAATCGCCTATCCGTCGGCGTGCAGACCTTTAACGACGATCTGCTGAAAAAAATCGGCCGTCTGGAAAAATACGGCTCCGGGGAAGTAATCGCCGAAAAGCTCGCCGGAATTCAAGGCAGCTTCGATACCGTCAACGCCGACATGATTTTCAACTTTCCCACGCAAACACCGGAACTGCTGGATGCCGATCTGAATATCCTGCTGAAATTAAAAATGCAGCAGATAACTTTCTATCCGTTAATGGTTTCTTCCATAACCCAGGGTCTAATGGACAGGACAATCGGAACGGTTGATTTCAACCGGGAAAAAAAATTATATAAGGAGATCGCCCGACGTCTGTATAACGATTACGATTATTCCTCGGCCTGGTGCTTTTCACGTAAGAGCAGTAAGGAAGCGATGATTGACGAATACGTCGTCGATTACGATGAATATGCCGGGCTGGGCAGCGGCGCCATAGGTTTCTTCCGGGGAACCTGCTACGCCAATACGTTTGACATCAACCAGTACATCGCTTCCCTGGAGCAAAATATAGTTCCCCTGATGGCCTCCCGCAGCTTTAATCTCCACGATCAAATGAGCTATGACTTTTTGATGAGGCTTTTCAGCACAAAAATCAATGTAAACGAACTGGAAAAAAAATATGACGGAAAATTTTTGAGATCGCTGTGGAAGGAGTTGATCGCCTTTACGCTGGCCGGTTCTTTCCGTTATTTATCTCCGGAGTTACACTTGACACCGCGGGGTCGCTATTTCTGGGTGATCATGATGCGGGAATTCTTTATCGCTGTGAATAACTTCCGCGAGTATTGCCGCAAACAGGCGGGCATCAACTGATGTCATTTATGAGGAATATTTCGATTAAATTCTGATCGGCCAATAAATTATTACTGGAAATCAATTTGGATTCATCACCTATTTCTGGAACTCCTAAGCAACAAGCCGTGCATGAACTTCGTTGTTTATTTTTGAGCCTATGGCTTTTTCCGTTATTTTCAAATCATAACTTGTTTGCAGATTAAGCCAGAACTGAGCAGTTGTTCCCAAATAACGCGCAAGACGAAGCGCCGTATCGGGCGTAATGGCACGGCGTTCACGCACAATATCGTTAATTCGCGGAGCCGGAACTTTAAGTTCCATTGCCAGCGCATGTGCACTCATTCCCAGCGGTACGAGGAATTCCTCGCGTAATATTTCGCCGGGATGAATGGGCCGCATTTTATTTTTTACAGTCGTCATCTGGACTCCTTTAATGATAATCTATAATTTCCACATCAAAGGCATCACCGTTTTCAAAGCGAAAACAAATCCGCCATTGATCATTGATACGAATACTCCAGAATCCTTTGCGATTACCACGCAGTGCCTCGAGGCGGTTGCCCGGTGGAGAACTTAAATCCTCCAATGTGTAAGCGTTATCCAGCATCTGCAGTTTTCTCTCCGCTACCATGGAAATTGGTTTGAACTTTCGCGGGCATTTACCTTCAAATAAAAGCTGCGTGTCTTTGCCATGGAAAGATTTAATCATAAAAATTATTATATAACGTCATACGTTAAACGTCAAATGAAAAGCTTAATTCGGAACATGTATTTCCCTTGAAAAAGGCCATATAATGTTTTAATCATTTCGCGTAGTATGCGTGTCTCGATTTGTTGCGGTTGAACATCCGCGTCATATTGTTTAACATTGCGTAAATATTTTTAAAAGTGATTAAATATTATGTCCTCGGGAATGGATAAACAGTTTACGGTTGACCGCAGTCAAAGCGGGCGGCGGCTCGACGTATTTCTGACGCAAACAGATCCGTCCCTTTCCCGCTCCCGGATTAAGCGCGCCATTGAAGAAGGTGAAGTACTGGTCAACGACCTTGCGCCCAAACCCGGCCAGCGTTTGAAGGAAGGCGACTTGATCCGGCTTAATTTGCAGACGGCCAAAGAAGCTCTCGCCCTCCCGCAGGAAATTCCCTTAAACATAATTTACGAAGACGCGGCGATCATCGTCGTGAATAAAGAAGCGGGAATGGTCGTTCATCCGGCTCCGGGCAATTACGATCATACTCTGGTCAACGCCCTGCTCTTTCATTGCTGCGATTTGTCCGGCATCGGGGGCGTTTTGCGTCCGGGAATCGTTCATCGCCTGGACAAGGGAACTTCCGGGTTGATTGTGGCGGCCAAATCCGACGCGGCGCACCACAGCCTCGCGGCTCAATTTAAAAATCATGAAGTCGAAAAAACCTACCTGGCACTGGTCTGGGGCGACATGAAAGGCGATCGGGGTGAGATAATTCTGCCCGTAGGCAGGCATCCGGGCGATCGCAAAAAGATGTCCACAAAAAGCAAACGCGGCAGAGAAGCCATTACTTACTGGAAAGTAAAAGAGCGCTACGGCCTGGCCACACTGCTGGAGGTGGAAATCAAGACCGGCCGGACGCATCAAATCCGGGTACATCTCTCCGATCGGGGCTATCCTGTTGTGGGCGACGCCGTTTACGGCAATGCATCCAAAATTCGCACCGTCACCGATGCGGTTTTGAAGGCGCAATTCAAAGCGCTGAACAGGCAGGCGCTGCATGCTGCCCGGCTTTCCTTTACTCATCCGCAAAGCGGCGAAAAAGTCGTTTTTGAAGCCGCAATGCCTGAAGATATGGCCGGTCTTTGCGCACAATTGAAAAGCCGCGTTTAAAAATTCTGCAAGGCACCATTATAAAAAGACATTTTCTTAATAATATACGAATGTTCTGCGTCCCGACAGACCCAGTTTACCGTCAAATTAATACCTTAAATCCCTGCTTGATAATTTTATTTTATTATGCAAAATCTCAAGTTCTCAACAATTTTCAGCATTATTAGTCAACGTCGGCGCAAATCGGGGAGTGTCGATCCTTGGTGCAAAAAGGTGGAAGCAATTATGAATGTTCAGGATAAATTTCGCACATTCCAAACAAACACCGCTGAAGCGCGCCGGGCCGCGCAGGAACTTTATGCGGGAGTTGTTCAGCCGGACATGGAACTTGTGGTTTTCTTCTGCTCGAGCGACTATGACCTGGAAGCGCTGGCTGATGAGTTGAAGCAATTATTTGCAGGAACACAAGTAGTTGGATGCACCACGGCAGGAGAAATCGGCCCTGCCGGCTATCTTCAGCAAAGTTTATCCGGAGTGAGTTTTCCCGCCGGCAGATGCAAGGTTGTTGCCGGGCTGCTTGAAGGTTTGCAGCAGTTCGATGTTACCCGCGGCTACTCTTTCGCCCAAACCCTGCTGCAGCGGCTGGAGGGCAGAGCGCCTGAGGCGGATGCCGGCAACAGCTTCGCTTTTATGCTGATCGACGGTTTGTCCATGCGCGAGGAACTGGTGACGCATACATTGAGTCTGGCACTGGACAAGCTCCCCCTTGTCGGTGGTTCGGCGGGTGACGATATGAAATTCATCAGAACACAAGTCTATTATGACGGTCGTTTCCATTCCGACAGCGCCATCCTGACCCTGATTACCACCTCCCTGCCTTTCAAAATATTCCGCACGCAGCATTTTGTGCGAACAGACAAACGACTTGTAGTTACGGAAGCCGACACGGCAAAACGCATTGTCAAGGAAATAGACGGAATGCCCGCCGCCGAAGCATACGCCCGGATTTTGGGCGTTGAAGTGCGCGATCTCACCCCCAGTCTCTATGCCAGTTGGCCGGTCGTGGTGATGATTAACGGCGCAGATTATGTTCGCTCTATCCAAAAAGTCAACCCTGACGGCAGCCTGAGCTTTTTTTGCGCCATTGAAGAGGGACTGGTCCTGAGAGTTGCTTACGGTATAAATTTGGAGAAGGATCTTCAACGAACTTTTGACGAAATCAGCAAAGAAGCAGGGTTCCCGCAACTCGTTATCGGTTTTGACTGCATTCTGCGGGCGTTGGAAATCGACCAGATGGGCATCAGAGATTCTATCGGAGAAATTTTCCGGTACCGTAACACGATAGGTTTCAGCACCTATGGAGAACAGTTCCATGGCGTGCATGTCAATCAGACTCTCACCGGTATCTTCATAGGCTCCGTCCGGGAGAGAAACAATGACTGACCACCATATGCCGGAAGAAAAAAAGGACGAGCAGGATTTACGTGCTGAAATCGTCCGCTTAAACAAAATCATTCAAGCCCTGATGAACCGCGCTGAACGCAACACATCTGTGCAGAATTCGGATTTCAATCTTTTCCAGACAACGATTGTGCTTGAAGAAAAGGTGCGATGCCGCACCGAGGAGTTGGAATCGTCTTTGCGGAAAAACGAGCATATCACTCGTGAGCTGCGAGAGTCGGAAGAAAAATTCCGGGGGCTGGTCAGCCAATCATTGGTCGGGATCGGAATCATCGAGGATGTTAAATTCAGTTATGTAAATTCCAAACTGGCCGACATCTTCGGATACAGCGTCGACGAAATTCTGCAGTTAGGGCCACTGAACATTATCGCCGAGAAAGATCATCCCAGCCTCCTGGAACGAATCCGTAAAGTATTGACCGATGATCAGAAAAGGGAAGGAGCTTTTATCTACCGTGGATTGCGCAAGGACGGCGTGGAGATTTCCGTTGAGGCCACCGGCATCCGCATGAGCATCAACGGGAAAAATGCCCTGATTTTCACACTTATGGACATTACCGAGAGAGTAAGAGCGGAGAAAGAAGTGCAGGAGCTTAACCTCCGCCTGCGCGAGCAATCCCTCCGTGATCCCCTGACGGGCCTCTTTAACCGCCGTTATCTGGAAGAATCCCTCACCCGTGAACTGATTCGTGCACAGCGCCGGAACACCTCTTTAAGTTTAATAATGGGGGATCTCGATCACTTCAAAAATGTAAATGACACATACGGCCATCCGGCGGGAGACGAGGTTTTAAAGGTATTCGGTGATTTGATAATGAACTGTTCCCGCGGCAGCGATATATACTGCCGTTACGGCGGCGAGGAGTTTTTGCTGGTATGCCCCGACATGCCCGGCGAAAAGGCTTATGAGCGGGCGGAGCAGTTACGAACGGCGCTGTCCGCTACTCCAATTAAAGCCGCCGGGGCGGTGATTAATGTCACGGCTTCTTTCGGGATTGCCTCTTACCCGCAACACGGGTATACCGACAACGCATTGATTTCAGCGGCGGACAACGCGCTTTATGAAGCCAAGAATGCGGGCCGCAATCGGGTAAAATGTTATTTCAAAACCCTCTAAAATCATAAGAATTTATGTTTAAATCTGCGAAGAAGAATTCCATCCCGTATATGCAATCAGCAATTCTTGGCCAATGTGATTTTCTCGATCATGCCTTTTGCACGCGGCATGGCGGCACTTCACTGGACGACTACAAGAGCCTGAACATGAGTTTCCGTGAAGGCGACGAAACATTCCGGGTGCAGCAAAACTGGTCGATGCTGGCCAGGTCTTTTAACATCCCCCTCGAACGGTTTCTTGTTCTGAACCAGGTTCACGGCGACGGTATTCTTGTCGCTGAAGCGGACGACGCCGACGCTCTCTTCCAAACCGATCTCAACTATGACGCCATTGTCACCAACCGACCCGGCCTGGCTATCTGCATCAAAACGGCGGACTGCGTACCGGTCTTGATTGCGGACAGGGCAAAAAAAGTTGTTGCGGCGGTTCATGCGGGCTGGAAGGGCACGGCTTTAGCCATCAGCGCCAAAGTCATCCACCTAATGTGTAAGCGGTACGCGTCGCGGCCGCAGGATATCCTGGCCGCCATAGGTCCGTCCATAGGTCTTTGCTGCTATGAAGTCGACCACGTCACCGCCCAAGCCTTCCGGGCACAAAAAGACAGCGCATCTTTTTTGTTTGCGAATACCGCCAAAAGCAGCAAATGGATGGTTGATTTACCCGAAGCCAACCGCAGGCAGATACTGGATTGCGGCGTTCCAGCGGCAAACATTGAATCATCCGGTTATTGCACCATGTGCAATTCGGATATTTTTTTCTCCCACCGCGGCTCCGGCGGCATCACCGGCCGGCAGATCAATTTTATGATTATCAGAGAAACCTGATATCCTGTAAGGCTTCCCCGCAGATCTTTATTGCATTGACATACCCGGCCTATTCTTTTATGCTCCAGCCGCCAAATGGAAGTTCTGAAAAAAAATATTGTACAGTTAGGAGTAATTTACTGATGTCGGAAATCAAATTTTTTTGTGGAGAAAATATCCCCCTGGAAATGCACAAGGTTCGCATCGTGCAGAAATTAAATCTTGTTTCTGTCGAACGCCGCCTGGAAGCCATCACCGAGGCGGGAAACAACACGTTCTTATTGAAGAACCGTGATATCTTCATGGATATGCTCACAGACAGCGGCGTCAACGCCATGAGCGACAAGCAACTGGCGGCAATGATGGAAGCGGATGACAGCTACGCCGGATCGGAAACATTTTCCAAACTCGAAAGCAAATCCCAGGAGATTTTTGGTAAACAATTTTTTCTTCCCGCCCACCAGGGAAGAGCCTGTGAAAATATTCTCAGTCAGCTTTTTGTCAAACCGGGTTACGTCGTGCCCATGAACTATCATTTCACAACAACTAAATCCCACATCGTTTTAAACGGAGGCATTGTTGAAGAAATTCTGATCGACGAAGGATTGAAGGTATCGAGCTGCCATCCCTTTAAGGGAAATATCGATATTGAAAAGCTCAAGGCTGTTATCAAAAAATACGGACCGGAAAAAGTCGCCTTTTTCCGCTTTGAGGCGGGCACCAACCTGATCGGCGGGCAGCCGTTTTCTCTGGAGAACATGGCGGAAGTCCGCAAAATATGCGAAGAATACGGCATTCTTGTGGTGCTGGACGCCAGCCTGCTGGCGGATAATCTTTATTTCATCAAAACCCGGGAAGAGAAGTGTAAAAATATGAGTATCCGGGAGATTACCCGCGCCATGTCGGATCTGTCGGATATCATCTATTTTTCGGCACGCAAGCTGGGATGCGCCCGGGGAGGCGGCATCTGCACCGACAGCAAGGAACTGTATTTGAAGATACGCGAGTTAGTGCCGCTTTATGAAGGATTCCTTACCTACGGCGGCATGTCCGTGCGCGAGATGGAAGCCATCGCCGTTGGTCTGGAAGAGACCATGGACGAAGATATGATTAATCAGGGCCCTCAGTTCATCGCCTACATGACCGATGAACTGCAGAAAAAAGGCGTTCCCGTCATCACGCCGGCAGGCGGTTTGGGCTGCCATCTCGATGCCATGAGATTTGCAGATCACATCCCGCAAAGTCAGTATCCGGCCGGTGCGCTGGCCACCGCGGTCTTTATAGCCGGCGGTGTGCGCGGAATGGAACGAGGCACCTTGTCGGAGCAGCGGGATGAAAACGGCAATGAAACATTTTCCAACATGGAACTGCTGCGCCTGGCCATGCCGCGGCGCGTCTTTACGCTCTCCCAGGTTAAGTACGCCGTCGACCGGATCGTCTGGCTTTATGAAAACCGCAAGCTCATTGAAGGATTGAAATTCGTGGAAGAACCGAAAATTCTCCGCTTCTTCTTCGGCCGGTTGGCCACTGTTTCCGACTGGCAGACCAAACTGGCGGCCAGGTTTAGAGAGGATTTCGGCGACAGCTTATAAGGAACGAGCACAGCATAACACAGAACAAGGGGTTGCAACCCCTTGTTCTAATTTTGTGCTTGGCCCAAAGACACAGAAGAACACATTACATTTTAACCAGAAACCGCCAAAGCGCTTCGCGATGTTCATCTTTGGCGTAATCAATACCTATCCTGGGCGTGGCTGTAATCATTTGCTCCGGAATGATTTTGTAGTCTTCCACCCACAATTCTTTATGGCCGGTCAAATCCCAATTGTTCAGAGATTTATCAATGCCGAAAGCCTGGCATAGTTTGGCCGGGCCGTTGGTCAGCACTTTCCCTTTTTTCCCCCGGCGGGCTTCCATCTCTGCGATGCCGGCAAGAGGCAAAACGGCCCGGATCAGCACGGCGCAGGGATTACCTTCCTTTTCCGTCACCAGATTAAGCATGTAATGCATGCCGTAGGTAAAGTAAACGTAGGCATGGCCGGCATGGCCGAACATAACGGCATTGCGGGGTGTTTTGCCGCGGTGGGCATGGCAGGCGCTGTCTTGACGACCGCAGTAGGCCTCGGTTTCTATAATCATGCCGCTCAATTCCGTCGAATTGATTCGGCGCACCAATTTTTTTCCCAGAAGAGCACGGGCAACTTCTATTGTATCGCGCTCATAAAAATCTCTGTTTAATATAGCCATGTTTAATTTTAAGTATTGAACCATTGAATCTTTTATTTCTTTCACTCCATGGGGAATATCCTCTTTCATCTGTTGCACTGTTCAAGCATATAGGCAAAAGGGAAGCGATTGTCAATTCGTCAAATTGGAAAGACTGCACCTCAACCATTTTCCTTATTGACATCAATCCTTTTCAGTAATACTGAAAATCCCTGTGTTTCTTATTCCATTTCTAAATCAATGATGATATCGCGGCGGCGAGGAGGAGGCGACGAGGCGTATTATACATACGTTGAGGAAGCCGACGACGCTGCCAACAAAGATAGCGCTTGATTTAGAAATGGAATTATTCAAAATTCAAAGGAGCGGGACTCATGATCATTGTCACAGGTGGCGCGGGATTTATCGGCAGTGCTTTCGTCTGGAAACTTAATCAGGAAGGGATGGACGATATTGTTATTGTTGACCGGCTGGGAACAAAAAATAAATGGAGAAATCTGGTCAACAGGAAATTTTCCGAATTCATTCACAAAGACGATTTTCTGCCTTTAATTCATGAAGACCGCGTTCCTTTTAAGGCGAAGGCGGTGATTCACATGGGCGCCTGCTCTTCGACAACCGAACGCGATGCCGATTACCTTTGGCAAAACAATTATGCCTACACCCGGGCGCTGGCCAAATGGGCGGTTAAACACGGCCTGCGCTTCATTTACGCCAGCTCCGCCGCCACTTACGGCGACGGCTCCCAGGGTTTTTCCGACGACCACGGCAAAATCCCTTCTCTGAAGCCGATTAATATGTACGGCTACTCCAAACAGGTTTTCGATCTCTGGGCATTAAAGAATTCACTGGAAGATAAAATCGCCGGCATCAAATTTTTCAACGTCTTCGGCCCCAATGAATATCATAAGGAAGACATGACCAGTGTTATTTTCAAAGCATTTCATCAGATTAAGGAAACAGGCAAGGTGCGCCTCTTCAAATCCTATAAACCCGAGTACCCCGACGGCGGACAGCTGCGCGATTTTGTCTACGTCAAAGATTGCATCAACACCCTGTGGTGGCTCCTGCAGCATCCGGATGTCAACGGCATCTTTAATCTGGGCACGGGCAAAGCAAGGTCCTGGAACGATTTAATCAATGCTGTTTTTGCAGCTTTAGGGCAAACGCCCAACATCGAATATGTAGCAATGCCGGAAGAATTGCGCAATCAATATCAGTATTTCACAGAAGCAAAGATGGATAAACTCGACCAGGCCGGCTGTCCGGTTTCTTTTTCCTCGCTGGAAGATTCCGTAAGGGATTACGTAGTCAACTATCTGCAAAACTCCGATCCGCACCTGGGAAAATGAAATGGGATTGAAAAGAGAGCATAAATACCGCAGCTGGGTTGAGGTTGATCTCGACAATTTCATCAGCAATTTAAAAGAAATAAAAAGGTTGATCGGGCCGCAGGTGAATTTCATGCAGCCCGTCAAGGCTGATGCCTACGGGCACGGCGCGATTGAAATATCCAACGTTGCCCTGAAGAACGGCGCCAGCATGCTGGGCGTCGCCAACGCGGACGAAGGCGTACAACTGCGCGTCAGCGGCATTGAAGCGCCCATAGTAATTCTCGGCCCTTCCACCGAATCGGAAATAGAAGAAATAATCAAATATAACCTGACGCCGTCGGTCTCCGATTTAACTTTTGCCCAAAAGCTGCAAAAAGAATTGAAAAAAGCGGGACGTACCATCTGTGTTCATATCGAAGTGGATACCGGCATGGGACGGGGCGGAACACTGTGCGGCGAAGCCCTGCAGCTTGTCTGTGACATTCTGGCGCTTCCCAATATTAAACTGGAAGGGATATTCACCCACCTGGCATCCAGTGAAATTGACCTTCCCTATAACGATCAGCAGTGGCAATTGTTTTCCCATTTATTGAGTGAGTTGGAAGCTCATAACATCAAAATACCGATCCGGCATATGGACAACAGCGGCGGCATTTTAAATTATGCGCAATTCCATCTGGACATGGTGCGGCCGGGAATCATGACCTACGGCATTTATCCTTCTCCGGCAACGGAAGCCAAGGCCAGACTCGCCCCGGTGATGTCTTTTAAAACAACGATCGTCCTGATCAAAGAATTTCCACCCGGCTGCGGCATCGGCTACAACAGCACCTACGTAACAAAGGAAAGAACGCGCATCGCCACCATTCCCGTCGGCTACGGCGACGGCTACGGCATTGTCCTGTCCAATCTGGGAGAAGCTTTGATCCACGGAAAGCGTGCACCAGTTGTCGGGCGAATTTCGATGGATTTGTGCACAATTGACATTACCCATATCCCCGACTGCGCCGTGGGTGATGAAGTCGTTCTGCTGGGCAAACAGGGCGGCGAATACATCAGCGCCAATGAAATCGCGGCGAAGGCAAAAACCATCAGTTATGAAGTGCTTTGCGCTTTGGGGAAGAGAGCCCCGCGCATTTTCCTGCAAAAAGGCAAAACCGACGCCGTGGAACCAAGGCTGCGGCGAATTTTTCTTCCTGAAGAAGAAAAATCGCTCGCGCGCATCGACAATATCATCCGGCATTGTTTTCAGGCCCGTGCGCGCAACGAAGAGCTGGGCGACGCCAT
>ERZ1645192.2035-NODE-2035-length-16781-cov-4.407210_pt1 | contig 16781 bp, 13 predicted proteins | sample MGYA00575354_ERZ1645192 | MGnify/ENA primary metagenome ERZ1645192 (study PRJEB40844, sample SAMN11349763) | freshwater sediment metagenome | isolation source: river sediment | host: Sediment | place: India: Faizupur Khadar , New Delhi | collected 2017-02-21 ... | reverse complement strand
GCTCACGGCCCGCGTGGCCAGCGGCCATGACCTGGCCGCCCCTGCCCTGGCCCGTCGCCTTCCATGGACACGATTCCGTCCAGGACGGACAGGGTTGGAGCGCAAGTCTCGCAGATCTCCAGCATCAGCCGGGAAAAAGTGGACTGGTCCACGCCGGCGCAAAGGTGATAGGCCGCTTTCCGCTTGCCTGGCACCAGCCCGAAAAGGTTTTTCACCGCCAGATTGAGGACCATCATGCCATGGGTTTAAATTTTGACAAGTTGACCAAGTGATCGAATTCGCCCAACCGGCTGGACAGGAACAATTTCGGGAACCACCGCCGATTCCGGGAGGCAACATCGGCACCCGAGTGGAAATCGGCGACCGCGATGTTGTACCGTGCCAGGATCAGGGTAAAATTAGCCCCCCGGAGCGCGTACGGCAGGCTCTCGAGGCCGGGGCTGTCGCCCAGTGACAGGCCGCAGCCGTGATCGGCCAGTAATTCGGCCACCAGCAAGCCGAAATGCCGAGCAGCCGCGCCTTCGGCTGGCGGACTCAGCGCAAGGACATTCTCTACTGGGACTGGCCGCCGCAACGGGATCGACTACATCCAAGGCGTGTCCTTGCCATTGGAAATACCCTTTGACGCGGAATATTGCAGCGGATACAATGAAACTACATTCGGCGCCGGGAATGGTCTTCTTGCGACGGGTAATTTGTTGTTGGGAAACCGTTCTCAGGTAGTGTCGGCGACGGCACTGAGGCAGGTGACAGGTTGGACCGGGTTAATCCGCAAACGCGAAGTAAAATAATGGCTGCGGTCGGAACGAGAGATACCGGACCAGAAATATTTGTCCGGTCCATCGTCCATCGCCTCGGATATCGTTTTTCTCTTCGACGCCGCGATCTCCCCGGAAAACCGGATTTGGTATTCGTAAGCCGAAAGAAAGTGATTTTCGTCCACGGCTGCTTTTGGCACGGCCATTCATGCAAATGGGGACGCTTGCCCAAGAGCAATCTCGATTATTGGCAGCCAAAAATCGTCGCTAACAAGTCGCGGGATAGTCGCCAAGTGATTCGACTAAAAGACGAAGGATGGTCATCCTGCACAATTTGGCAATGTCAATTGAAGAGAACGAGTCTTTTGGAGTCACGAATCAGGAGATTTCTCGATGCTCGATAGACCCGTTGGCGTCGATCTGTTTGCCGGAGCGGGGGGCATGTCGCTGGGTTTCGAGCAAGCAGGTTTCGATATCGCGGCCGCGGTTGAAATCGACCCTATCCATGCATCCGTCCATCACTTCAACTTCCCATATACTTCGGTGTTTGCAAGATCCATCGCCGGTTTGGACGGGGACGACATCAGGAGGTCGACCGGGGTCGGCCGGCGCTCGATCGATGTCGTGTTCGGCGGTCCTCCCTGCCAAGGGTTTTCTCTGATCGGCCAACGCATGCTCGAAGACCCACGAAATCAATTGGTCAAGGAATTCGTTAGGTTAGTTGTGGAATTGGAGGCAAAAACATTCGTTTTCGAGAACGTAAAGGGGCTCACCATCGGGAAACACCGCCGTTTTCTCGACGCATTGGTCGAAGCGTTCGATACAGCTGGTTATTCCGTGAGAGTCCCCTGGAGAGTGTTAAACGCTCATCATTACGGTGTTCCTCAATGCCGGGAAAGGTTGTTCCTTATCGGCGCCATTGGGGGAATTCGACTGCCGGAGTACCCTGAGGCAACCACCGAAACGGAACGTAATCTATTCAACACCTGCGACGACCTTACTCCAACGTGCGCAGACGCCTTATCGGATTTGCCCGATGCGGAACTCTTTCCAGACCTGATGACTTCCGATTCGGTAAATGCGGACGACTGGGAAACCAAAACAGAGTATGCGCGCGAGTGCCGGTGCGTGTCTCAGGGAGCTTGGCATTTTGGTTATCCACGCATCTGGGATTCGCGTGTGTTGACCTCAAGCATGCGAACTGTCCACACCGACATCACGCGGAGAAGATTTGCCGCTACAAGGCCAGGCGAAGTCGAGCCCATATCGCGTTTTTTCAAACTACACCCCAAAGGAATATGCAATACCCTCCGCGCAGGGACGGATTCTGCGAGAGGTGCTTTTACGAGCCCCCGTCCAATCCATTACGCTTTTTCGCGCTGCATCACCGTTCGCGAGATGGCGCGGCTTCATGGTTACCCGGACTGGTTTCGTTTTCACGTGACAAAATGGCACGGAGCACGACAAGTAGGCAATTCGGTCCCCCCTCCCCTTGCTAGATCCGTCGCCGGCGAGATAATCGCCGCCTTAGGTTTTTCGCCTACCCGGCCCAGTGAGTGGATGCCTCTTGGCAGCCCGGAACTTCTTTCGATGGATATGGGAGAAGCGGCAGAATTTTGGAAAGTGCCAGTTCCGATATGTCGTCGTGATCGCAAGAACGGTGCTCGAAAGCGCAAACAAGCGGATATCGAAGAAACGATGGGAAGAGGTGTGAGGATTTTATAAATGCCAAAGAGTGGATCGACTGGAAACAGATATCATCTGCTTATCGAACGCGTCTTCATGGATAGATACCAGGACGGATTGGTGGTGGTGCCTTTCCGCCGCGAGGATCTGATCGAGGCCGCTAAGGCCTTGCGGATTGCGCTCCCTAAAAATCTTGGAGACGTCATCTACTCGATGAGATACCGTTCGACGTTGCCGAATGTCATCATTCGGACCCAATCAGAAGGTAGAGAATGGGTAATAGAAGGCACGGGCCGATCCGAATATGCGTTCCGTCTCGTGGAAGTCAGTCGAATTGTTCCTAATCCACATTTAGCGGCGATTAAGATTCCTGATTCTACGCCGGAGATAGTCAATGCGTATGCACTATCGGACGAGCAAGCTCTCTTGGCGAAGGTAAGGTATAATAGGTTGTTGGATATTTTTTTAGGCGTTGCCGCATACTCGCTTCAGAACCATCTTCGCACAACCGTCGGAAACTTGGGCCAGGTAGAAATCGACGAAATCTACGTAGCGATCGACAAAAGGGGAAGGCAGTACGTTTTGCCCGTTCAGGCGAAGGGCGGAGCGGATCGTCTCTCTGGCGTACAAACCAGGCAGGACATCGCCTGCTGCCTGGAGAAATTCCCCGGTCTTATTTGCCGGGCCATATCGGCCCAGTTCATTTCCAGGAAGTTGATAGCACTTTTCGAGTTGGGATTCACCAACGCCGAAGTACGTATTATCGAAGAAAAGCACTATGAACTTGTTACCGCAGACCAGATTACCGACGATGACCTCAAGCTGTACGATACTTGATTGCGAGGTCGATTACTTATCCGAATTCGCCGTGCGGATCAGGTTACAGTCCTCGCTCGATTCAGGAAGGTCAGGGCTGACGATCACTAAAAAATCTTGTGTTCCAGCAATTTTGGACTCGATCCGGTTCGTTTTACAATTTCTCTGTGTCTTCGTGACTTTGTGTTCTATCCGAATTACGATGTCTCAAGGGATGATCCGGATCTTGAGGTCTTGGCGGTGCCGGTCCAGCCAGCTTTTGAATTCCTGGTTGATCCGGGTTTCGGTGACGATCTGCAGGACCTGCTCGCGTACTTCCCCGAACGGCGGGGCCACGCCCGCTTCCTTGACCAGGCGGGGCGCCAATTCCTCGTCGTAATACCGCTCGGCGTCCTCGTTCGTGACGATGACGAACGGTTTCACGTTGATCCGGATGAATTCCCTGAGCGCCGCCCGGCGGATCAGCAGTTCCCGCAACTCGTCCCGTCCGACTCCCAGGGCCTCCAGCAGGGCGCCCAGGGCGGCGTCTCCCCCGCTCTTCTCCGACAGGCGCCTCTCGTCCGCTTCGATGTCCAGGGTCTCCAGGCTCATGTCCAGGTAGTTCTTGAGGTCTTCCAGGATGATGGTCTGGTTGATCAGGTGCTCCAACGCCTCCTCGATCGCCGGCCCGTCAGAAACCGCCGCCAGCCTGCCCCGGGAGAGGCTGGCCTGGATCACCGCCTCCCGCAGAGTGATCGGGATGCCGCCCACGTCGGCGACCACCCGGTCATGGAGTCCGGCGTCCGTCTCCCGGGCCGTCAGCACGCCCCCCCCGCCCCACAGGGTGAGGGTCAGAAGCCAGGCCAGGAGTTGGGCGCGGGTCATTTTCATCAAAACGCGTGTCCTATGGCGATGAAGTACTGGTTGTCCTTGGCGTGGGGAATATCCTTGAGGGAAAAACCGAAGTCCACCCGGACCGGCCCGACCGGCGTCACCAGGCGCAACCCCAGTCCGACGTTGTGCGTGACCGCGTCCCAACTGATGGAGGAAGTGTCCTCGAAGACGTTCCCGACATCATAGAAGGCCGCCCCGCCAATGATCCAGGCGACCGGGAAGCGGAGTTCCACGTTTCCCAGCAGCATCGCGTTGCCGCCCGTGGGGCTGTAAGTCACCGGGTCGAACGGACCCGCTTCGTCCTGGGCATAGCCGCGCAGGGTGTTGGCGCCGCCGGCGAAAAACCGTTCGCTGATGGGCACGTCCTCGCCGCCGGAAATCTTGTGGATGAATCCCGCCCGCAACGACGTGGCCAGGGTCAACCGGCCCGGCAGCCGACGGTAGAACTGCTCCTGCAGAAAGAGCTTGACGAAGCCGGTCCCGGCCCCGAACAGCTTCGGCGACACCGACAACTGGATCGTGCGTTGCTGCCCCCGGGTGGGCTCGGCCAGGTCGTCGCGGGTGTCCTTGAGATAGCCGGCGGCCAGCGTGGTCAGGGTGATGGGCACTTCGTCGTCCTCGAGGGTGGCGGGATCGAAGTTTTCCTCCAGGTCGTAGTTGGTGATCTGCTCAAAGCTCAACCGGTAAAACCAGTTGGACTGCGGACCGGTCTGCACGCTGGACTGGGCGTTGAGGCTGAACCGGCGGCTGGTGAACGAAATCCGCTCGTACCGCTCGACGTAAAACGACAACCCGAGGGGGTACTGCCCCAGCAGCATGGAGTCCCCGAAAACCGCCCACTGACCGTAGACCTTCTTCTGGCTGGCCCGGAACTGGACCGCCATGCTGAGCGTGCGCCCCAGGAAATTGGTGTCCCGGAATTCCAGCAACCCCCGGGGCCCCTCGTACTCGTGGTAACCCAGGCCATAGCTGAAGGTGTATCGCGGCGCTTCCCGCAGCAGAAAGACGGCGTTGCAGGCCGCGTCGTGGCCGTATACCGCCGGGGCCCGGGCCATGACGTCCTCGAAGACGCCCGAGGCGTAGAGCCGGCTTTCCGCTTCGTTGAGAGCGTTCACGTCCAACGGGTCACCGCTCTTCAGACGGACCATCCGGTCCAGAGTCTCCGGCTGGGTCGCCCCGGACCCGATCACCACGAGGTTCTCCATGCGCAGGGGGCCCCGGACCCGGGGGCGCAATTCCAATTGGACCCGTCCCTCCGTTTCGGTTTCCTGCTGGTCCAGGCGATCCACCTGGTAGCCGTACCGGGAGAAGGCCTGGCTCAGGTCGGCGCTGACCGTCTCGGTCAGTTCACGGGTGTAAACCCGGTTGAGGTGGTACTCCAACCGCTCCTCGAAGAAATCGCGCACCTGTTCGTCCCGGAGCGGCGGATTCACGGTCACATCGGCCAACACCGAGCGTTCGCCCTCCTCGACCCGCGCCAGGACACGCCGCGCGGCGGACTCCGGCTCCTGGACCTCCGCCGTCACTTGGGCACTCCGGAAGCCCGCCCGCAGGTATGTCTGGCGCACGTCGTCCACGATCCGGCGAAGCTGGGCCTCGCTCGCGCCGGCGATCGCCTCCGGCAGCCCGGCGAGCCTTGCCAGGTCTCCCTCGGAGAAGTAGGCCAGCCCCTCGTAGTGGACGGGATACTGTTCCAGCCGGCGGAAGGTGACCTTGAAACGCACCTGGACCCGTTGGCCGTCCGGGCTCTCTTGGCGCTCCGACTTCACCTCGACGGCCCCGCCCTGCTTTTTCGACAGAAACGCGGCCAGGTCCCGGCGGCTGATCTCCTCGGCAAACGTCGACAAGTCCCCCAATCGGTAAAACGCCAGCGTTCCGGCCAGATCCTTCGAAGACACCGAGGCGCCCTCGATGGCCAGCTCGAGACGGGCGCCGGACTCCAGCACCGCCACGGGCGTGATCGTGCCGGCGGCCTCGTCCACCACGGTGAAGGACTCCAGCCGCACGGCCGGGTAGCCGTTCCGGGAGTAAAGCTGCCTGATTTCCCGGGTCAGTTGGTCGAGTGCTTCGGCGGAGTAGAAGACGGGCCTGTGTTTTCGAAGCACTCCGGCCACTCCGGGAAGCATCTGGCCGGACACCAGCTCCAGCTCTACGGGGCGCTGCCGGAACCGGCGCCCTTCCGTCACGCGGAGCAGGAGAAACCCGGCCTCGGCTCCGGTGCCGATGCCCGTCTGGACTTGTGCCTGGAGAAAGCCGTTCCGCTTGTACAGCTCCGTGAGCTTCTCCCGCACCTGCCGGAGGACTTCATCGGTCATCAGGCTGCGCTTGACCACGGGGGAGGCCTTGCGGAGCGCCTTGCGCTTGAAGAAGGTGACCCCCTCCGCCCGCACGCCGGCCAGGCGCCGGTAAGGCCGGAGACGGAACTGCAGCCGGGTGGCCTCGGCGGGACCATCGGCCGAGGCTTCGACCGACTCGAAGATCCCGACCTGGTAGAGATTCTTGATGGCGTCCTGGAGTTTGCGGGCGGTGAGCACGTCGCCGGCGGTGAACCCGGCGACTCCGCGCATGGCCTCGGGATCGAAGAGCAGCGGCTGGTCCGTCTCGTAGCGCAGCTCCACCTCGCCGACGCGGCGCCCGGCCTCCTCCGCCAGGGCCGGTCCGGCCATCAGACCGGTCCAGAGGACCATAATCAGCCAAGGTGTGAAGTTTCGGCCCACCGCCCGCTCCGCTCAAAACCGTTTCCGGAACCGGAAATCGATCCCGTAATAACCGTCCCGGTCCTCCGCGGCCACGACCGTCAGCCGCGGGGAGAGCCGGTACTCGATGAAGAACTGGTCCTGGCCGCTGTCGGTGACGCTCCGGGAGTAGACCACGTACAGGTCCTTGGAGATCTGCTTGCCGACGCTCACCTGGGCGCCCTGGTCGGCGGAACCGTTCTCGGAGTATGTGTCCACTGAGAACGTATCCACCCCGATGACCTTGGTGAACCGCTCCTGGATCGTGGCCGAGAGCATCTGCGACAGCAGGACGGACGGATTGATCGGCCGGTCCTGGCTGTTGCTGCGGTAGCCCGAGCCCGAATTGATATACCCGGTGGCGATGAGCTGGACCACGTCGACCGAAGGCAGGCTCGGCACCGAGGTGAAGCGGGTGCGCAAGCGGGAGAGCGGGCCCTCCAGGTTGATGGAGACGCGGTAATCCTTGATGTCGGCCGAAGCCTGCATATTGATCTGCGGATCGATCACGCTGGGGTTCAGGAACTGGAGGAGCCCCCGGTCCAGGGTGAACCGGTTGGCCCGGAACTTGAATTCCCCGGAGTTCACCAGCAGGATGCCTCTCACCAGAGGCTTCTCCATCGTACCCAAGACCTGCAGGTCCAGGCTGGCGATGGCGTCGATGGAGTCGGTCTCGATGACGATGGAGTGGTCGCCCTTGATGTTGAGGTTCAGCCTCACCGGCACCGCGATGGCCAAAGACTCCCCTTCGCCCGAGGTGAATTCGAAGTTGGCCAGGAGGGTGACGAACTCGACCAGGTCCAGCTTCTGGGCCAGCGAGGAGCGTTCCAGCCAGATGTTCCCGGAAAGGATCGAACTATCGGGAGTCCCCGCCAGCCTCAAATTGGCCGCGGCCTGGGTCAGAAATCCCTTCGGGATCGGCAAGTGCAGCCGCTCGGCGTCCAGGTTCAGATTCCAGCGGTGGGGCGAGAACCCGGACAGGAGGCAGTCGCCGCTCAGGATCATGGGGCCGTAGAGACTTTCCAGAGAGATCCGGCTGGCCCGGACGGTCTGGCTGGTCAAGTCCAGGGCGCCGTTGATCTTCTTGAAAACCAGGTCGGCGCCCCGCACCTTCACCGAGACGTCCTTCAGGCCGATCCGGCCGGAGAAGAAGGGATTCTTCGCCTCGCCCCGGACGGCGCATTGCACGTCGAACTTGCCGGCCGGCATGATCTCCGGCACGAACGGCTGGATCAGTTCAGCGCTGAGCACCCCGTTGAGGTGGGCCTGAACCTGCCCCAGCGGCATCACTTCGAGTTCCCCGCGCAGGCTCAACTGGTCCCCGTTGAGCTTCAGGCCGGTGTTCTGCAGCACCAGGCGTCCTTTTTCCAGAGCCATGAAAATCGAGGCCTGATTCTGGATGTTCAGATGCCGGAAGTCGACCCGAGTCTGGTCCAGCCTCGCGTTGAGCTCCAGCCGTTCCGGGGCGCCGAACGGGTAGGTGCAGAAGACGGCCCCCGAGACCACGCCCCGGATCTCCTCGGCCAGCGGCACCTTGAACTGGCGCAGAAACGGCTGCACCTGAATGTTGGCCAGCAGCAGGGTCGCTTCCAGGACGGGGCCGGCGGACCAGTCGAGAGATCCGTAAGCGTTGTAGAGGTTCTGGTTGTACGCGGTGCGGGTCGTGAAGGTCAGGCGGGCGTTTTCCCGGTGGCCATTGACCCACAGGTCGCCGAAAGGCTCGCCGTAGAAAAGGAGCTTGTCGGAGCGGAACTCCATTTCGATGGTTGGATCGAGGAGCGGCCCGGAAAAAGTGGCGCTTCCCCTGACGGCACCATTGAGACCGGCCTGCAGCCTGGCGGGCAGTTTTTCCAGGCGCAGCTCGCGGATGTCCGCCTTGAGCTGGATCCGCTCATCGGCGAGGTTGAGGGCGCCGGCCGCTTCCACCAGAAGGTCCGGCCCGCGCAGGCGAACCTGCTCCAGAGTCAGCCGATTCTGGGCCAGGCCGCCCTTGACGGTGAGCCCGCCAACGTCCTCTGACCAGACCTGGAGCGGGTGGATCGCGAGGTCCCACCCGCCGGTGGGGGAAGGGCCGTCGAACGCCTCCAGGGTGAGCCGGCCGCTCAGGTAGCCGTTCACGTATTCGGACGGCCGGGTCTGGCCGAGGTCGAGGTCCAGAAAATATAGAAACCGCTCCAGGCGGCGGTACTCGAATGCCGTCACGTCCAGGTCGAGCATGGCCACGCTGGTTTCCGGCTCCAGCTTCAGGTCTAGGTCCAGGCCGACCCGGGTCCGGCCGTCCTCGAGGCGGCCCTGCCGGATATGGATGGCGTTCCGGTCCAATTGGACGGGCACCAGGATGCGATCCCAACTGTAGGACCCGATGGTGACGCCGGTGATCTCGAGGGCGCCTTCGATCTCGGGAAAACTCCCTGCCAGGTGAAGCTTCCCGTTGAATTCAGTCTTGCCGTCGATCTCGACCTGGCCCAGTTTTTCCGTCAGTTTCGGCGACAGTTTGGCCAGCCGGGACACCAGGTCGCGGGCCTCCTCCTGCGCCGGGGCCAGGAGATGCAGCCGGTCCAGCCACAGCTCCGAACCGGCCACCCGGCCGTCGGCCTCGACCAGGAGGCCCTCGCCGAAGGCCTGCACCCCCGTGAAATGGATCCCGGTCCCATCGAGCCGGACCCGTCCCCGCACGAACTCGCCCCGATAGGTCTCGTCGCCCTTGGGCAGAAGGACGGTGAAGCTGGCGATCTGGCCGTCCCATTCGACCAGGGGGGCGCCTCCCCGGAAGGGGATCTCGACCTTGAGCGAGCCTTCCGCCAGCCCGTCCACCGGGCGTTTGACCAGCTCGCCCTCGCTGAGGAGGCCAAGGTCCAGGCCTCTGATGGCGCCCGCGAAGGCCAGCCGGTTCAAGGCGGGGTCGATCTCCCAGCGGCCCTGGATCGACCCGCCCCGGTCCAGGCCGAGGTGGAAATGGTCGAGTGAAAATCCGTCCGGCGCGGATGTGATTTTACCCGCGAGTCCATGGAGGTTGAGCTTGTTCACGACAAGCTTGGGGGCGGAGATCTCTCCCGCAAGCCGGTCCAACACCTGGCCATGCCCGGCGGCGTTCACGCCGAACTTCACCTCGCCGGCCAGAGAGACTGGCAGCGTCCCCCAGAAAGGCGCCAGCCGCGCCAAATCCACTCGTCCGTGCCCGGCCACCTCGTACGTCAACTCATCTCCCATGGCAAGGGAACCGCTCCCTTGCCAAGCCAGGGGTTTCGACTCGATTCGGAACCGGGACACCATTAATCTCTCGTTTTCCCAGATACCGCTAGCTTCGATCCGGTCAATGGCCGCCTGACGCTCCCCGGAGCCGAGAGCCAATCCGCCCAGGGCCAGGTCCAGCAGGCAACGCCCTTCGGCCACGGGCTGGCTGAAGGTGAAGTTGAAATCGTCGGTGGCGAATTCCAGCGGGATTTCGAGCTCGTTGAGCCACACCCGGCCGCCCGTGACCTGGAGCCGCCGGAGGCGCACCTTGACCTCGCTGTCGGCCGCTTTCTCGGGCCGGCGCAGGTCCGCCGCCGGCAAAAACAACCGCAACTCCACCCCGTCGAGCTTGATGGACTGCGGCTCCAACCGGCGCGTCCACAGTTCGTTCAGACTGAATTTGAGGTCGAAAGACGGCACGCGGCCCCACAGGGATCCGCCGCGGCTGACCACCACCAGGTCCCGGCCGCGCACATACCCGTGCCACAGGGAGAAGTCCCATTCCCGAACCAGCAGTTGGATCGATTGTTCTTCGAGGAGGTACCGGTTGAGATGATGGAGCGCCAGCGTCTTGAACAGTTCGCTGTGATAGAACAATCCCAGGCCCCCGAGGCACAGGAGGCCATACAGACCGAGCCTCAGGGAAAGGCGACGCAAGATGGGGCTTTTCTTCTTGGCCACACCCGATCAGTTGGGAACTTCCTGCGTGGGGGGCGGGATTGGCGCCGGCTCGACCAGCCGGGCGACCCGGCGCCGGCCCAGAGTGAACAGGTAGCTGCCCACGCCAAGCAGGGCCAGGAACACCAGCATGCCCACGCCCAGTTCCAGGAGGTGGTGTTTCATGAAGTACTTGATATAGTCTTTGAAGATGACCGCCAGCACCCCCCAGGTGCCGTACCGGATGAGGCGGCCGATCATGGTGGCGATGATGAACCGGGAATAGCGGAATTTGAGCACCCCGGCGGTCAGCACGAACAGCTTGAAGGGCATCGGAGGGGGAATGACGCAGGGAATCAGGATGGCCCAGATGTCGTACTTCCGGAACCAGGTCCGGATCCGCTCCACCCGTTCCGGGGAGAAGCGCCGGGTGAGCAGGACGCCCTCGCCTTTCCGGCCCATCGTGAACAGGATCAGCGAGCCGAGCACCGAACCCGCGGCGCTGATCAGGACAAAGTACGGCATCATCGAGGATTTGATGATGGAGAAGTAAACCACCAGAAAATCGTTTCCTTCCGGGATGGAGAGGAACGAAGAATCCCCCACCGCCACCAGGCCCAGAATCAGGCCGGACACCAGCGGATTCGCGTTCTCGGCGTAGCTGATCAGATCCTGGGCCGTGTCCCGGACGAACGTCTTGACGGTCTTGAAATTGAATCCGACCAGCAGGGCCAGGATCACCACCAGCGCGAGGGCCAGGTATCGTTTCCGGAAATATCTCGTCGTGCCGTTTTGTCCCATGTCTCCTTTCACCTTAAACCGCGTCGAACTGGGCCAGCTCCGGGTAGGCGCTTTTTTCCTTGCCCGGCCGGAAGTAGATCACCACGTGGCCGGTCCGGCCGACGATCTCGCCTTGCAGACGGCCGGCCAGCGCTTCGATGAGCTTGTCTTGCTGCTCCGGGATGTTTGTCAGGAGCCGGACCTTGATCAGTTCCAGCGAAGCGGCGGTCCGTTCGATCTCCGCGACGAGTGCCTCGGTCAGGCCCTCCTTGCCGACGCTGACCACCGGTTTGAGCCCATGGGCCCTGCCTTTCAAGTATTTCCTGGCTTTGGACTGGAGCATCCCGCCCTCGAAAAGTAAAGACTTTTAAGTATAGCCAATTCGTCAAGCTGAATCAATGATTAGTTTTGTGGCCCATTTCATGGTAGAGCTGCTCGAGCTGCCGGCCGATGGTGGTGTAGTTGAACTTCTCTTCCACCAGCCGGCGGGCTTCCCGGCCGAGGTTCGCGGAACACTCCCGGTCCTGGATCAGGTAGCAGACGCTCTCGGCGACCGACTCGTCGGTGTTGGCCACGATGGCATGGTTCCCGTCCACCAGGTCCATGCCGGCGCAGGCCAGCTCCGAGGCCACGATGGGCTTGCCCATGGCCATGGCTTCCAGCGTTTTCACCCGCATCCCCAAACCCAGCCGGAGAGGCGCCACGATCACCCGGCACCGCGCCAGGTACGGGCGGATGTCCGGAACGAAGCCGGTCACGGTGATGTCGCTCCGTTTCCGCAAGGCGTCGAACTCAGGTGGCGGGTGGATGCCGATCACGTAAAAGTGTGCTTCCGGAACGCGCTCCTTGATCTGCGGGAAGATCTTCTCGGTGAAGTGAAGCACCGCGTCCACGTTGGGATAGTGGTGGTATGCTCCGAAAAAGCCGATGGCAAAGGGTTCCGGCTCGATCTCGGGCATCGGCGCGAAATACGACGTATCCACCCCGTGCGGTAGCACCGTCATCCGCTCGACCGGCAGGTACCCATGCAGGGCGTCCGCTTCCAGTTGGTTCATGCAGATCACCCGGTCCACTTTCCGCAGGATTTCCAGCTCCCGCTTCATCATCTGCAGCGAGTTGTAGTAGGTCTTGATTTTCTGGATCGGGCTGTTCAGCAGGGGGATGTTCTTGCGGTACGAGAGGAAGTTGACCTCGTGTTCGGTCAGAAGGGTCGGCACGCCGGTCACGTAGGGCAGGAAGACCCCCATCTGGACGTACTCGAACTGGACCAGGTCGAACTTTTCCTTTTTGAGCAGCTTCTGCAGCTTAGAGCGGAATTCGGACGAGTGGTAGTCGATGAACGGTTCGAAGGGGTACCAGTAAAACGGGCGGCGGTCCATCATCGGAACGACGTACAGTTTGTGGCAGATCCGCTTGAGCTCCTGGATGCGGGAATCGTCGTCGGTCCGGTTCTTGAAGGTCAGCAGGGTCAGTTCATGATAGCGGTGCAGGTAGTGAAACAATTCATATATACGGCTGCTTCCCCCGTGCAGTCCACGGCCTGGCAGGTAAGCGCTGAGCACCAGTATCTTCATTCAAATCACCCGGGGACTCATTATAGCTTAGAAACCGGGCGCGGCAAGCACTATTGCGCCTTGAAACTTTTTCCAGGAAAGGGTATCCTTAGTTTGAATAAAGCGTGGGCTCATGATCCGTTACGAAGACATCGAGGAGAAGCTGCTGAAGAGTTACCCGGGGGGGGACGTCTCGCTGCTCCAGCGCGCGTATATATTCTCCGCCAAGGTCCATGCCGACCAGCGCCGAAAGTCCGGCGAACCCTACCTGTCGCACCCTCTGGAGGTGGCCAACATCCTGGCCGACATGGGGCTTGACGCCGTGGCCGTATCCGTCGGCCTGCTGCACGACGTGATCGAGGACACTTACGCCGACCTGGACAGTTTGCGGGAGTATTTCGGCGACAACGTCGCCGCCATCGTCGACGGCGTCACCAAGATCAGCCAGATCCCCTTCACCTCCACCGAGCACCGGCAAGCCGAGAACTTCCGCAAGCTCCTGCTGGCCATGAGCAACGACGTGCGGGTGATCCTGGTCAAACTGGCCGACCGGCTCCACAACATGCGCACCCTGCGGGCGCTTTCGTCCGAGCAGAAGGAACGTATCTCCAGAGAGACGCTCGACATCTACGTACCCATCGCCAACCGGTTGGGGATCGGCAAGATCAAGGGCGAGTTGGAGGACCTGGCCTTTTTCTACCTGGAACCGGACAAATACCAGGAGATCGTCGCCCTGGTCGAGAAGCACCGCGCCGTCGGGGAGAAGCAGCTCCGCGAGGTCAAGGACAAACTGGCCCGGATCCTGGCCGAGCACGAGATCCCGGTCGAGTTCCAGAGCCGCATCAAGCGCGTCTCCAGCATCTCGGCGAAAATCAAGCGCCAGAAGATCACCTTCGACCAGGTGTACGACTTTCTGGCCCTGCGCACCGTCACCGACACCGTCTCCAACTGCTACACGATCCTGGGCACGGTCCACAACACCTGGAAACTGGTGCCCGGCCGGTTCAAGGACTTCATCGGCCTGCCCCGGGCCAACGGGTACCAGTCCGTGCACACCACCATCATGACGGACACGGGGCAGCCGGTGGAGATCCAGATCCGCACCCGCGAGATGCACCGCATGGCGGAGGAGGGCATCGCCGCACACTGGCTTTACAAGGAGGGGAAGTTCAACCAGGAGGACACCGACCAGCGTTTCCAGTGGCTGCGGCACCTCCTGGAGTGGCAAAAGGAGGTCCAGGACCCGCACGAGTTCATCTCCAACCTCAAGATCGACCTGTACCCGGACGAGGTGTACACCTTCACGCCGCTCGGCCGGGTGATCATTTTGCCGAAAAACGCCACGGCGGTCGATTTCGCCTACGAGATCCACACGGACATCGGCCACCGCTGTGTCGGGGCGAAAGTCAACAAGCGGCTGGTCCCGCTCAAGACGCCGCTCCGGAACGGCGACATCGTCGAGATAATCACCGCCAAGGACCACCACCCCAGCCGCGACTGGCTGAGCTTCGTCAAGACGTCGCGGGCCCGGAGCAAGATCCGGCAGTGGCTCAACAAGAACGAGAAGATCCAATCGATCGAACTGGGCCGGAAAATATTGGAAAAGGAGGCCTTGCGCTTCAAGATCTCTCTCAAGAACGTGCTCGGGCACGCCGACCTGGAACGCCAACTGATGGACCAGGGGGTCCACCGTGCCGAAGAGCTGTTCTCCCAGATCGGGTTCGGCAAGGTGTCGGCCCGGCGGTTTCTGGAAAACCTGCTCCAGGTCGCGCCCCAACCCGATGAGGCCAAGGAGGCTCCGTCCGCCCTGAAGTCATTCGTCCAGGACGTGCTGCACATCGGCAGCAACAAACTGCTGGTGGACGGGATGAGCGACATCCTGATCACCCGGGCCAAGTGCTGCAGCCCCATCCCGGGCGAAGGCGTCGTGGGCTACATTTCCATGGGGCGCGGCATCATCGTCCATTCCCAAAAATGCCGCAATCTCGAGGACACCCTCATCAACCCGGAGAAGCGGATCGAGGTCACCTGGAGCAAGGCCCAGAAGGGAGAAACGTACCCGGTTTCGCTACTCATCTACACCGACGACCGGAAGGGCATGATCGCCGACATTTCCAACAAAATCACCAAGATGGACGTCAACATCCGCGATTTCCGGGCGCATGCCACCGGAAACCGGCAGGGAGTCTTCAAGGTGGTCCTGGACGTGCAGGACCTGCAGCAGTTGGATAAGATTGTGAGGGTGATCCGCGCGATCAAGAACGTCCGGGAAGTGGAACGTCTTGACAAGAAACAGTGAGCGGACCGGTCAGGCCTGCGACTTGGCGCGGATCAGCGGTTTCTGGACGGCGCCGGAGCGGAGGCAGCGCGTGCACACGCGGATCCGCTGCACGTCCCCCTTCACGGTGGCGCGCACCTTGTGCAGGTTGGGCTCGAACCGGCGGTGGGTCACGTTATGCGCATGGCTGACGTTATGGCCAAAGATGGGTTTCTTGCCGCAGATTTCACAGCGCTTGGACATGATTCCTCCGAAAACGTTCACTCCACAAAGGGCGGCATTGTAACGGACCGGCCCGCGCTTGTCAATCCTTTTCTAAACCTTTCCCCGGGTGTTGCCATGGCGATGAGACATTTCCCGCGCGTGAACACTGTCCTGCTGATGGTTTGGAGCTGCCTGGCTCTGACCGCTTCGGGGGCCGGGGGCGGCGCCCCCGCCGGGAACTGGCCCTACCGGCCATGCGCGCGGGCCCGCGCGTACCTCTACAACCTCGACAACGGCCTCCTCGGGCGTCATGCCATCGTGCGGAGCGTCAAGTTGGCGTAAAAACGCAGGCCACCAAGGCACCAAGGGAAATAACCTTTTATAGTGCATTGGTCTCCCTTCGCGTCCTTGGCGCCTTCGCGGTTCTGATCATCTTCATCGCGGCCTTGGTGCCTCCGTGCCTTGGTGGCCAATTGACCGGGCGGCTGGACATCGTTTGGCGACGCAAAGACGCTCCGCTGGAAATCAAAGTGCTGGCGGTGCCTGACCAGAGATCAATCGTGTCTCTCTTTGGGCGATCGCAAAGCCATATGCGACCTGGTGGCATATTCGCCGTTCTTCTCACTGGAATTATTGTTGTGAGCGCGGGGAGTCTTCATTACAATGTCTGTACTGCGTAAAGGGTGGAGGTGGCGATGGGCGAGAAGCGTCGCCTGGGGTCATGGAAGGAGATCGCGGCCTATCTGGGTTGGTCGGAACGGACCGCCCAGCGGTACGCTCGTGAGAAAGGCCTGCCAATCCACAAGATGGACGGGCTCTGCAGCCGGGTCTACGCGTTCGCCGAAGATCTGGACCACTGGCAGGCCCGGAGCGAGGCGGCCGCGCAACCGTTTTTCACCCTCGTCGTCATCCGGGGCGAGAACGCCGGAACGCGCCTGTCCCTCGACCGCTCGGCCGTGACGATCGGGCGTTCCTTCGAATGCCGCCTCCAACTCGACGAGCCGGGCGTCAGCCGGCTCCACGCCAGGCTCACCCACGCGGACGGCGCCCTCCGGCTGGAGGACTTGGGCAGCAAGAACGGCACCTTTCTCAACCACCAGCCGGTGACGGAACCAACTCTGTTGCAGGAAGGCGACCGGATCGGGCTGGGGCGGGTGGTGGAACTGCGTCTGGATCGCTCCGATATCGGGATAGATATCGGCGTGGT
>ERZ1645192.2034-NODE-2034-length-16785-cov-10.388045_pt1 | contig 16785 bp, 10 predicted proteins | sample MGYA00575354_ERZ1645192 | MGnify/ENA primary metagenome ERZ1645192 (study PRJEB40844, sample SAMN11349763) | freshwater sediment metagenome | isolation source: river sediment | host: Sediment | place: India: Faizupur Khadar , New Delhi | collected 2017-02-21 ... | reverse complement strand
CCCCGTCGGCGAGCGGACTGCCCAACAATCATGTTATAGCCGACAATCTTGTCAACCCGACCGATTCACCGCAGACGGTCACCTATAGAGTTACTCCCGTAAGTCCGGTTACAGGATGCCACGACGGACCTTCGACAGATATTGTTGTCACTGTCAACCCGACACCAAGGGCGATTCCTGTGAATCTCAATCCGGCTATTTGTTACGGGGAAGAAACGGCCATCAGGCTCGAATCACCCACTGTCATGACTTCGGGAGTGATCAGGTTTGACTATAGTATAGCTGTTCCGTCGGGAGTAGTGGCAGGAAGTCCTGATACCGGTGTCGGAATGATGCCGGGAGACATATTGTCGTTAAAGTACAGTAATACTTTTGACACAGTTCAGTCGGTATTCTTCAGCATAACGCCGAAAGTCGACGGGCTTGCCTGTCAGGCCGGCAATCCGGTCATTCAGGAAGTTCAGCTTCATCCCAGGCCGGTCAGGGGTATCACTATTCTTGAACCTTTCACCTGTGAAACCAGTGTGGGTCTTGCAACCCTGAGGGCCGATATTTCAAAAGGCGCCGGACCGTATTCAGTAAGCTGGGGTGGTCCGGTTGGGTACACGATGGCAGATTCCCTGGTTATAACACATCTCTATGCAGGATACTATTGGCTTGATGTAACTGATAATATTGGCTGCAAGGGTGATTCGTCAATTAACATTGCCAATCTGAGCGCCAGTCCGAGGATTATTCCGATTCCGGTTCTTCCCAATATACATGTTTCATGTCCGGGCGGGAATGACGGGTCGGCAAGAATATTTGTCAGGGAGGGCATCACCAGTCCATATTCATACTGGTTTATCCGTGATGGAGCGGATACTCTTTACACCGGCATCTTCTCTGATATTTATTCTTCTTCTGACCCGACGACATTCAAGGTATGCGAAAACCTTACCGCAGGTATTTATACTCTTATTATAAGGGATGTTAACGGATGTGAAACCACAAGGCAGGCAGAGCTTCGGGATCCTGAGCCCATACAGGTAAGTATGAGTTCCAGTGATTACATGGGGGCGAATATCTCATGCCGGGGATACAGCGATGGTTTTGCAGAAGCCAGTGCATCAGGTGGTACTTCCCCTTATACTTATTTCTGGTATCCCGGGTCGGGGACACTTACTGTAAGCAACAATACAAGCAGGCTCGACAGCATTCCTTCGGGCAAGTATTATGTGCTGGTAACTGATTTCATGGGATGCACAATGACCGACAGCATAACTCTGACCGATCCTCCGGGAATGGACCTTGCCTCATTCGAACTTTCGCATAGTAACGACAATGCTTTCAATATCTCATGCAATGGAGCAAGCGACGGTTATATAAAGATTGAAGTTGCCGGGGGATCAGGAAATTATACATATCTGTGGGAAGGTCCCGACGGATATTCAGCTGTAACAAAGGCTATAAGCGGGCTTAAGGCAGGCACCTATACCTGTACGGTAACGGATATCAACGGTTGCGTACTTACTCCCAGGCCCGAGTACACGCTTACGGAACCTGCACCACTGATGATCACCCATTCATTGTCAGTTTCGGCTGATGGTTCCTTCAATATCAATTGTGCCGGAAGTACGGGATGGGTTGATGTTACAGTTTCAGGGGGAAGTGAGGGCTCTTACACCTGCGTGTGGAGTACTTCCGACGGTTCCGGCATAGTTGCCGGTGCTCAGGATCAGAACAGTCTTACAGCAGGTAGTTATCACCTCAGGGTAACAGATGCAAATGGTTGTGTCGCCGAGACGGACTTCAATCTTACCGAACCTCCTGCCCTGGTAACAGTATTAACTCCAGGCCACATCACCTGCCAGGTATCAGGTTTCAATAACGGGTCAATAGAGACGGAAGTCACGGGAGGGATTGGGCCCTACACATATTTGTGGTCGAACGGCGAAGTTACACGGGATATTTCCGGACTTACCCATGGAATGTACAGGGTAGTCGTTACCGATGCCAATGGTTGTCATAAATCCGACAGCATATTAATCGAAGATCCCCCGCCCCTTACCTACGAGCCCGTTATTTCGGATTATAACGGATTCAATATTACCTGTTACGGCAGATCCGACGGTTTCATTCAGATCAATCCCACCAGCGGAACTCCTCCATATATCTTCTCATGGGAAGGTCCTGATGGGTTTGCATCGGTAAGCAGCAGCATTTCAGGACTGAAGGCGGGAACTTACATCCTTAATATTGTCGACAGCAAGATGTGCACAGTTACCGATACTATTTATCTTGAAGAGCCGGGAAACCTGGGTATTGATGTAATGACCTCGGAGAGTCTTACCGGAGGTTACAGTATCAATTGTGCCGGTGGGAAAACAGGTTCAATATCGGTCGAAGCCTTCAACAATGCCGGCAGTGTCGATTATCTATGGTCGGATGGAGAGGTTGGGAGGAACCGCAGCGGTCTCATGGCAGGTTATTACAAAGTTATAACAATCGATTCAAACGGTTGTACGGCAGATACTACAATTGCTCTTTCGGCTCCCGATTCAATCTCGGTTTTATTTTCCATAACACAGCCGCAATGCACTGATATGCCGGATGGCCGGATAATATCCGCTGTAAGCGGTGGTGCAGTCTCAGCTTATTCATATCTTTGGTCTGACGGTTCCACAACACCCGATATTACCACGGCGGTAAGCGGTGTGTACACCCTTACCGTTACGGATGCAAACGGCTGCAGTGTAATCAGTTCTGTAACAATTAAACCGGTGAATGATTTGTGTCTTGAGCTTCCGAATGCGATCTCACCGAATGGTGATAACATAAATGATCTCTGGAACATTGGTCTGAGGGAACTCTATCCTGAAATGGAGGTGACCATATTTAACAGATGGGGAGAAGCAATATGGAAGTCGGCAAGGGGATATCCTGTTCCCTGGGACGGGAGGAGTAACGGTAACCTTCTGCCCATGGATTCTTATCACTATATAATTGATATGCATAACGGGAGGAAGCCGGTTATAGGCACCATAACCATTGTGAAATAATTAACGGAAACTGAATTGAGGAAACTGGCTTTGATATCGGCTTTTATACTCTGCTCCGGGTTCGTATCGGGGCAGCAGCTGCCGTTATACAGTCAGTATCTTTACAACAAGTTCCTTATAAATCCTGCCGTGGCAGGCAGCGATGGTTATACAAGTTTCAATCTTACTGCCAGGGAGCAGTGGATAGGTTATTCAGGTGCTCCCAGGACATTTTCCTTCAGCGGTCAGGGGCGCATGCTAAAGAAAAGTTACAATCTGAGACAGACTTCAAGGGGGAATGCATACAGGCCCAAGACTGACGGAAAAGTTGGGCTGGGGGGCTATGTTTTCAGCGACAAGAACGGCATTGTGCAGCGCACAGGTTTTCAGGCATCATACGCTTATCACATGTGGGTCAATGGAAGCACTCAGTTATCCATGGGTCTTGCAGTAACCGGGTATCATTTTAAGATAAATGAGAAGGAAATTGTTTTTGAGGATCCAAGCGATCCGTGGTTGAACAATGAACTTCGCAGGGGAGTGTTTGTTACGGATGCTGATTTCGGTCTTTATGTGCTTAATCCAAGGTACAATGTCGGATTTTCAACCCAGCAGTTGTTCGGAGCGGCTGCCAAAATAGGAAATGAAGCTTACCGGAATTACAGCATGGACAGGCATTATTACCTTTTCGGATCATATTACTTTAATGTTGCTGACAGAACGGAATTGTCTCCATCAGCGCTTGTAATGATGTCGGAACAGATGAAGCCCATGGCTGACCTTGGTCTCACCTGCATATACGACCAGAGAGTATGGGCAGGTCTGTCGTACCGGACCAGCAAAGCTCTCATAGCGAATTTCGGGATTACCTATACCAATATACACATCGGATATTCTTTCGACTTCACCTTTCAGGAGATACAGCGTATCACCTATGGCACGCATGAGCTTACTGTTGCAGTAAGGTTTGGCGACAGCGCACGTAAGTACCGCTGGCTGGATCGTTATTAACAGCTTCCGGAATCCGTTCAGGGATGTGTGGTGATCAGTTTTTCCTTTCAAGGAAATAAACAAGCGAACTGCTTCTTTCTTTATCTGACAAGGACTTAAGTGCAAAAAAAGATCCCTTTATCATGCCTTTCAGAAATGGTATCGGTGATTGACGGTTTTTCTCACTGAGAGCTGATATATAAAAGACATCGAGGGGAAGCGGTTTGATATTTCTGACGATAAAACCCTCCTTTTCAGCAAAGAGACGAAAAGTTCCGGGTTTAAAGTGCCACAGATGCCGGGGGACATCCCAGGCAGCCCATTCCTTACCGTAATGACGGGAATCATGTGAATTGCAGTTCGGCAGAGCTGCTATGCAGATTCCCCCTGGTTTTAATAGTCTTTTTATCTCGGAAGCATAATCTGAAGGCCTGTGAAAATGTTCAAGGACATGCCACATGGTGATGCAGTCGAAGCCGGCTTGCGGCAGCCGGGAAATTCCGGAAGGATCCAGTACATCAATTGAGGCATGAGCTTTTGCAAATTCCCTGGCTTTCACATTAGGCTCAATACCTGTGACCTTCCAGCCGTTCTTCTTCATCGTTCCTGCAAAATAGCCAGTTCCGCAACCTATGTCGAGTAGATCTCCTCCGGTGGTGCCTGTACTCTCCTCAACCATTCTTCTTTTCCTGTCAAGCATAATGTTCCTTGCCTGAAGGTAGACCCTGTTCACAAAACCTTTGGCCTTGTCGTCGTGGGATACGTAATCATCAGAGTCGTAATACCTGCCTGTTTCCTCTTCCCTGGGAGGGTTATTTGTAAAAACAAAACCGCACTGAGAGCATTTGTACAGGTCGAAGTCCTCCCTGCTCACAAGGTAGTCGGTGCATGTGAGATAGCGTGAGGGCTCGTCTGATGAGCATAAGGGACAGATTGAACCGGTCTTCATCCCTCACTGTTTTTTCTTTCTGACGAATCCGAAGGCGAAATATCCTGCTGCCAGGAGGATCAGGATTATTGAGCTGGCCAGCGACACCCTGTTGCCGTTTATATAGGTCGACGGTTCGAAAACGAACCTGATCTGGTGGCTTCCTCCCGGAAGGACCATAGCCCTCAGAACGTAGTTAGCCCTGAAATGATCACTCTTGTTCCCGTCGATATAGCAGATCCATCCCTCGGGATAGTAAATATCCGAAAAGACGGCAAGTCTTTCTCCTCCCGCATCATATCTGTATTCCAGCTCGTTGGGCTGGTATGACAACAGTTCAATCCGGTCGCCTTCCGAAGCTACGTATTGGGCTGAACTGATATAATCATTGAATTTTGAGTCAATAACAGCTTCTGTTGCAGGATTGATTGTTTTCAAAGCAGCAAGTTCCTCATTTGCATTTGCAGCAATTATTGGTTTCTCAACGAACCAGGCATTTCCGAGGGCATTGGGATTCATCACCGGCGGCGACTGGGGATCTACAATGATATATTTAGTATTGAGCATGTTAAGAACCGTAGTATTGTTGAATACTGGTATCAGGTGGTCTGTCAGTTCTTCAACAGTCCTGACCTGTCCGGCATTCTGAAAGGCGTTCTGGAACATACCGAGTTCACGGCTTATTGCCGAGTCGATCAGTTCCTGGTATCTTTTCAATTTGGCCCCGTGATATCCTCCAATTGATTTATGGAACCAGGAGGTGGGGGAGTTGTCGTTAAAAACTGATGTTGTAAGGTTAAGTACACGTTTGTATGACTGGTCTTTAAGTATTTCATTGTCTGCAACACCCGGGGTGAATGATTTCTGGATCACTGAAGGTCTTTCAAAACGGTCGGCTGAAAGATATCTTTTTCCTGCTCCCCAGAGATCGAAGAGTATAAGGGCTCCAAGAAGAAGTGTTGCATATTCCTTTTTCACCTTTCCCGCGACAAATGCGAAAAGTGTTCCGGCGCCAAGCAGGATTAGAAGAAGCGACCTGAAGCTGTCGGCCCTGAGCAATTCTCTGCGATCGTTTATAAGAGCATTTTTAAGCCAGTCGGGATATTCGCTTTCCATGGGATTAAGGAAGGAACCTGCGATTCCGGGGAAGATAAGAACAAGCAGAACAATTCCGCCGGTAATTGCCGAAGCCAGTTTTAAACCGTATAGCAAATCTTTTTTAGGGAGAAAGCCGGTCAGGTAATTTTTGAGGGCAAGGAAGCCGAGGAGCGGAATGCTGAACTGGGCTATAACCAGGGTCATTGTTACTGCCCTGAACTTATTGTAGCCAGGGAAGAAATCGATGAAGAAGTTGGTGAAGGGCATGAAATTCTTACCCCACGACAGCATCAACGACAATAGTGTGGCTGCCAGGAGCCACCATTTTTCCCTTCCCTTTACAACTATCAGTCCGAGTACGAAAAGGAAGATCACTATTGCACCCATGTAATGAGGGCCATCGGTGCCGGGTTGGGTTCCCCAGTATTTCATCATCTGGTTTACGTAATCGGATGCATTATTCTGCCTGAGAGCCTTAACTGTTTCCGAATCCCTTTCGAATGGTTTCGATGATCCTCCCTTATAGTTGGGTATCAGCAGGTTCATGGTTTCATCGACTCCGTAGCTCCAATATACTATATAGTCCCTGTCGAGCCCGGCCGACACATTCCTGTGGTCCGACTGCAATTCAGATTTGCCTCTTATAGAGTGTTTTCCATACTCCCTCACTGTATTGAGGCTGGCGAAGTTGATCCCGGCAGCAAGAACTACCGGGACAAGCATAATAAGAGATGTCCTGAGAAACCGGAGCAGGGTCTTTTCCTTCAGCGACCAGATGAATTCGGTTATGATGAATACAAGTATTATTATAGCGGCATAATAGGTTATCTGAAGGTGGTTTGCAATTATTTCAAGTGTAAGGAAGAAAGCAGTTATCAGGGCTCCCCTTATTGCATCGCGCCGGTAAGCATACCATACACCTCCGATAACCGGAGCCATATATGCCAGTGCAATAGCCTGGGTATTATGTCCGGCCGCCAGTATCTGGAAAAGGAATGAAGAAAACCCGTATGCAACTGCACCGGCTATTGCAAGCCACTGGTTAAGACCGAACAGCAGAAGCATCAGATAGAATCCCGCCATTGACAGGAAAAGGACCGAAACAGGCATTTTAAAGATCCTGAGCACAGTATCGGCATGTTTGAAAAGGTTACCGGGATACTTTGTTGAAATCAGGTAAGCAGGCATCCCACTGAATATTGAATTTGTCCAGAGAGGTTCCTTTTTGAATTGTTCACGGTAATCCCTTATTTCCTTCGAGTTGATATTGGACACGGTAGTGTCGTTGGCCCTAAGCACCTTTCCTTCGAGTACCGGGTAGAAGTACGCGAATGCAAGAAGGGTAAAAAGCGCCAGTGCAACAATGTGGGGCAGAGCTGGTTTGATCTTATTTTTAATTTCCATGATCAATGGTATATCTGACAAAATTACCTAATTAACCTGTATTTTAGAGGTCTGATACGGACATGCCTCTAAATTTCTTTCTCTGAGTCTTTCAGCGACCGCAGGTTTGCCCCGAGCTTACTTACATCGGACCACTTTCGTACCAGTCCTTTTAAAGCCTGAAGTTCATCCTTTTCGTAGAAGTTAAAAAGGTAAAGCACAAAAGGAAACACGACGAGGCAAAGGGTTTTCAGAAGAAGGCGCGGCACGACACTTATATCGTTTAACGCGAGCCCTGCGAATGAAAGGACAGCTCCGGTTAAGAACAGCGTTATCACTTTCCTGTGCTCGTAGGGTATAAAATACTCCTTCTGTGAGCTTTGGTAGTTCAGGCGCCAGTAAACAATTTGAGTCACAAGAGTTGCCACAGCGGTGCCAAAAATATTCCACAGCGGAATAAGCAGAATGTTGAGCACAATATTAAGAACAGCAGAGATTACTACATTGATCCCTATTACCCTTGAATTTCTTTTTATTAGAAGTCCATAACTGGTAGTCTCCCTCATATTCACAAAGAAAACCGAAAGAGCAAGGATGGGAACCACAATCCATGCGCTCCAGAAACTGGTCGATCGGGTTATTACCTTCAGGATTTCGTAAGAGAAAAGTGAAACGGCAATGATGCCAAGCATCAGGACGTATGATGAATACAGCATCGACTTTTTGTAGAATAAATGATTGTCGGAGGTGTTCATTTTTTTCAGGACCATGGGAGTGAGGGCCATCTTTATAGAATCGACAATGACAAGTTTCAGTACAGATGCTATTTTGTAGGCCATGGTATAGACGGCCACAAATTTCAGGAGAGCCATTGTGTTCAGGGCGTACCTGTCGATAGCTGTCAGGACTGCTGAAGCAAAATTTGCAAGAAGGAGAGGGTATCCGAAGCGGCTCATTGACCTGAACAGGGCAGCGTCGAAGTAAGGTTTGCTGTTCCTGATTGAGTAAGGGGCAAGCAGGATGATAAAGAACAGATTTCCAATCACCTGTGCGAGATAGATCCCTGAGATTCCCATCCCTCTCACTGTGATGAGGTAAATCGTAAGTCCAAGGACGGTGATCAGTTTAAGAAGGTTGGCGACCGAAAAGAGAACCGATCTGGCCTGGACCCTCATAAGGGTGTTTATAAGATTGTTTATGGCCTGAAGGGCGGAGGAAATGATCAGAAGTTTTATTGCATCCGTCATGACATCCGTGTCGAAGATGGCTCTTGAAAGAGGTTTGCCGGCCGGTATCAGGAAGGTGCAGAAGAGGATGCTGATAAATATCTGGAACAGCAGCGACATGAAAAAAATTCCCTTTCGGTTTCCGGAGTAATCCTTGTCCCAGTACCATCTCATCATGCTCTGGGGAAGTCCGGAGGCCATAAGAGAGATCAGGATAAGGCCCGAGATGTCGAGGACAGCAATTATCCCGAAATCATCCACCGAAAAGTATCTGGGATTGGTATAGAGGGGGATCAGAAGAAAGCCCACAACCTTGACGGCTATGTTTCCCAGACCGTATACAATACTGTCCCTGAAGGATGTCTTGACGGAATTCGGCATTGTCGCTTATCTCAAGACCGGAACTTCATCAGCCAGTTCCGGCCGCGGAGTGATTCAGATAATTTTCCTGCTAAGATACCAAATACAGCGAAAGATCGGTCTGCTGCATCATCAATGCTTTTTCTTATTTTTACATTGAACCAGATAAACTGAAAATCCATGTTCATCAAGGCAGGCGATCTGAAATCCTCAGATTACAATGGCATACCTGAAATGGCTGCCTGGAGGCTCCATTCCGACATATCCGGTATACTGGAACCTTTTCTGAAGGGCAAAAGGAAGGTTCTTGATTTCGGATGCGGGCAAGGAGCTTTTTCGCAGCGAATGGTCGACCGGGGTATGACTGTTGACGCCTGCGACATTGACATCTCTCAGATAAAAGCAAATGTTGAGAGGAAAATTCAGCTTGACCTTAACAGGGAGATACCCTCGGGAACCTTCACAGGCAAATATGACGTGGTTCTTGCGATAGAGATTATAGAGCACCTTCAGAATCCCTGGAAATACCTTGGCGACTGCAGAAATCTTCTCGAAGACGGCGGCATAATTGTACTGACCACACCCAACATCTCGAATTTTATTTCAAGGTTGAGGTTCTTTATGAAGGGCACACTGCTCGCTTACGAGAATGCTGATCTGAAACACGGGCACATCACTCCCCTTTCGTTTATTCAGATCGAAAACCTTTGCCGCAGTCTTTCGCTTGAGATTCTCAAAACCGGTTCCGCCGGGCCTATACCCCTGATCCATCTTTATCAGATCTCGAGGTTTACAATTCTGAGAAACACTATTTTGCCTCTCCTTTATCCTTTCATGGCAGGACCGAAGCAGGGCAGGTCTCTTGTCTATATACTGAAAAAGAAGGACTGATCAGCTGTCATTTACAGCCATCAGTAATTTCACTGTAAAGCGAGGTGATTGATTTCACAAAGGCTGCAGGGGAGTATCTGCCCGTTACATAAAGCCGTATGGCGTTATTGTCGTATGAAGCGATGTTCTTGCAGAGTTTCCTGATGGCTTCAGCCAGTTGGGCATGATTCTCCCTGTCGACAAGAAGTCCGCTTTCAGGAGTGATTATTTCCTCCGGCCCTCCGCACCTGGAGGCAACCACGGGAAGTCCGCAGGCCATGGCCTCCACGACGACCACCCCGAAAGTCTCGTCCCGGCTAGGCAGGACGTATGCATCGAGCCTTGAATAGAAATCCATGATCCTTTCAGGTTTTATTTCCCCGTAAAATATGCATTTGTATTCCACATTCAGTTCCCCGGCCAGGTTTCTGAATGTTTCGAGCAGTACTCCGTCGCCTCCTATATGAACTGTAAGATCAATATCTTCAAGCAAAGGCAGGGCTCTGATCAGGATATCCAGGCCTTTCCTGTAGTTTCCCATGCCGCCCAGAATTCCTATGTTGAACCCTCCTCCGGTTTGTGGTGTTTTTACAGTGTGAAACCGGTCGATGTTTACCACGTTGGGAATTACTTTTACCTGCCTGCGGCAATTTTGAAATATGTCATTTCCAAGGGCATGGCTTACTGCAACAATACTGTTGCAGTTCTTAAGGGCATACCTTACGCAAAATCGGTGGACTGGGCTTCTGAAGTATTTATGCACCCATGAATGCTCTGTTATTACACAGGGGATTCCTGTCTTTTTAGCTGTCAGGGTTCCAAGGAAGCCTGCCGGATAAGAGAGCTGGCTGTGAATAACATCTATCTTGTGTTTCGAAAGGATCTCTTTCCTGATAAACCGGAAAGTATCCCTCAGGTATTTGAGCTGATTGATAACCGGGAATGATCTGGTTGTGGTAATTTCATAGACAGTCACATTTCCGTCTTCCTTTTTCGAGAAGGAATATGGTGAAAAGGGAGCCAGCCTGGAATAGTCTGTTCTGAAGAACACCACAATAATCTCATGGGAAATGCCAATTGCCATGGCCTGATCCTTAATGAAAAGGCCTCTCCATTTGATTGTCTCATCGGGCCAGGAGTGTGTAAGGAGCAGGATCTTCATCTGTTTGAATATATTCCGAGGAGTTTATCCCTGTAAATATTGGTATTCAGCTCGCTGATAACAGCGTTATATCCGTTTTCACCCATCTCTCTTCTCAATTCCGGATCGGCTGAGAGCTTTATTATTGCTTCTTTCATCTCCTGATTGTCTGAATAGGCTATTCCGCACCTGTGCTTTAGGACAAGGTTTTTTTGCGGTTTGCAATCGGAGACGATCAGAGGTCTTTTACCCAGCATGTAGTCATAGATTTTATTGGCCACCCCCGATTCATGCTGTGGATTCCTGTGAAAAGGAGCTATGCAGATATCCGCGATATCGAGGTAAACCATAAGTTCCGAAAGGTCGATCCATGGTATGTAAAATACCATGTTGTCGAGGATTTCGGAATTTATTGCATCAAAGAACCTTTGCCTGTCGGCTTTATCCACCGGTCCGATTACGAGAAATCTCGCAGGATGGTTTTCCCTTGCAAGTTCCTCAAACACTTTCAGGACATCAAAGATGCCTCGTCGTTCGGCCACCACGCCGAAATACAAAAGAACCGGCCTGCTGCTGTCGGGGCTTATATCAGGGCTTTTTCCTGAGATATTGGTTTCCTGTAAAAGGTCGGGTACATTGGGGAAGACCACGAATCTTTCTTTTGGGAGTGAAGGGTATTTGCCTGAAAGGGTATCCCTGAAATCCTCGCTCAGGACTATAATCTGAGAGGCATAGCTGAGATATTCCTTTTCCTTGCGCTGCCAGGCATAAGGTCTGGCTATCAGGTTTCTTAAGAATCCCCTGGTCCAGTTGTAGGATGTGACAGCGAAGGGGTAGTTCTCATGCAGATCCAGTACAATGGGAATAGTGACGCCCGCTTTCCTTATTCCACCTGCCGCAGCCCGCGACATATACAGGTCATGCACATGCAGGATGTCCGGTTTGTTAGAGGTGATGAAACTTTTTATCTTCCAGGTCCACAGCCATTCGTAAGCCGGAATGGTATTTAGAAGGAAGAAAAGGGTGTTTTTCAATGATTTACTTATCCGTATCCGTGTTACACTGAAGTCCCCGGGAGATCTGTATTCCTTCCCGTCAAATCCGAAGCAGAGTACGACGATCTGATGTCCGGCTTCCCTCAGGATATTTATCTCCTTCAGTACACGCTTGTCATCATTCAATTCGTTATCTGCTACGACACCGATTTTCATCTTTCAAGAAGTTCAGCTACGCTTTTTACAATGTTTTTGCGTGAGTATGATTCAGGAGGAGGCATGGCCGAATTATGTCTTTTGAGGGACAGTTCTTCCAGATAACCTGCTATCCCTTCAGCGTCATTGTAATCAAAGGTTCTGCCATGTCCGGTTTCAGCCAGTATTGCTGCTGCGTCGCCATCGGTCGGAGCCAGGCAGATGACGGGCCGGCCGGCAGCAAGATACTCAAACATTTTTCCTGTGATTATGCTCCGGGAGCTTTCATGATCCGGTATCACGAGAAGAAGTGCGCTGGAGTTCAGCATGTTACTCAATGCAGTCGGGTGGCTTGAGAATGGAGTGAAACTAATATTGGATTCTCCGGCGCCCCTGCTCAGCTTCTCCCTTATTTCCGGAGGCACCGGACCGGTAAAGCTAAGTCTGTATGATATTCCTTTTCCTGCAATTATTCCAAGGGCATGGAGGAACCCGTCAACCGGCTGGGTAGCCGACAGAGAACCAATGTATGATATTGTGAAAATCTCAGGTAAGCCGGCAGCGATTCCTTTGAAATCGTCCTCGTCGTATCCGTTTGATACGATATGGATATTTTTTTCAATGCCGTTTACCTTTGATTCCAGAAGCTTTTTAAGTGATTTTCCGACAGTTGTTATAATATCAGCCGATTGAAGTACTTTTCTTTCCCATGAACTGTCGATCATTCTTGAAAGCGGGGTGGGGTAGAATTTTTTATAATAGTAGATATCTGTCCAGGGATCGCGCAGATCGGCAATCCATTTTATCCCCGGGTATTTCTTTTTAAGCCTGTAACCAATGAGTTGGGTGGAATGCGGCGGGCTGGTGGTTATTATTCTGTCGATCTTTTGTGATTCGATAATCCCGCAGGCCTTTTTGAAGGCAAATCTGTTCCATCCTCTTCTGGGATCGGGTATGAAGAAATTCCCTCGGATGAAACGTGACAACCTGTCTTTGAATGAATTGCCGGTGTTCGTTGCAAACCCGGAGGAAGGGACTTTTGATTTATCGCTTGTCAGCAGCCTGAACCAGTCTACAGCCTTTGTAAAATGGACCTCGACGGGGGGGATTTCCGCTGTCAGTGATTTGTCGGTAGCAGGATAAGTAGCGTATTCCGGGTCGACAGTAAGGATAACCGGTTCCCAGCCGTATGAAGGAAGGTGTTTCGAGAATTTGAGCCATCTCTGAACGCCTATACCGCCTGATGGAGGCCAGTTGTAGGTTATCACCAGGACCCTTTTCATCTCATATTTTTCTCAGGATGCTTACGATGCTTACTTTTTCCTTTATTATATCGCGGAGCGCCTCAATATTCACGCGTTCCTGTTGCATGGAGTCGCGGTACCTGATTGTCACCGATTTATCGTCGATTGTCTGATGATCGATGGTGATGCAATAGGGTGTTCCGATAGCATCCTGCCGGCGGTATCTTCTTCCTATTGAATCCTTGTCGTCGTACTGGCAGTTGAATTCAAAGCGAAGGTCATTAACTATTTTTTCTGCTATTTCGGGAAGGCCGTCTTTTTTTACAAGGGGCATGACAGCAAGCTTGACCGGGGCAAGACATGCCGGGAGTCTTAATACCACGCGGGTATCGGTGGAACCGTCTTCTTTTTTGAGTTCCTCTTCAGCGTAAGAAGCTGACAATACCTGCAGGAACATCCTGTCGACTCCGATTGAAGTTTCGATGACGAAGGGGATGTACGATTCACCTTTTTCAGGGTCGAAGTACTGGATTTTTTTACCGCTGAATTTCTGATGCTGGCTAAGGTCATAATCGGTTCTGGAATGGATCCCCTCAACCTCTTTGAATCCGAACGGGAACCTGAACTCGATATCCGTGGCAGCATTTGCATAGTGTGCAAGCTTGGTATGGTCGTGGAAGCGGTAGTTTGCCGCTCCGAATCCCAGGGCCTGATGCCATTTCATTCTTGCTTCTTTCCATCTGGCAAACCATTCCAGTTCGGTACCCGGCTGAACGAAGAACTGCATTTCCATTTGCTCGAATTCCCTCATCCTGAAAATGAACTGTCGTGCGACTATCTCATTGCGGAAAGCTTTCCCTATCTGGGCAATGCCGAAGGGTATCTTCATTCTTCCGGTTTTCTGGACGTTGAGGAAGTTGACAAAGATTCCCTGTGCGGTTTCGGGCCTGAGGTAGATCTTGCTCGATCCCTCGAGGGTTGATCCCATTTCGGTTGAGAACATAAGATTGAACTGTCTTACTTCGGTCCAGTTCCTGCTTCCCGAAATCGGGCAGACTATTTCATTGTCGATGATTATCTGTCGCAGTTCAGCCAGGTCGGTTCCATTCATTGCTTTGGAGAACCTTTCATTCAGTTCGTCGATTTTAGCCTGGTTAGCCAGCACCCGCTGGTTCGTCTCCCTGAATTTCTTCTCGTCGAAGCTTTCTCCGAATCTTTCCCTGGCTTTTTCAACCTCCTTGCTTATCTTATCTTCAATCTTTGCCAGGTGTTCTTCAATAAGAACGTCGGCCCTGTATCTTTTTTTGGAATCCCTGTTGTCGATCAGCGGATCGTTGAAGGCGTCGACATGTCCTGAGGCTTTCCAGATGGTGGGGTGCATAAAGATTGCGGAATCGAGTCCTGCAATATTGTCATTAAGCAGCACCATGCTGTCCCACCAGTATTTTTTTATATTGTTCTTAAGTTCAACTCCATACTGACCATAATCGTAAACTGCGCTTAATCCGTCATAGATCTCGCTTGAGGGGAAGACATAGCCGTATTCCTTGCTGTGAGCAACCAGTTTCTTGAAAACATCATCCTGAGCCATAAGTCTTTTTGTTTTTTGGTGAGCCAAAGTAAGTTAAAAAGTTCGGTTTGGCAATCATGTTTTATGTTGAAACTCATGGTGCCAGGCCGTTGAGCCGGCGGAAAGCATTAATTTGTATATTTAGCGTCTGAAACAAACGGCTGGTGCAATGAAAAAACGAACTGATTTTCTGGTTATCGGATCAGGAATTGCGGGTCTGACCTTCGCACTAAAGGCAGCGGCTTACGGGAAAGTTGCAATAGTTACAAAATCCATACTTGATGATTCCAATACAAAGTATGCCCAGGGGGGTATAGCGGCTGTTTTCAGGGAGCCCGACAATTTTGAGAAGCACGTGAGGGACACCCTGATTGCGGGCGACGGGATATGCAATGAAGAAGTTGTAAGGATGGTTGTTCAGGAGGCTCCTGCAAGGATAAAGGACCTTATAGATGTAGGTGTTCTTTTCGATAAGAAGGAGGATGGCACCTACGACCTGGCAAAGGAGGGAGGTCACACCGAGTACAGGATACTTCATGCGAAGGACAAGACAGGCGAAGTGATAGAGAATACCCTTATCAGCAAAGTGAAAAATCATCCGAACATAGAGATTTTCGAACATCATTTTGCAATTGAGATACTGACTCAGCATCATCTCGGTATTGAGGTAAAAAGGAATTTTCCTGATATAAAGTGTTTCGGGGCATATGTAGTTGATCTCAAGGGTAAGGAAGTTTACACTTTTCTGGCAAAGATTACCGTGATGGCTACGGGAGGGCTGGGGAATGCCTATCAGACCACCACAAATCCAGAGGTTGCCACCGGCGACGGTGTTGCAATGGTTTACAGGGCCAAGGGCACTATTGAGAACATGGAGTTCATCCAGTTCCATCCCACTTCGCTTTATGACCCGGAAAAGAGGCCTTCGTTCCTTATTACTGAAGCTCTCAGGGGATACGGGGCCATTCTCAGGAACATGGCAGGTGAGCAGTTCATGAACAGGTACGACAGCCGTGGTTCGCTTGCTCCAAGGGACATAGTGGCAAGGGCGATAGATAATGAGCTTAAGATATGGGGGGAGGATCATGTATGGCTCGACTGTACACATCTCGATCCGGCAGGGCTGAAGGATCATTTTCCAAAGGTTTATGAACATTGCCTTAGCCGGGGTATCGATATAACCATCAACAAAATACCTGTTGTTCCCTGTGTGCATTATTCATGCGGCGGGATAAAGGTCGATACCGACGGGCAGAGCAATATCGACAGGCTCTATGCTCTGGGAGAGGTTTCATCCACCGGGCTTCATGGCGCGAACCGCCTGGCTTCAAATTCCCTTGTGGAGGCTGTTGTTTATTCTCACAGGGCTGTGATGCACTCTGCAGGACGGCTGAAAGACATCGGGATTGAGGAGAAAGTTCCCGACTGGGACTACAAGGGAACGACACATCTTGAGGAAATGGTGCTTATCACCCAGAGCCTGAAGGAACTTCAGTCGATAATGAGCAATTATGTCGGGATAGTAAGGTCCGACCTTCGTCTCGAAAGGGCTATGATCAGGCTTGAGATAATTTACCGGGAGACGGAAAGCCTTTACAAGCGGTCGCTGATCTCTAAACAGATATGTGAACTCCGGAATCTTATAAATGTCGGATACCTTATTATCAAAATGGCTATGAACCGGAAGGAGAGCATAGGGCTCCATTATTCTATCGATTATCCGAAAAGAACCAGTACCGCGAAGTAAAACACTGATATTATGAAC